>Ga0209212_1001750_pt1 | contig 33685 bp, 26 predicted proteins | sample RifGroC2_FD_183996 | JGI IMG/M metagenome (GOLD analysis project Ga0209212, IMG submission 183996) | Groundwater microbial communities from Rifle, Colorado, USA - Groundwater C2 (SPAdes) (version 2) | ecosystem: Environmental > Aquatic > Deep subsurface > Groundwater | place: Rifle, Colorado...
GGCGCGGCTTCCATCCCTTCAAGATTCTCCCCTCGGGAGAAATACAAGACCTCTGGCGCTGGGGGATCTTCTCGGTCCGCAAGCCGCGCCAGCATGGCCGCCGATAGCCTGAGAGAAAAGGCCCGCGCCTTCTCACGGCGTGACGCCTGGAAGGCCGGACGGCTGTTCTTCGAGGGCGAGGCAGGCCGCGACCCGGACAGCGCTACGGCTCACGCCTGCCTCGGATTCTTTTGCCTGAAGGAGACCCGCTATGACGTCAAGAGAGCCCTTGCGGAACTCTTCCAGGCCCTGCGCCTCGACCCGGACTGCGCCCTCGCGCATGTCTACCTGGCGATCGCTTCGGCTTGCCTCAGGGACGCCGGGGCCTCCCGAAAGGCGGTCGACGCGGCCCGCCGCTGCGGCGCCCGGCCCGAGGATTTGGTCATGGCCGAGGCCTACGTCGAGCTCGACACCGGCTCGCTTTCTGCCGCCATCGAAAGCTTCCGGTCCTTGGTGGAGCTGGAGCGCGATTCGACGAGCATGATCCTGCTGTCGCAGGCGCTCTCGCAGAGCGGAGAAAACGGCGAAGCCCTCGACTGGGCCCTCAAGGCTTGCGCCGCGGACCCGGAGGATTTCCGGGCCCCGGCTTATGCCGGCGTCTATCTGGCCTACCTGGGCCGCTTCGAGGAAGCCCGCCGGGAGCTCGCCAAGTCGGCGGCGATGGGCACGGACTACCCTCTCCTTCACCACACCTTGGCTTTCGTCGCCCGCGAGGAGGGCGAGACGGCCGCGGCCGAGCGGCACCTGCGCGCGGCCCTGGCCGTCGACCCGGATTACGCCGCGTCGCGCACGCGGCTCGCCGATCTCTGCGCGGCCTCGGGAAGGCGGGCGGAGGCCAAGGAACACTACCGCCGCGCGCTAGAGCTCTTTCCCGACTATCCGGAGGCGCGCAAGGCCCTAGACGCTCTGGATATTTGAGGCTAAGTTCCTGCGGAAGCGCTCCGAGCCGGGAGCCGGCGGCGCCGCCGCCGAGCTGAACTGACCGCGCCAATCCCTCCGCGGGTCGGGATAGAATGTCTGGAAGTGCTCGGGCCAGTGACGGAAATCCATCACCGGGCCCGGCTGATACGAGTCGTAGAGCCGCTGGTAGGCCCGCCGCATGACCGATTCGCGCAGACCGTTGAAATTGAGATATTCGTCGTGGACCAGGGCCTGCTCGGTGGAGAGCCAGCGAAGGTGGCCGACCTCGTCGCGGATGATCCCGCTCTTGAGGCCGTCGGAGTAGACGCTGGTCCCCGGCATGGCGGAGAGGTACTTCACGCGGGTGATATGGCGGTTCTCCTCCGCCCACTTGGCCATATGGTCGAGCGAGTTTTCGTCCTCGCCGGGAAGCCCTACGATCGTGAGCCCGCCGAAGCGCAGGCCCGCGTCCCAGGTCGCCTTCATCGCGCGCAGGACGATGTGCTCGGCGGAGCCCTTGCGCGCGGCTTTCAACGCCTCGGGAGAAAGGGACTCGACGCCGTAGAGCACGATGTCGCAGCCCGAGGCCTTCATGGCGGCCAAAATCTCGGGGTCGACGTCGGTGCAGCGCGTCAGGCAGGTCCAGCCGATGTCGAACTCCTTGATCACCTCGCAGATTTCGAGACTGCGCTTCTTGTTCGATGTGAACGTCAAGTCCACAAAGAAGATAAAGTTGATGTGATAGAGATCCTTGAGGGTCCTGAGTTCGGCGCGCAGCTTCGCGGGTGATTTCTCGCGCAACTGCGGGGTCGTGCGGTAGCAAAAGGAGCAGTCCATCTTGCAGCCGCGGCTGTGCGAGGAGATGATCTGCGGCTGCAGGCCGCGCGGGTCTTTCGACTGCGGCCAAAGCGAGAGGTTCATCGTGGGCAGGACGTCGAGGTCCATCAACTGGCCGCGAGGTCGATTGCTCTTGATCTCGCCGCCGGCGGTCCGGTACCAGATCCCGTTGACTCGCGGGAGGCGCTGGAGCCATTGGCCGTCCGTAAAAGCCTCCATGATCTCTAGGATGGTGATCTCGCCCTCGCTGATGACGGCGACGTCGGCCTTGGTGTGCTTCATGAAGACGTGCGGCACGGATGTCACCAAGGAGCCTCCCAAGATGACCGGCATCTTGGGCTCCTTGTCCTTGACCAGCGCGATGAGCTCCTCGACGAAAGGGTAGCAGTCCTCGTAGGTGGCGATGCCCAGGACATCGGCGCCTTCCATGATCTGGCTGTAGGCGGCCGCAAGCGGGTTCACCGCGTAGCGGACGTCGACGATCCGGACGGGATAGCCGGCGTTATGGAGGACCGTCGAGATCGAACTAATCCCCTCGTAAGGGGAGGTCAGAAAGAACTCCCAGCCCCGGGGCATGGTGAAGGGCGAGGGGCCTACGACGAGGGTGATCCGTGGCTTTTGACCGTCGGTGGAACAAGGAGTCAGGCCTTGCCCGACCATCACCTCGGCATAGCGTTGGTCGGGGGAGGAATCGGCGTTCACGTAGAGACCGGGATCGAGCGAATACTTATAAGCCATCCAGACTCCCGCGCGGAATGCGCCTCATAGTGTTCAGCCTTGTGACCGATTTGTCAAGAATCCCCGAGCCCGGAGCCGTTCTTGGATAGCCGCGACGGCTTGCCTGACCCCCTTCCGCCCGACCCAGACGGTCTCAATCCGGTCCTCGTCGATGGCCGTTTTGATGATACTAAAATCTTCTTGAGTCAGTTCCGCGGCGCTGACGATGAGGATCAGCCCCGAATCCAGGATGATGTGCGCCATCTCGGCAAAGCGACGGATATCCTCGCGATGATTGTCGCCGTCGCGGATGTCGGCGGCGACCCCGTAGAGCGCGCTGCCCAGGCCGAGGTAGTACACGTGCCGCCCGGCGTCGAACAAGGCGGCCTCCAAGGCCTTGGCCACCTCCTTGCGCTTCGAGTCCCTGGGTCCCGTGATCAAGACCAAGGCCGGTTTTTGACGGTACCGTTGCGCGCGCATTTCTTGCGCGATGAAGCTCTTCTGCCACTTCAGGTTGCGCCGCAGGACCTTCTCGCGGACCCATGACACCGCGTCAGGGAGGGCCTTGCGGATGACCCCGCCGCCGCTGATCTCGAATCCGTCGACGAGCACAAAGCGGCCCATGGCGACGTTCTCCCCGGTCAGGTCGAAAGCGACGGCCTGCGAGGTCCGCAGCAGGCAGTCGGCCGCCTCGTTGCAGGTCACCGACTTTGCGCCCCTGCGCGCGGCCAAACTCGAGGCGTCGACGACCTGGAGGATCTTCTCGAGACGCGCCGCGACGCGGGCGGAGCCGATCTTGAGGACATAGTCCTTGGCCGGCTTGAGGGGCTCACGGCCGAGCCAGAAGAGACTCGCCTCGAAACGCGTGCCGACGCGGGGCGACTTTTCATCGCGTCTTGAAACCAACTCGCCCCTCTTGACGTAGACTTGGTCGGCCAAGGTGAAGGCCGCGGCCGCGCCGGGGCCGACCCGGCCGCGGCGCGGCCGCGGGAAGTCCTCGAGCGCGCGCACGCCGCTTGACTTGCCGGAAGGGGAGAAGACGACCTCGTCGCCGGCCGAGAGACTCCCGGACTCGACCGTCCCCACGATGATGCGCCGCGTGTCGCCCTCAGCGGTGAACTTATAGACATCCTGCACGGGCATTCGGAAAGGCTGGTCCGCCGCGGAGGCCTCCGGCGCGAAGCCATCAAGCGCGCTCAGCACGGTGGGCCCGCGGTACCAGCGCATGCGCGTCGACGTTTGGGCGAGGTTGTCGCCGTGCAGGCCGCACACCGGGATGACGTGATCCGGATGGACTCCCACGCGCTTGAGAAATGAGTTGCAGTCTTTGGCCACGCGGCGAAACTCCCCTTCGTCGTAGCCGATGAGGTCCATCTTATTGATGAGGACGGCCGGGCGACGGATCCCGAGCAGGGAGAGGATATAACCGTGGCGGCGCGAGTTCTCCCGCATCCCCTCTTTGGCGTCGATGACCAGCAGCGCCGCCGAGGCCTGGGAGGCTCCGGTGACCATGTTCCTGAGGAACTCTATGTGTCCCGGAGCGTCGATGATGACGTAGTCGCGCTTCGCGGTCATGAAGTGGACGCGCGAGGATTCGATCGTGATGCCCTGCGCCTGCTCGTCCTTGAGCGCGTCGAGCAGGAAGGCGTATTCAAAGGGCTTCGCGTTGCGCTCGCAGTAGGCGCGGATTCGCTCGAGCTTGCCCTGCGGGAGGCAGCCCGTCTCAGAGAGGAGCCTGCCGATGATGGTGCTCTTGCCGTGGTCGACGTGGCCGGTGATCACTAGGTGGAGGCGAGGCCTGGTCTTCGCGGCGATCACATGTAGCCCTCGCGCCGGAGGTCCTCGAGCGTCCCGCGGTCCTCAAGATCCTGGGCGCGGCCGGAGCGCTCGGCTACATCCTTAAACTGGCCTGACCTCAGTTCCACGACGATCTCGGCGGGATTACGGGCCTTGGAGATCACCGGGAATGTGCATGGATAGCAGCCCAGCGAGCGGTAGCGCTTGCCTTCGCCCTGATCGTAGTACAGCGAGACGGTCGGGATCTTCTCGCGCCGAATGTAATCCCAGACGTCGACCTCCCTCCAGTCGAGCAGGGGATGGATGCGCACGTGGGTGCCCGGGGCGAAGTCGGTCTTGTATTGGTTCCAGAACTCCGGAGGCTGGTCGCCGAGGTCCCAGCGCTGGCTTTCGTTGCGCGGTGAGAAATAGCGTTCCTTGGAGCGCGTGCCTTCCTCGTCGGCGCGTATGCCGGCGATGATACCGGTGAAGGGCTCACGGTCCATGGCGCGGACGAGCTTGCCGCTGAGCAGGTCCAGCCGGTGGCGCGGTCCTTCTCCGCTGACCACGTCTTTGAGCGCCTGCGTCTTGAGCAGGCCGCAACAGGTCAGCCTGTCGACTGCGCCGTCGGGGAAGGTTCGTTTGCGGCGCAGAGCCTCGCCGTTGCGGCCTACGATGAGTTGAAGCTTCCACTTCATGACGAGCCTATTGCGATAGGCGATCATTTCGGGAATCTTGAAAGAGGTGTTGATGTGGATGAGCGGGAAAGGCACGTGTCCCAGGAAGGCCTTCCGGGCCAGAGACAGCATGACCGTGCTGTCCTTGCCGATCGACCAGAGCATGGCCAGGCTCTTGAAGGAGGCGTACGCCTCTCGCAGGATGTGGATGGCGCGGCTCTCGAGGGCGTCGAGGGGATCGCTCATCGCCGCCGATCCAGGTGACGGCGTCCTAGATAATCCATGACGCGGCTGAGCGCCTCTTCTTTGGAGAGATCGGCGGTGTTCACTCTGATCTCGCAATTTTCCGGCGGCTCGTAAGGGTCGTCTATGCCGGTGAAGCGCGGTCTTTCGCCCCGGCGCGCCGAGGCGTAATGGCCCTTGCTGTCCCGCTTCTCGCAGACCTCAAGAGGCGTGGCGACGTGGACTTCCACGAAATTGCGGCACCGGCTCCGGGCGAACCGGCGCGAGGACTCGTACGAGGAAATCAGCGATGCGACCACGCAGACGCCGTTCTTCTCGAGCATGCCGGCCAGATGGCCCACGCGCCGAATGTGCATATCGCGATCGGCCTTCGTAAATCCCGTCTCCGGGAAAATACTGCGGATGAGGTCTCCGTCCAGATATTCCACCTGGAGGCCTCGCTGTTTCAGCGCGGCATAGACGCCCTCGGCCATAGTGCTCTTGCCGGAACCGGAGAGACCCGTGAACCAGACGACGAAAGGCTCAATGGCCGCCGTGCCCCATCGCAAGCTGTTCCAGCCTCGCTCGTGCGCGAAGTAGAGCGTGATCTTCAGCAGGGTATCGACGACCCCTACGGAAAGGCTGATGTCCACTCTCCGGGTAAACACGAACACAACCAGCATGGTGGTCAGCGAGCCGACAATCCGCCAGGAGACGGCCTTCACAAGTGATCGTAAAGCCGTATCGGATTTCATACACTAAAAAAGAGCGATGAGCGAGCGAGCCGTCGATTTGCTGGAGAGCGTAAAGCGGAAGCGCTCAGAGGTCTTCCAGCGGTTCTGTCCAGACCGCTTAAACGGGTGCTCGCCCGCCGATGTGAGGAAGGTTCTCGTCATCGACGCGGCCTCGCGCAGCGGGTCAAGTTTCCTCCACCATCTCCTCTCCCGAAACCCCGACGTCGTCTCGCTCAACGGCGAGAGCCTCGCCTTCGAGAAGCTGCAGGGACTCGGCCTGGCGGAATCCGAGAGTGCTTCGGACTTCATCCCGGAAGATGCTGGGAGTTCCACGACCTTAGCTTCCATCGCCGAAGATATCTTGAAGGATTCCGGATCTCTTCATGGAACTCAAACCAACGACGTCTTCCCCGAAGAAGACTACCCAGTCGACTGTGTCCAGAGGCTCATATTACAATATCCGGAGATCGATCTCCCTCCTGAGATCACGCTCACCGTGTGCGCCGACGCGCTCAGAAACCTCCGAAGCACGACGCCTCTCTTCTCTGTGGCGGACTACTGGCTGGAGGTCCTCCGGGAACTCAGACGACGCTCCTACGCGGTGAGCCCCGCTCATTATGATCTGAGTTGAAGCGATCCCGCGGCGGATTTTCCGATGACGCATGATCTCGCCCCCCCGCCGTTCAACGACACCTGCCTTGAGGAGCCGCCCTTCGTGGCGCCGCAGCCCCGGCGCTTCCCGGCCAAGGGCCGTCTCGCGGCGAAGACCTTGCTGCTGAAATCCTCCTCCAACTGTTACCACATGCGGTTCGTCAAGAGAATGTTCCCGAAGGCGCGCTTCAAGTTCGTGGTCCTGACCCGCAACCCGGCGGGGGCGATCAGCGGGCTGATGGACGGTTGGCTGTCGAACGGGTTCTATTCGCGCAACGTCGGGCGCCTGGGCGCTTTGGCGATACGAGGCTATAGCCAGGATCGCCTGCCGTGGACCATGAAGTGGTGGAACTTCGATCTCCCTCCCGGCTGGGCCGATCTCCGCGCCCGGACTCTCCAGGAGGTCTGCGCCTGGCAGTGGTCGAGCGCCAACGAGCACATCTTGCGCGACATCGGCGACCAGACGATCGGCGATCATCTGTTCGTGCGCTACGAGTCTTTCCTCGACGCGCAGTCCCTTCACCGGGAACTCGGGAAAATCTCCGAGTTCGCGGGTCTCGAAGGGCCGCCGCCCGCGGATGCCGCGTCCTCCCTGCGCGTCATGTGCGTGACGCCCCCCGCTCCCCAGAAATGGCGCAAGCGGCGAGAGACTCTCGCGCCCCTGATCGCAAACCGGAGGATCGCGGAACTTGCCGTGCGACTCGGCTATAATCCCGGGCAATGGGAGAATTGGCCATGACCCCGCGGCAAGACCGGGCGGCCCTCCAGGGCAAGGGCTGGCGGCCGCGCGCGGCGGAGATGGCCGCGGAGATCCGCGACGGGCGGGGAATCTGGGCGCCTTGGCGCGTGGACTCGGAATACAAGAAGCTCGAGGCCGTCCTGCTTCATTGCCCCGGCGACGAGGTCGGGGGCATCCGGGATCCGAACCAGGTCCAACACCTAACCCGGATCGAGACGGAAGCCCTCAAAAGAGAATTCGGCCGCATCGAGGCCACGTTGAGAAAGCTCGGCGTGCGGGTCTTTGCGGTTGGGCGAGCCTTCAACGGCGGGCATTGGCCTCGCAAGCGCAATCTGATGTACGTCCGGGATCTATTCTTCGCCACGCCGGAGGGCGCCGTCGTGTCGCGGATGGCCAGCGTGGTCCGGGCTGGAGAGGAAAAGCACGCCGCCCGAGCGCTCGCGGACCTAGGGGTCCCCTTACTGCGAACGATCTCGGGGCGAGGGCTCTTCGAGGGCGCCGACGCCCTTTGGCTCGACGCGCGAAATGTTCTTTGCGGAGTCGGCAGCCGGACCAACGCCGAGGGCTTCAAGCAGTTGCGTGAAGTCTTGAGCGCGCAGGGCGTCGAGACCTTTGCCGTGAAGCTTCCGCGCGGCGTCCAGCATCTGCTGGGGATATTGCAGATCGTGGACCGCGACCTCGCCTTCTTGAGATGCGAGATGGCCGGCGGGAAGCTTGCCGGCCTTCTCAAACGCAAGGGTTTGCGGATCGTGCCGGTGCGGGAGACCGCCGAAGTGACGCAAAGGCAGGGCATGAACGTCGTGACGGCGGCGCCGCGGACGATCCTCATGCCGCAGGGCTGCCCCGAACTCAAGCGACAGTACCTGAAGGCCGGCGTTTGCGTCGCCGCGGAGCTCGACATCCGCCAACTCCTGCGCGGCGCGGGCGGCCTGGCCTGCGCCGTGGGAATCTTGTCGCGGCAGGCGTGAGATGGGCGTGGACTCCCCCCTCTTCATCATCGGCACGGAGCGGTCGGGATCGAACCTCCTCCGCTTGATCCTCAACCAGCACCCGTCGATCGCGATGCCGCACCCCCCCCATATCCTCAAGGAGATGATTCCTCTGGAGCCTCTCTACGGGAACCTGGGCGCGGACTCGAACTTCCGGCAACTCGTCGATGACGCGGTCAGGCTCGTGGAACTGCATTTTTCTCCATGGGACGTGGCCATCGACAAGGACGCGGTCTTCGCGGAGGCGATCGGCAGGGACGTTTACGGCGTTAAAGCCGCTATCTACGATCAATATAGGCGAGCCAAGGGCAAGCGGCGCTGGGGCTGCAAGAGCACTTTCGTCATATGGTACGTCGACAGAGTGATGCGCCGTCATCCGGACTCGAAGTTCATCCATCTCGTGCGCGACGGACGGGATGTCGCCGTTTCCGCCAAACGCTCCGTCTTCAATCATTTCCACCCTCATTACGTCGGGCGCCTTTGGAGCGAGCAGCAGAGAACGGCCATCGCGCTGGCCCGGGAACTCGAGCCGGAACGGATGATCACGGTCCGCTATGAAGACCTGCTGGAGGACCCGGGCAAGACGGTCCGGCGCGTCTGCCGCTTCATCGAGGAGGACTATGGCGACTCTCTGCTCGATTATTGCGGCAGCGAGGAGGCCCGGAGCCTGGCATCCCAGAGCCGATCCTGGGAGAACTGCGCCCGGCCGGTGATCCAGGGCAACCGACGCAGATATCGTCAGGAGTCGTCCGCCGGGGAGATCCGGGCGTTCGAACTGCAGGCGTTCCAGGAGCTGCGGCATTTCGACTATGAGCTTGAAAACGACTTCTCGCGCCTGCGGGAAGACTCCCGGCGCGGCTTGGGCCTGACAACCCTCCTCAAATACTGGTCCTGGGAGCATGCGCTCCAGACCTATGAGACCGCCCGCTCGCTCGTGCATGACAAGAACGCCGCCAGTCTTATCAGAAAGAGACTATTCGTCATGAAGCTTCGGCTTATGTTGACGCTGGGGCGGCGCTCATGCCGCCGGGATTGATACAATAGCCTGAAGTAAAAAAGGAAAAGAAGATGAAACGCGCCTTGACGGCTTATCTGCTTCTTTTCGGGCTGTGCTCGGGGAAGGCACGGGCCCTCCCTCATGGGGCCTCAAAGGAGACCTTCTCCTCGGCGGCGCCGTGTCCCGGCTGCAACGTCGTGCTGGTCTCCTTCGACTCCCTAGCCGCGGAGCACGTGCACGCGCTGGGTTATAAGCATCCGACCACGCCGACGATCGACGCCCTGGCGGCCAAGGGAGCGTTGTTTGCCCAAGCCGTCACCCCGGCGCCGTGGACCGTACCGGCCCACATGTCCTGGTTTACGGGCACTTATCCCTCTCTGCACAAGATCGTCAATAAGTACGTGATCCATCCAGACGGCCTAGTCCTCTCCAACCTGCAGGAATTGTCTCCCGGCATGACGACCCTTCCGGAAATCCTCAAGGAACACGGCTACGCGACCGGGGGCTTCACCGGGGGGGCGGGGGTCAGCGGAGTCTTCGGCTTCAAGAACGGCTTCGACGTCTATTCCGACGACGTGCCCCCCTTCACCGGCATGGAAACGCCCATTCCGAAGGCCCTCTCGTGGCTCAAAAGCCTGGGGAGCAAGCGGTTCTTTCTTTTCCTCCACGGCTATGGGATTCACGGGCAATACCTGCCGCCCGGAGGCTACGACAAGAGGTACGTGGATCCTCCCTACCAAGGCCCGTACGACGGGACGCCGTCGCAACAAAGGGTCCTTCGGGAACTGGGACTGCGGGGACCGATCGACCTCGACGAGGACGACGCCCGGTTTTGGCGCGAGCTCTACGACGAGAAGATAACGCGCGCGGACGCGCAGTTCGCCGGTTTTTTGTCCGCCTTGAAAGAGTTGCGGCTCGATGAGCGCACCGTCTTCGTCCTGGCTTCGGACCACGGGGAGGAAGACTACGAGCATGGGAAATTCGACCACGGACATACGCTGTACGATGAACTGGAACGCGTCCTTCTGGTGGTGGTGTCGCCCGGGATCAAGGGCGGCCAGGTCATCCACGCCCAGGTCGGGACCCTCAACATGCTTCCCACCATCCTGGCGCTGGTCGGCGTCCCGTTGGACTCCAAGCTGAAGGCGCAGATCAAGGGGAAGAGTCTCGTCCCGATGCTGGAGGGCCGGCAAGCGCAGGGAGAGGACGTCTACATGGAGACCGACTACCGCCTGTACACCCGCAAGCGGGGCCTGCGCACTCTCGATGGATGGAAGCTCATCGACACCCTCGACACCGGCAAGGTGGAACTTTACAACCTCAAGGACGATCCGAAGGAGACCAAGGATCTCGCTTCCGCCAACCCGGAAAAGGTCAAGGAACTCACGGACAGGCTCTTAGCCCATTATAAGGCCTTGGGAGTCGACTTGGGGCATGGGGAAGCCGGCTGCAGCCCGGTCTACGCGGATCAATGCCGTTAGAGAAGCGCCCCGAGACGCTCTGGATCCTGCGCCGGCCGCCGGACCCGGACGGTCCGCGCGATTGCCGCGCCGCCTGGGACATGCTGGCCCGCGCCGCGGCGAAAGGACGCCCCCGCGTCATGGTCGAGGCCCCCCCCATCGCGTGGAACACCCTGCAGGCCGCGCTGTCGGGACGAGGAGTGAGCCTGCTGCCCGGCTGGTCCTGCGATGAAGAGGGCTTCCGCAGGAGCTTGCGCGCCGAGATCCGAGGCCGGCGCTTCGCCTCGATTTTCGTCGTCGGAGGCGAGTCCATCCGGCGTTGGCTGCCGTGGGCGCGGCAGACCGCGCCCGCGGCGCGCGTCGTCGCGGTGCTGACGCAAGAACGCTCTCTGGCCTGCCTCCGGGGTCCCGGCGCCGCCGAGCGGCGCCGGCTCCTCGACAAGACGCGCCGCGCCCTCGCCCAGGCCGATGAAGCCTGGTGTTCGGACGGCAAGACCCTGCGCGCGGCGCGCGCGCTCCTGCGCGCCGACCCGGCGCCCGAGCCGATCCTCATCCCTCCCGAGACGACGTGGCTGCGTCGCGGCGCCCCGGCGCGCGTCCCCGCGCGCGTCGAAGCGCTCGTCCTGGGCGGCGCCGACGCGGGCCGGATCGCGGCGGCGCTCAAGCGCGCCGCTCCGGGCCGCTCTCTCGCGCGCCGCGTCGATACGCGCGGCGAAGGGACCGTCGCCGCGCTCAACGCGGCCATTCTCTCCGCGCGCGCGCCGCTGCTCTGGCTGTGCCTGGACGCCTTCGAGACGCCCGACGAGCCCCTGCTGGGCGCGTTGACCGAGGGGCTCGCCGCGCGTCCCTACGCCGGGGGCGCGATGCCGCTCGCGGGGCCGCTGCCCGCGGGACGCTCCGCCGCGCATTTCCGCGCCGCCTGGGCCATCGGCCATAAAGGCGACTGGCACGAAGCCGACCGCCTCGCGCACGGCTGCTGCCTGCTCCTGCGGCGCGACGCCCTGCGGTCGGCCGGCGGACTCGACGAGCGTCTGCTGGGCGTCGATGCCGCGCTCATCGACCTCTCCCTGCGCCTCGCCCTGGCCGGTCGCCCGCTGTTCGAGGCGCGGGACGCCCTGGTCCGCTGCCCCGCCCCGCCCGCGGGCGTCGACCCGGCCGACCGGGAGACACTGGCCGGGAAATGGGGGGCGGGCGCTTTGCGCCTGCTCGAGTCCCTGGCCACCGCCCTCGAGCCGCGGGACTACCGCGCCGATGCGGCCGTGCGGGCCGGATTCCGGGGGACGAAATGAGCCGCCCCCGCGTCCTCCTCGTGACGCCCCTGCCGCCTTACCCTCCGGACAACGGGGGCATGATCCGGGTGCTGACGCTGGCGCGCGCGTGCGCGCGGCGCGCGGACCTCTCGCTGCTCACCTTCGTGCGCGATCGCGGAGAGCGGCGCTTCCAGCAGAACGCGGCCGCGATGGCCCTGGGCCGGGTCTTCCGGGAAGTCCACGCGGTCCCCATGGAGACCACGGGGCTTCCGCCGGACGCTTGCCCGGACCTGCCGAAGATCGCCTTGGATTGGTACTCGCCCGAGATGGCCGCGCGCGTGCGGGAGTTGTCCCCCCATTTCGACGTGGTGCACATCGAGTTCCTCCAAATGGCCTTCTACGCCCACTTCGTCCGCGGCGCGCGCAAGGTCCTCACGGAGCACGACCTGAGCCATCTGTCCTTGAGCCGTTCTTATTTCAGGGAATGGGCCGGACCGGGACGAAGCTCCCAGGTCGCCGAGTGGCGGCATGTGCGCCGCTTCCACCGGAACGCGTGCTCGCTCTACGACCGCGTCGTGACCCTGACCCACGGAGACTTGTCGCTCCTGCGCAGGGCGGTCCCGGGCGTGCGCGCCGCGCTGATTCCGACGGGCGTGGACTGCGCGCGCTTCTCCTTCCATCCGGAGTCCGAGGCCGCGCCGGATCTGGATTTCGTCTTCGTCGGCCACTATCCGCATTACCCGAACGAGGATGCCGCCCTCTGGTTCACGCGCCGCGTCCTGCCCCTGATCCGAAGGGTCCGTCCTAAAGCGCGCATGGCGCTGGTGGGATCCTCTCCTACCGGCGCCGTCTCGGCGCTGGCCGGAAACGGCGTCACCGTCACCGGCGCCGTGCCCGACGTGCGGCCTTGGCTCGACCGCGCCCGGATATTCGTGGCTCCCGTGCGCCTGGGCTTCGGCGTCAAGGGCAAGGTCTTGGAGGCTTTCGCCCGCGGCCGCGCGGTCGTCGCGACCCGCGCGGTGGCGCGGGGCCTGGCGGGCGCCGTGCCGGGACGCCACCTGCTCGCGGCCGATTCGCCGCGCGAATTCGCCGACGCCTGCCTGTCCCTGCTCGAACGCCCCGGCCTGCGGACCGGTCTCGCCGCGCGGGGACGCGCCCTCGTCGAGCGGCGCTGCGACTGGAGCCTCTCCTGCCGCCTCCTGTCCGGCCTCTACGAGGAACTGGCGTGAAGGTCGCCGACGAGACCGACTTCGTCCTGCGCCGCCTGGAGGCCATGGTCGAGAAAGGGCGCCGGCGCCTGGAACGCCGCCCCGGCCCCCGGCCCCTGCGAGAACTCCACTTGGAGCTCACGCACCGCTGCAACCTGCGCTGCGCGATGTGCCATCACTGGGAAATGCCCCTGAGGGACCCCGCCTCGATCAAACGCGAGATGGGTCTGGAGGGGATTTCGCGCCTCATAGAGGGATCCAAGCTGCTCCAGGGCGTCGAGGTCGTGGTCGTCACGGGCGGCGAGCCTTGGCTGAGGCCCGACATCGACGACATCCTCGATTATCTGTCACGCGCCTTGCCCAAGGCCCGCCTCGGCGTGCTGACGAACTTCGCCAACCCGAAGATCCTGCGCCGGCACCTGTCCGAAGCCCGCCGCCGCGGAGTGAAAAACCTTTGGCTGGGGACCTCCCTGGACGGGTTGGAACGCACGCATGACGCCATTCGCGGCGTGCCGGGAGCCTTCCGCGGACTCATGGAGAGCGCGGAGATGGTCCTCCGCGAGTTCCCGCGCCTTGATTTCAGCTTCAATTTCACGATCACCCCGGGCAATCACGACGAACTCTGGGCCGCGTATCAGCATGTCAAGGCCATGGGGCTCTGGTTCGGCGCGCAGATGGTGGTCGACCACCAGGGCTTCGCCGCCCCTCGGAAGCCGGAGTGGACCGAGACGATGCTTACCCGCGTCGAGGAACAGATCGACGGCGTGATCCTGGACCTCTGCCGCGACGGCGGCGCCGCCCGACGCTTGCTGGAGGGCACGGAGGGTCGATCCCGGTGGCTTTGGTCGCGCGTGCTCTACTGGCGTTATCTAAAGCTCTACGCGCGCCGTCCCGAGCGCTTCTTCAAGGATTGCCAGGCCGGCCGGCGTTACGCCATGTTCGGCCCGGAGGGCGAGCTCTTCTTCTGCCCGGTCAACAAGCATCGCACCGTCGGCAGCGCCTCGGCGGCCTCCTTCGACGAACTCTGGACCGGGGAAAACGCCGAATCCGAGCGCCGTTTCGTTGAATCCCGCCGATGCGACTGCTGGCTCAACTGCATCGCCAATCCGGTGCTCGACCGCGTGCTGGAGGCGGGACGATGACGCCGTCGGCCAGCATCGTGATCCTCTGCCACAACGACCGCCGCTACCTGAGAGGATGCGTGGCCAGCCTCCGGCGCCACACCCGCGTCCCACACGAGCTCATCTTCGTCGATAACGCCTCCAACGACGGCGTGCGCGAGGATCTCCGCGCCATCCGCCGCGACTACCCGTTCCCCGTCAAGCTCATCCTCAATGCCGAGAATCGATTCTTCTCCGGCGGCAACAACCAGGGCCTGCGCCGCGCCCGCGGCCGCCATATCGTCCTGCTCAACGCCGACACGTTGGTCACTCCCGGCTGGCTCGAGGGCTTGATCGCCGCGGCCGAAGAGGACCCGCGCGTGGGGCTCGTCGGCCCGTGCACGAATCAGGCCGCCGGACTCCAGGTGGTCTGGCCGACGGCCTACCGCACCCCGCGAGAACTCCCGTCTTGGGCGCGGCGCTGGACGGCCGGGAGGCGCGGCCTGCGCGCCGAGGCCCCTTGGCTGGTCTTCTTCTGCGTGCTGGCGCCGCGGCGCGTGCTGAAAGAGATCGGGAACCTCGACGAGGGCTATGGCCCCGGCGGCTTCGAGGATTACGATCTCTGCCTGCGCGCGCGGCTGGCGGGCTACCGGCTCGTCGTGGCGCGCGACGTCTACATCCACCATTACGGAGGACGGGGTTATGTCGACATGCGGTACGAAGAACTGCGCGAGCGCAACCGGGACCGTTTCTGGGACAAATGGGACGGCTGGTGCCGCGACCGCCTCGACCTGCGTCTCGCGGCCCCAGGCGTTCGCGCCTGACAAGATCTTCGCGCACAAAGACCGCGTCGAGCGGTGGCTTAAGACCGGAGTTTCTCGGCCGGTCACGGTCGAACTCGACATGACCAACGTTTGCAGCCAGAAGTGCCCGCATTGCTTCGGCTATTGGCCCGAGAGAGACCAATCGAGGCTGTGTCTTGAGGAAGCGAAGGCGATCCTCGGGCAGCTCAAGGACGCCGGCGCTCGGGGCGTGACCTTCACCGGAGGCGGCGACTTCCAAAACCTCAAAGACCAAGGTCAAGCTCTGCCAAAAAGATGCCGATCGTTTGTGCCAAAATCTAGATCAAAAAAGCATCGCAAACTGCCTGTTTTCCCCTGAGAATCGCACGCAGCTTGCCCCGAAATGCCGGCAAGCACTGGAAGTCCGTCGGAAAAAAACACTTGCAGCATGCGAAGCTGTGGTGGAATTGGTGTGCAAAAAAGAAGCCCAGTCGGGGTTGCTGTTGGGTCCCTGTCTAGCAAAACGTATAAATGATCCCGGTTTCCCTGACGAATGCAAGGCGCGCCTCGCCCAAATACCAAATGAACCTAAGCTATGGGAGGCGCCCGCTCTGCCCCCCGTCCAATAAGCATCCCTATTTTTCGTATTTTATATGTTCCAAGACAGCCCTGGCTATCAGTCGATGCCCATCCTCATTAATATGGTTGTCTACTATGTGCCGATAACTCGCCCCGTTCAAATCCGAGGCTAGATCCAGCACGGTGATTCTACTTGCGAACTTCTTAAAATTTTCAGATGCCTCTAATGAAGCAAGCGCTTTTGAAAAAGTTGTCTCTGCAGGGTTCCCCCGGTGGATTTCATTCCTGACGTCAAAAACTATGATCCGGGCCTTTTGCAGTTCAGGCCTATCAAACGAGGCCAGGACGGCTAAAAAATCCGTGGCGTGCTCATTGGCGTCGTACACGATATTTTGACGGAGCCGCCCGCCCACGTTCCGTTTCAGCAGGCGGAAGGCTGAACGCATTAGCCCCGCGAAATGCGCGCCCGGATAATAGCGCTTATTGGCTTTTTCCTGTTCGGCCAGATATTCCCACTCTTGGCGGGAACTGGTTTGTAGCCTACAGCCGTTTTTAAGGTATTTTTGGTTTTCCTCCAAATCGTTGTCGTCATATTGGATAATAAGGTACTTCAACCCGCTCAGGTCGGCTCGGTTGAGTAACATCATTTCGCGGACAGTCCCGAATGAAGCAATTCCCATATTCAGCGCGCGCATTCCCGTTTGCCGCTCAATGATCTGTGCGTAGGTGTCCTGCTGATCAACTCCCCAGCCCATCGCATGCGAATCTCCTATGGAAATGATTTCGGGCGCGGCCAGAGATTCTTCGTCATCCCGCACTCCGAGGTTGTTAATAGAGAAAAAGTTTCCAAACCGGAGGCCGGTATGAAGACATCCTCGTGGCCTTAACCGGTAAAACACTTCACGGTCATAGACTGAACAAGTAGGATCAAACTGAATCGGATGGCGATAAACTGAATCCCAATAATAACCGCGGAAATAAGTCAAGATAATTTCCGGGCTGGCGCGCTGCAGCCCGCTCAGCATTAGGTAGGAAACCAGGCCTTCGAACAGCGCGATGACGACAACGAGGCTGCCGAAGGTGATCAAGCCTTTATAAAAAACATCCCTTTGTTTTTGCATGGCGTTGCGTGAGCTGGATCGCACTTGCGAACTCATGCATATCATATGATAGAGTATCATCCCCTACAAAGCCGCCACGCTGGAAGATGCTAAAAAGACAAGCGGCCGTCCTTATTCCCCTCCTATTGTCTTATCCGGATTCCGCGGGCGCGTCGATCTCGCCAAAAAAACGCCCCGATATCATCGTTATCTCCATCGACGCCCTCCGTCCGGACCATACGGGGTGCTACGGCTATCGCCGCCCAACCTCGCCGAACCTGGACGCCTTCGCCAAGGAATCGGTGCTTTTCGATAACGCCATCTCCGCCGCGCCCTGGACCTTGCCGTCCCACACCTCCATGTTCACCTCGTTGTACCCGAACCGTCACGGGTTGGTCCAGCATCCCAAGCCGTTCTTCTTCTGGAAAAATCTCAAGATCGCCGTCGACATCTGGCGCGCGGAAGGCTGGCCGGGGCTGGCCGCCCGCTTTCTGAAGGAACCGCGCGTCAAACCGCATAAGATGGACGACAACATCGTGACCTTGGCCGAGAAGCTCCGGCAGGAGGGCTACCGGACCGCGGGCTTCGCCGCCGCCGATACCCTGGACGGATCCTACGGCTTATCCCGAGGCTTCGACGTCTACGATGACCTGCCGTTTAGGCCCGCTCCGGAGCAAAACGCCCTGGCTCTGGACTGGCTGGGACGCTCCCGCGCCAAGCCGTCCTTCCTTTTCCTGCATTACTACGATGTCCATGGCAACTTCGGCCGCGATATTAAACAAGGCGTCCGGATGGGAGACTACCAGGTCTACGACGCCCCGGCTCAGGTCCGCGCGATGTTCGATGACGGCCGTCGCGGCCGCTTCAATGGAAGCATTAAGTCCCTTCTGGAGATGTATCGCGCCGGCGGGCTCGCGCCCGATGACATCCGCACGCTCAACGCCCTCTATGACGCCGGGGTCCGAAACACCGACCGTCATCTTGGGGACTTCCTCGCGCGCCTCAAGACGATGGGGCTCTACCAGGACGCGATCATCCTCTTGACGTCCGACCATGGGGAGAACCTGCTGGCCGAAAGCAGCGAGATCCTCCATCACACCGGCCTGAGCAACATCCTTCTGCACGTGGTCTGCATCCTCAAGCCCGCGGGAGGGGCGTTCTCGCCCCGGCGCGTACCCAGCCTCGTGCGCACGATCGACTACATGCCCACCCTCCTGGAGGGCGCCGGCGCGTCGCTTGATCCCGGGCTGCGGCGACAGATGCAGGGGCTCTCGCTGCTGGGCCCCCTGCGTTCGGGGCGGTTCCCGCAGCCCAATGCCTATTCCGAAGTCGACATCACGGGCTATGGATTCCCTCCAACCAAGTCCATCCAGGACGCGCAGGGCTGGAAGCTCATCTACCATCCAGCCACCCATCGCACGCAGCTTTACGATCTAAGAACCGACCCCCTGGAGAAACGCGACCTGGCGGAACGTTATCCCGATCGGTCCGGCCTCTTGCTCGAAGAGCTAATGCGCCACAGCGGAGTGATGCGCCCGGACTTTGATAATCTGGAGAATACGCCGACCAGAGCGCTCCGTCAGCCAGCGCCGCCGAACCGCGGCGACGAGCAGGGCCATATCCTTGGGAGCGATGCCGCTCATCGCACGGTTGACAAATGAACCGCACCGCGCTCCCTGCAGTCCTGCGATGGGTATCGGCGACAGTTTTGATTCTCGCGGCACACGGATCACCGCGCGGCGCCGCCGCCGAGTTCCCCGCCTTATGTCCAGGCTGCAACGTCCTATTGATCTCCCTGGATACCTTGCGCGCCGATGCTTTGGGCGTATTGGGATCTCCCCGATCCGCCACTCCCACACTGGACGCCCTGGCCCGGCGAGGCGTCCTGTTCACTAATGCATACAGCCAGGCTCCGAACACCTTCCCCAGTCATATGTCGTTATTCACCGGTCTTTACCCCTGGCACCATGGGGTCAACGTGGTAAAGCGCGATAAGCTGCCCACAGACATCCCTACGGCCGCTATGCTCTTTAAGAGAGGCGGCTATAGGACCTTTTGGTTTGCGCCCATGAATGACAATCACCTGGACTTAAATGTCGGATTTGAAAAGGGTTTTGACCGGCTACAGCATCATGGCGGACCTGGCTTCCAAGAAGCTATCAAATGGCTGGGAGGGCATCCGGCGGGCCCCTTCTTCGCGTTCCTTCATTCCTATCGCGTCCATCTACCATACACGCCCAAGGTCTCATCGGTGTTGAAGATCGAGCCTGCATCCGACCCGAAAAGCGTGTTCGATGGCGAGGCGTTCACGCGCTCGCTCCACGAGGAGATACTTGCTAATCCGGCGCTGATCTTCTCCGATGATTTTATCGCCAAGCATCCAGACATTTTCGCCTCTGGCACGCCGCGGTGGGAAGAATTCGAATTCCAGATGAAAGATCAAAAACACGTTCGCACCGACTACTATAATCTAAGTCTTATGCGGTTCAACCAACGCTTACCGCCCGGCGCGCCCGGCGCTGGCGAGCGCTTGCGGGTCCTTTATGACGCGGTGGCTCTCGAACTCGATGAGGCCGTAGCCGCCCTGATCGGTTCATTGGAGGATGCCGGCCTAACGGAGAAAACAGTCGTGGTCTTAACATCCGACCACGGAGAGGAGTTTCTGGAGCATGGACGCCAGGGGCACAACCAACTCTACTCCGAATGCCTGCACGTACCGATGATCGTTTTGGTCCCGGGAATCCCGGAGCGTCGCGTCGAGCAGATCGTGCGCAATATCGACGTCCTGCCTACGCTCCTGGAAGCAGTCGGCCTCCCAGCGCCCGACGGAATCGACGGAGAATCGCTGGTACCGGCCCTGCGCGGCCATCCCCTGCCACAACCGCGCCGCGCGCTGGCCTTCTGGCGCAATAGTTTCTCGGTGCGAGATGAGCGCTTCACCTACATCGCCGCTCCCATGCCCGGGGGCAAGCCGCCCGCAGAGGAACTCTACGATCGTGCCGCGGATCCACGAGAGGAGCGCAATCTCTTCCCCGCCCGGGCCTTGGAGGCTAAGTCATGGCGCTCCTGGCTTCCCCGTAAATCGACGGCTCCGCCGCAAGGCGTCTGGCCCGAATCGATCGATGAGCAGACGCGCCGGCGCATCATGAAGACTGGCTACTGGTAAGAGCTCGCCTGCGCGCTCCGTCAGCGCCGCCGCCGGACCGCGGCGACGAGGAGGACCAGATCCTCGGAACCGATGCCGCTCATCGAACGCTGGGGCCAGTATTTCTGCCCCGTCACGAAGGCATCGCCCGTTAGGAAATGAGCGGTCCCCCCCTCCGCCGATCCGTGCAGCGGCGACTGGAGCTTCACGCGTCCCGAAAGAACGACGCCCAGCGTACGGCGCCGCGCGGGCTTGCTCTCGAGCGTCACCCCGGGCTTGAGCCTCATCAAGAAGGGAGGCTCGTCCGTGCCCTCAAGGACGACCAGCGTCGCGCCTGAGCGCGCGGCGGCACGAAGAAAGAAGCTCCGAGCCCCTCCCCAGACGAGGATGTCTCCCTTTTGCCAGCGGATCCCGCCATCCGCGGCCTGGACCGACCCCGAGAGCACATAGGCATGGCCTTGCCGAGCAGGCGCCGCCGCCTCCCGGCCCGCCTCCAGATGGATTGTCCGCACCGAAGGACCGTCGGCGCGAGGGATGGTCCACGAGATCTCTGAGGCGTCCTGAAGGTTGCCTAAATAGGAGAAGCCGGCAATCGGCGCTTTGTGAGACGCTCCCCGGTCCGGGAAAGAAGGTGGATCAAGATGGGAAAGTACTGCTCCTGGGGAGATACCTTCCCGTTTGACATACTGGGTAACCAGGATCTCCTCATGATTCCACTCACCCTTAGGTTCATAGACCCGCTCCAACAACCGGCGTATATTGCCCGCCTGCTCCTGCTCCTCCACGGAAGGAGTCGCCTGCGCGGCCAGCCAGATCCGTTCCTGGCGCGTGAAGAGAGAAATGGTCCTTTCCCGCTGAGGACGCGACAGATAAGAAAGATCAAAAAGCCGGCAGCCGCTTCGCAACGGATAAAAGCGAGTCGGACCATCCCGCCCCGATTCCGGGTGGAGAAACACGGCATCCCCCGGCACGCAGCGCCCGGAGATCTCCCCGAGCGCGTCCTTCCAAGCGGACTGCGCGTGGCCAAGCTCTTCCGACAGGACCGAGCCGTTGAGCCAGACCACGCCGAGCGCCAGTCCCGCCCACGCGGCCGCGCGCCCGAAGCGCGGATGCAGACGAGCCCCCGCCTCCGCGACGGCCTCAAGACCGCACGCCACCCAGATCAGCCACAGCGGCGCGATGAACGAGAAATACCAGGGTTCGAAATGATAGTGCGCCCGAAGGATGAACAACGACGCGAGAGGCAGGCCCGTCCAGACCGCGAGGTGCCACAAAGCCTGCTGATGGGTCCGCCGGCGCAAGATCACCGCGGCAACGGCCAGGAACGAGAACAAGACCGCGGCCCGCCCTCCTCCGCTGAATTCGTCGAGAATCTGGACGAAGATGTTGCCGGGATTAAAAACCCTCGATGCCGTCGTTTCCCAAAGCAAACGTCCGCTCGATAACTGACTCCAAAGAAAGAACCAATATCTTTTCCAAGTATCCAGCCCGCAGACAACACAGACCGCGAGAACCGGCCCCAAGGGCCAGACCTTCTTCCAAAGGCCGCGTCCGCCTTCCTGGGAATAACTCGAGCCAAGGAACATCAAAGCCGAGACCAGACTCAACGCCAAGGCATAGAGGGCGAACAGATGCGTATGCAGGTTCAAGACCGCAGCCGCGGTGAATCCGCCCCAAGCCAGCGCCCGCCGCCAGCCCCGGGCCTCCCAGGCCGCCAACAGAGCGTAGAGCATGAAGCTGGCATACAGCATCAGCAGCACGTAGTAGCGCGCCGTCTGGGAATGATGGATATGGAAAGGGGAAATCGCGACGAGAAAGGCGGAGAGAAGACCGACGCGCTCGCCGAACAACCTCCCGCCGAGCAGGAATAGGACCGGGACCTGGAGGATCCCGGCCAGAACAAACGGCAAACGCAGGGCAGCCTCGGAATCTCCGAGAACGGGAGCGCAAAGATGGACCAGAGCGTAAAGATGCGGGAAGTAATCCGAAGCCTGGAAGATGTAGCCGAGCGGCATCCGCCCGTACCAGAATGAATTCACCTCCAAAAGATTCAGCCCCCGACCGAGCCCGACGAGTCTTATCCCGGCCGCAACCGCCGTAATGACGGTCAGAGCCGCCCAGATCTTCCAGCTTCGGCCCCGAGTCATGGAGCGTCCGTTTTCGCGCGCGCCTTGCCAAACCGGGGCGGGGGGAGCGGTTCCAACTCGATATCCTTATCCACATCGGGCGTCAAGAACCGCAGATAAAGAACCTGCTCCGCTCCCATAGGCGATATCCGGCGCAGCATACCTCGCGGAATCGACACGAAAGATCCCTCCCTCATGACCCGCTCCTCCGCCCCCGCGCGGACCCGGAGCGTCCCTTTCAAAACAAAAATACGAGTCCGGGTATGGGGGGTCTGGCGCATACCCGTTCTTAGTCCACGCGCATCGATCAGAGTCGCGCTCAAAGTCGGCTCGCGGTCCAACGACCATATCCTCTTGCCGCCGAAGATTTCCGGAAGGGTCCCCGGGAGTTCATCGAAGGAGAAGATGACGGCGGGGCTCTCCGTTCGGTTGCGGCCCTGCGGCCGTCCGCAACCGTGGAGAGGCAAAGACAGGGCCGCAAGTACGATGGCCCCGGCATGGATTTTCAATCGCCCGAACACTGAAGCTGCGTGAATGCGCGCAGCGCGGCTTCCTTGTCGAATTGCGCCGCCGGCTCGAAGATCTCCAACTGCAGCAGAGTCCTTCGGACCGCGCAGTAACGGAAGGCCAGCAGCCCGCGATAGACGGCCTCGGCGCGGTCTCGGACCGCGTAGTCAAAATCCTTCTTGGCCCAGACGATGAACGCAGGGTTGCCGCCGTGGAACAGGCTCTTTTCCGGATACAAGACGTCCGGGCGGAGATCGCTCTGCACGTCGGATCGGCCGCTCATCACGCCGAAGTAGTCCACCGTCGCCGGCTTGTACAAGGCGCGCACGACCACGGAACGCTCATCGATAAGCCGACCCGCCGCCTCAGGCCCCATGTTGGTCGTGATTTCAAGACGGATGATCCTCCACCCGAGCCCGGCGACCGCCGTCCAGAAGACATGGCTGCGTCCCTCCCGCCGCAAGCTCTTGGTGAGAATCGCCGACTCGCAGGACGGCGAGCGGACGCCGACCTCGGCGAATACGTCGCCAAGCCGGACGTAGGACGCGGCGGAGGCCGCCGAGGCGCGACTCGCGGAGAAAGCCGCGAGGAAGACGGCGACGGTCAGCGGGATCGAACCTGACATGCGCGTTGATTCTACCACGCTGTTCCCGGGGCCTGATAGTGACAGTTCAGCAGAATGCAGGACTCATGGCACGCGCGCACTTGACCGCGGCGAAGGCCGACGGCCGGCGCGCGCCAGGCCTCGCGCAGCGAGATCCGACGGACGTCTCCGACCGGCTTCATGAAACGGCAGAGATAGGCCGTCCCCTCTCGCCCCACCGCGAGCGTTGCGGCCGAGCGGCAGACCATATTCGGGAAAGGCGCGCTCGGACTACGGAAGTAGGACTTCATCTCCTCGAGTTGCGCCGCGCAATTGAGAATAGGGCTGCCGGCGGCCTTTGCGCGGAGAAGGCCGTCGATCGCACGAACGGCTTCCTCAGTATCCTCCGGCCAGATATCCCGCCAACGCGCGCCGCGCGCGAGCAGCGCCTGGAAGCGGATGCCGGCAAGTCCGCGGGCTTCAGCCAACCGGACCAACTCCGGCAGTTCCGCCAGATTGTGCCCCGCGATGATGGTCTGGATCTGGACTCGCGCGGACAGACCCTCCCTTTCAAGGTGGTCCAACGCCCGCAACACCAACGCGTGCGTGCCGGCGACCCCGCGGCCGCGATCGTGGGTCTCGGGGCGCATGCCGTCGAGAGAGATCAGCAGGTTCCTCAGCCCGGACTCGCGCAGCCGTGCCGCGCACCCGCCGTCGATCAGCGTGCCGTTGGTCACCAGCGTTACCGTCAGCCCCTGGCGCTGAGCTTCGGCTACGACTGTAAAGACCCCAGGTTCCATCATCGGCTCGCCGCAGGCGATGTTCAGGTGGCAAGGCGCCGCCCAACGCGCGATCTCCGAGACCAGACCCAACCAGCGCTCCAGCGGGAGATCCTTGGGGTCGAGATCGTTGCGCCACTGTTCGCAATGCACGCAGCGCAGGTTGCAGCGCGGAGCCATCTCCAGTTTAAAAAAACGAGGGACGGATTCACTACGGTCGATAAGGGCGAAGAAACGGCGCCGGAACGCTCCGACCAGCTTTCGTGAGAGGCCCGCCGAAGACGTCTTGCGATCCCCGCGCCGCAGCAGACGCCCATGGAAATAGCCTAAAACCACGGCGACGCTCACGAACAACTCGCGGCGCAGCAGCTCCGGCAGAGACCGCTTCGGCTTCAACCGGCCTCCCAGGCGGGCCCGGGCGGCTTCGTAGTAGAAAGCCCTCCGGAGGATGGCCCGCCATCTCAGCCGATCGGCCGGGATGCGATGATGCACGACCGCAGCGGGCTCGTAAAGGACCGTCCGAGCGCGGGCGACGCGCCGGGACAACTCGAAGTCCTCTCCGCACACGCCGACCCCGGGACACGCCACGACGCCGCGAAAGCCGTTCGGCGCCGAGAGGAAAGACTTGCGGTAGGCGCAGTTGGAACCGATGAGGAAATCGGCCTCGGGGTCGATGGGGCGGCGCGACGGTCCCAGGTCCAGGAGACCCAGACAGCCCCGCGCCCGGCGCGAGGCGTCGATCCAGCCGGGAGGAGGGGTCTGCCACAGGGGCAGGACGGGCCCGCCGGCCCCCGCCACGCCGGGATCCGCGAAGCACGCTTCCAGAGCGGCCAACCAGCCCTCCGAGGCGAGAGCGTCGTCGTCCGTGAACGCCACGACGTCGCCGACGGCCTGCTCGATGCCCGTGTTGCGCGCGAGAGCCACTCCGCCTCTCTCTCGAATGACAACCCGAAGGCGCTCGCCGAGCTCCCCCGAGAGATCTCCCGGCGGCGCTTGTCGCGGGCCGTCGCACACCAGCACCACCTCATCCGGAGGACGGCTCTGCCGGGCGAGCGCTTGCAGGCAGTCACGCACGAGCGGCCAGCGGCCGCTCGTGGGGATGACGACGGAGATGCGCGGACGCGTCATTGGATCAGCATCGGCGGCCAGGCCCCGACACCCTTGCCGGAGGACGAGGTCATGGGCGCGATCGGAAGAATATGAAATCCGTCTTCAATGATAAAACGAAGCTCGGTTGAACCTCTGGAATCCAGGTTCTCCATATGCAGTGGAAGGGGGATATCGAAATTCTCAACCGTGAAGAGATCGCCCGGGAAAGAATAGGAATAGTTATCCCACCAAATCCTCAGCCGACCGCGGAGCAGGACCGACCACATGCGGGCCATGGGCGGCTTAAAATCACGCGTCACCGTTTGCTGAACTCCCTGCGCCATACGGAATACGGCCAAACGCCAGCCTCTCCCCCGCAAAAGGACGCTCTCTCCCTGCGCGAGATATCCGTCCTGCGCGTTGCCCAACCGCCGCAGAATGCCCCCGGAACCGTCCGCTTCTACGGGCAAGTAGAATTCGAGCATCGTCGCGCCGGACGGCAACCCGCTCTTCCAACGCAGCGCCGCTCTCGCGGGCAGGAAGAAAACGTCCCCCAATGAAAAGCCCTCCACCCCGCCGGAGCCGTAGAGCGTACCCGCCCCGCTCCAGACGAACAGGATTTTGCCGTGCGAGCCGGCGTCGATGAGACCCGTCTTCCCAGAGGCCAGCGAGAGATCTTTCGAGAACCGCCAGCGCTCTCGCATCCAACCCGCGGCCTGCGGGATGTTGGCCAGGAGCCGGTATCCTTCCCCCCTCCAAAAAGAGGGGCGCGCGCCTTGGAGAGCCGCGGTCGTAGGCGCGCGCCGCGGCGGCGCGCCCTTCCCTCGGCAACGGAAAGAACCGACGCGATAATCATCATTGGCATCCCGGCTGGGGAATATGCGCTCCTCCTCCGGCTCACAGCGCCGCGACAGGAATCCCCGGACGCGCTCGAACTCTTCGACCCGAACCGGATCGGCGACCCAGGTCCCCGCCAGCCAGATCCGCCTCGAAGCGCCCACTATGCCCTCGGGCGCGAAAGCCGGAGAGCCCTCTATGAGGCTCGCCGGATGAAAGAGACGGCAGCCCGCCTTCAAGCGATAATAACCGTACCGGAGAGTGTCCCACGCCGGATACATCACCACGGCGTCTTCCGGGGAGCAGGAGGCGTTCACGAAATCGAAGACCTCGCGTATGCGCGCTTTGGGAAGACGATAATATTCCGCCAAAGACGGCGTCTCGCCGGCAAGGACCGCCGCGACCATTCCCAGAAGCATCCAGCGCCGCGCTCCCTCTCCCCGCGCGAGACGAGCTCCCAGATAAGATGCCGCCGCGCTGAGGCCGGAGGCGGCCCAAAGCAGCCAGGCCGGCAGCAGAAAGATGAAATATCTAAGCTCGAAATGCGTCCGGGTCCTGACGACGGCAAGCGAAACGAGCGGCGCGACGATCCACAACAGGAGCGGGGCCGTCCGCCGCCGGCCTTCCTTCCCTCTTACGAGAACTCCTGCCGCGCCGGCGGTTAGAAAGATCAAAGCCGTCAGCCGGCCCCCGCTATAGGCGCTGAGCAATTCCCAGGCGACGCTGGAGCGGGGATCTCGATAATGCCATATCAAATAGGACATCCTCAGGGTCAAAGCGCCGATCGACTCCCGGAAGGCGGCGTCCCGCAGCCATTGCCACTGCGAGCCGACGATGGCCACGAGGATCAAGAGCATGAAGAGCGCCGGGACCCATCCCCTTAAATTCGACCGGGCGTTCCGCCGCAACCCCCAGAGGATATCCCAGGCGATCATGGCCGCCGACAACGCAAAAGGATAGACGGCCATCCGGTGCAGGGAGAGGTTCAGGAGGTGCGAGAATAAGAAGACGGCCAGGCACGCCCGCCGCCCAGCCGAGCCCGCCGCGTCCTCCCGCCGGAGCAGGCGCAAGAGACAGTAAAAGGCGCTCAGGGAATAGAACGCGAAAGGCGCGTAATATCTCGCTTCCTGGCAGTAGCCGATGTGGAAGGCGGAAACCGCGAGCAGAAGAGATGCCAGAAGCCCGACCTCATCGTCGAAGAGTTCTCTTCCGGCCAGGAAGATGAGAGGCAGGGTCAGCACGCCGTAGAGGGCGAACGGCAGCCTCAAAAAGAACTCCCCGCGGCCCAGCAGAACCTCGGCGAGCCGGCACAGGACGGACGCGTGGGGAAGGCGGTCCAGGTCGACGGCGATATCCCATAAGGACCGTTGCGAAGCCGCCCAGGTCTCCAACTCGTCCACGCGCAAGCTGTGGCCAAGATGGAACAGGCGCAGGGCCGCTCCGATCCCGACGACCAGCGCCAAGACGAACCAGCGGCTCTTCTTCAAGGCAATCGGACGGGCCGAGGCAACGGACCCGCCCCCTCCAGGACCGTTCGTTCCATCGAATCCGGCGTGAGGAGCGCCAGGTAGCGCAATCTCTTCCGTCCCTCGCGCAGGAGGCGATACGGCATGCGCGGCGGGATCGCGGCGTAGCCGCCGGCTCCCAGGACCCGCTCCTCGCCGCCGGCTCGAAGCCGCATGCTGCCGGACAGAACGAAGATCCTCAACCTGCTGAGCCGGCGCTCGAGCGATGACAAGCCGTCGAGTTCCACGAGGTAGGCTCCGAGAACCGGCGTTTTCTCGGCATACCAGGTCCGAGACGATCGGCCCTGCGCGTCGGGGACGCTCCGCGCCAACTCCGCCTCGGTACGCAGGAGGATATCCTGGGGACGGGGGACTTTCTTGGAACATCCGGCGTGGGACAGCGCGCCCAGAAGGGACAGGACGCGGCCGGCGGCAAGGACGCGGGACTTCGCGTTCACCAGTAGCCGTCCTTGCGCATCTTTTCGAGGACCTCCGGCTTGATCGGCGCCGGCGCTTGCGGCGCGCCTTGCTTGCGCCCCCTCATGGGGTCCGTCCAAAGGTCGAAGACCCAGGTCTTGCCCTCCTCGCGAACCGTCTTCCAGCGCCCTTCCACCGAACCACGGACTTCCGGGGCCAGAGGCTCTCGGTCGAAGGCTTGGAGGATGCGTTCTTCCAACGACTGCCGCCGCGCGGGCTCGCCGGCGGCCAAGTCGCGCCGTTCGTCCGGGTCCGAAGACCGCCGGAAGAGCCGGGTCGTTTGGCTGCGACGGTCATAAACGGCCTTCCAGCCGTCGGCGGTGCGCAGACCGCGCAGGCCGGCGTGAAGCAGGAAATCCGTCTCCGAGAAAGCATCAAGGGACATCTCCTCTCCCCGCAGGGCCGGGAGGAGGGAGACTCCTTCCATCTGAGCGGCCAACGCCGGGTCCGCCTCCACCCCCAGGAGATCGAGGAGCGTCGGCATCAAGTCCAAGGTGCGCACCTGAAAGTCCACCCTCCGCCTTTTCACACCGGGGACTCTGAGAAGCAACGGCACGCGCAGCAACTCGTCATAGAGCGTCAGTCCGTGATCGACTCCCCCATGCTCGAACAACTCCTCGCCATGGTCGCCCACCACGGCCACGATCACGCGACCGCGAAGATCCGGCCGGTCCAGCCGATCTAAAAGCGCCGAGAGGTTCCGGTCCAGACGCCGGAGCGCCTCGTCATAGCGCCGTCGACGAAGGCGACGCTCGCGGCGCGAGGCGGGCTTGATCGCTCCTGCGATCCCGTCGTCGCGGCGGGCGCGGAAGGCTTCGACTTCCGCCGGCGGAAAGTGCGCCGGGTTGAAGCCATGCGCGTCGTAACCGTGGACGAACAGGAAGAATCGTTCGTCGGGCTTGCGCGAATCCAGCCAGGACAAGGCCTGCGGGACGCAACGCTCGAAGCCGCCGAAAGCGACCGAGTCGGAGTAGACTTCGAAGCCCGACGAGAGGCCGGAAGTCCCCGCCAACCCCGCCCCTCCCGTAAATGCCGCGGTCCGCAGCCCTTTGCCGCGCAGGACTTCGGCCAGGGTTCTCGCGCCCGGGCAAAGCTTCGAGAGTTGGGCGTCTATTGGAGGCTCGGCCGAGGGGTCGGAGTAGCGGTTGACCACGCCGTGCCGGGAAGGATGGAGCGCCGTAAACAGCGACATGAACGAAGGCAGGGTCCACGGCGCCGGACTCACCGCCTGAGTGAACACGACCGCGCCCGCGGCGAAGCGGTCCAAGCGCGGAGTCCATCCCGGCTTGCCGGCGGACGGGGCGATCCGGTCGGCGCGGACGTCGTCGAGCCCGATCACGACGAGGCTACAGCCGGGACAAGGCGGGACCGCCGCCCTCGCGAGGCAGGCTGAGAACATGACGAACAGGAGCGCTCCGCGGACGATGATCACGTCCCGACCATCCCGGCGGCGGCGTAGGCCTCGCAAAGCCCCTTGCGCGCCGAGTCGTGGGCCGGCGCCGTCAAGCGCTCCCTGCGCGAACCGCCCGTCCCCGGACGGACCTTAAACCCTCCCTCCAGAATGCGGAGCAGCCCTTCGGCCAGAGGGCCGCTGCGCGCGGGGACGAGGACTGCGGACTCCTCGTCCAGGAGTTCCCTGTGGTTGGGCAGGTCCGTCGCGAGAATCACAGTCCCCGAGCCCGCATAAGCGTAGAGCTTCATGGGCACCGCCTTCTTCTGCGTCATCGGCGAGACCAGGACGTCCGCGGCCTGCATGAACTGGAACGTCTCTGGAAAGGGCTTGGGGCCCAGAAACCGAACGCAAGCGTCGACGCCCAAGCTGCGGCAGCGCCGCCGCAGCGCTGAAATCTGATCCTCCCGTCCCCCGATGACCACGCAGCAGGCGCGGAGCGCCGAACGAAACACATCCGGTAATGATTCAATCAGCAGGTCCACGCCCTGATAGGGTTCGAGATTCCCGGCGTAGAGGATGACCTTTCGGCCCTCAAGGTCCCAGCGCCGACGAAAGGCCTCTCGCTGCGCCGGGTCGCAGCGCAGGCCGCTCAAGGCGGAGGGCAAGGACGGGGCGTGGTCGTAGAAGACGATCCGGTCCGCCGCGCGGTAGCGGCGGGCAAAACGCGTCGTCTCGCGGCTGTTCGTCACGATGACGTCCGCGCGGCGCAGCATCCAGCGCTCCAGCGCCGCCGCGCTCCGCCCCAAAAGCCCGCAGCGTATGAAGCCGCTGCGCGCCAAACGCAGGCTGAGCACGTCGTCCATGTCGTAGATCAGGCGGAAGCGGAAGAACGGCTTGAGCAGGGCCGCCAGGAAAGCGCTCTCCTCGCAGGCATGGACGAACCGGTATCCGCCTTTCCAAAGGCGCGCGACCAACCAGGGGAAGCTCCATAGGTCCATCAGAATCTTCGCCAAAGACGGCCCGATGGGAACGTCTAAGATCCCCGGCAAGGAAGGAATACGGAAAATGCGGACACCGGACAGCGGCGCTGGATCCTCCCCGAAGGGGAAGGTGAGGACATCGATCTCCAGGCCTTGGCCGGAGAGGACTTCCAGGCAGATCTGCTCCGCGAGACAAATGCCGCGCAGGCGGAAATACGGCTGGGGCGCCAGGAAAAGGACTCTTGAAGGCATCACCGCGCGAAAAAGTATAACTGTTTTCCCCTCTCTTAACGCGGACGGCGACTTCTAGAATTTTATAGTCTTCCTTATACAATGTGGATCAAAAGTAAGAACGCGGTGTTGACGCATTTCCGGCGGCGCAGCGGGCGCTACCACCGATCCTCAAACTGGGTCGGCGACCGGGAACTGCTGGACAAGATCTTCGCCCTGGCGGCAGTCCGCGGCGGCGAGACGGTCCTCGACCTGGCAACGGGCACCGGAATCGTGGCCGGGCGGTTCCGCGGCCAAGTCAAGGAAGTCATCGGGCTCGACATCTCCGCCGACATGACCCGGCAAGCCTCAGCCTGCGTCGACCGGATGATCATCTCGCCGATCGAGTCGATCCCATTGGAATCGGAGTCGGTCGATGTCTGTGTCTGCCGACAGGGCCTGCAGTTCGTCAGCCTCCCCGAGGCCGTCGAAGAGATCGCGCGAGTGCTGCGCCCTGGAGGCCGCGCGGTCTTCTGCCATCTCGCCGCTTACGGCGACGAGGACAAAACAGAGGCCTTCAAAATCCAGGCGCTCAGGAATCCCGCTCGCGTCAACTTCTTCAAGCCGGGAGACCTTGAAGCCGTGGCGCAATCCTCCGGGTTGACCGTCGCCGAAACGGCACGCCACCTTTCGGTCGAATCGGTCGACCGATGGATCGATCATGGCGCTTTGAACTCCCAAGAGAGGAAGGCCGTCAAGGACGCCTACCTCGCCTCTTCACAGGATTTCCAGCGGATCCATAAGATCGAAGAGAAAAATGGCGATATCTTCGACACCATGCTGTTTGTGATCATCCGTGCTGAAAAGCCGAAGTAGACGCCGGCGAAAGCCGGGCGCGGCGCAGCCGGCACGGCTCGAGGGCAGCCGGACCATCGCCAACCTCCGCCGCGCCTTCGCGGGCGAGGCGGCATTCGTCTTCCGCTACCTCTACTGTGCCGCTCTGGCGGACTATGAGGGTTTCGACGAACATTCGATCCTCTTCAAGGAGATCGCCGAGGGCGGGACCACCAGCGTCCACGGCTGCTTCGACTTGTTCGCGCTCGTCCGCGACGAGGAATCGGGACTTTCCGTGGGTTCCACGCCGAAGAATCTCGAGCGTCTGCTCCAGGAAGAGTCCGACTTGTCCGGCCGCGCCTATCCGGAGATGGCGGGCGTGGCGCGGCAAGAGGGCTTCAGCGACATCGCCAGTTGGTTCGACACGCTCGAGAAGCTCAAGAGGTCGCACGCGCGCAAGCTCAAGAGGCTCGCCCGTGGCTGAGAAGGACTTCGCGGCCTCAGACATCGTCGTCCTGTCCGGCCTCGAGGCGGTGCGCAGGAACCCTTGGATGTACGTCGGCTCGGTCTCGCAGGCCGGCGTCCATCAGTTGCTCTGCGAGCTGGTCTACAACTCGGTCGACGAGGCCCTGGCGGGAGCCTGTTCCCGCATCGAGGTCGCTCTCGGCAAGGACCGCTGCGCGGTCAAAGATGACGGCCGAGGCATCCCGACCGAACTCCATCCCAAAGAAGGCATCCCGGCCTGCGAGGTCGCTCTCACTCGTCTGCACTCGGGCAGTAAATTCTCGCGAAATTCCCATGGATTTTCCGCCGGGCTTCACGGGGTCGGACTCTCCTGCGTCAACGCTCTTTCGGACCGGCTTAAGGTGGAGATCCGGCGCAAAGGACATCTCCATGTCCAGGAGTTCCGTCGGGGCGAACCGAGTCACGCCCTCAAGGCCCTCGGCGCCGCCGCCGGCCGCGGCACGCGCATAGAGTTCCGGCCGGACCGGACGATCTTCAAGGACTTCAAAGGCTTCGACGCGAACGCCTGCCGCCGCCTGCTCGAGGATCTCTCGTTTCTCATCCCCGGAACCGAGTTCGTCCTGCGGTCCGCGGGAAGCAAGCGCGAGACGTTTCGCACGGAATCCGGCATAGCGGGATTCTTGGCCCGCTTGACCCATAACGCCCGGAAGCTCTTTCCCGAGCCCATCGCGGTGCGTCTGGCGAGCCGCGGGCTCCGTTTCCAGGCCGTCGTGCAGTGGACGACCGACCGGGAACCGAAGATCCGCTCCTTCGTCAATTGCGTCGATACCGTCCACGGCGGCGCGCATGTCCGGGCGCTGAGGGCGGGCTTGGCCGAGGCGCTCGAACGAATGATGCTGGAGACCGGGAAGAAGTCCGCGCGGGACGAGCCCGTGGAGGCGGATGAGGCCTCGGAGGGCCTGGCCGTCATCGTCGACCTTAAACTCTCCCATCCGAATTTCGAAGGGCAGACCAAGGCCCGTCTGACCAACGCCGCGGTCTGCGCCCCCATCCGAAAGGCCGTAAGCGCGCAGATCCTCGCCTATCTGAGAGGACACCCCCGTGCGGCCGCGGTCATCGCCGACAAGCTCCTTGAGGTCCGCCGCGCCAAACTCGCCGCCAAACGCACCGCCGAAAAGATTTATTTCCAGCGCCTAGAACAAAACATCGACGAAGAAGTCTACAAAGAACAATTCGGCGCGCGGTCCAAGAACTGGCACGAATCGGCCGCCTGGATCACCGATCAGGAGTTGCTGGACTCGCACGCCGCGCTCTGCCGGCAGGGGAAGGGCGCCGTCGCGCTGGACGTCTGTTGCGGCAGCGGCGTCGTCGGGGCCGCGTTCAAGGGGCGCTTCAAGAAGGTGGTAGGCTTGGATCTGACCCCGGAGATGATCGCCATGGCCAGGACCCGTCTGAGCGCGGTGCGGCAGGGCAACGTCTACGATCTCCCTTTCAAGAACGCCGCATTCGACCTCGTCTGCACGCGCGAAGTTCTCCACCTTTTGCCCAACCCGGAGCGGCCCGTGGCCGAGATCTTCCGGGTGCTCAAGCCGGGCGGGCAGTTCATCGTCGGCCAGACGCTGCCGTTCGGGGAAGACGACGCGCCTTGGATGTTCCGCATCTTCAAGAAAAAACAGCCCTTGGTCTTCAATATGTTCCAGGAGGAGGACTTCAAGCGGCTCCTGACCGGCCGCGGATTCGTCGATCTAGAAATGAAGGAGCTCAACGTCTGGGAATCCATCGACGTGTGGATCGACAGCCCCGAGACGACCAGCCTCCGCCGCCATGAGATCCGGCAGCTCTATCGCAACGCCCCCGCCGAGGCCAAGGCGATCCATCCCTTCAAGATTCTCCCCTCGGGAGAAATACAAGACCTCTGGCGCTGGGGGATCTTCTCGGTCCGCAAGCCGCGCCAGCATGGCCGCCGATAGCCTGAGAGAAAAGGCCCGCGCCTTCTCA
>Ga0209212_1001752_pt1 | contig 33649 bp, 14 predicted proteins | sample RifGroC2_FD_183996 | JGI IMG/M metagenome (GOLD analysis project Ga0209212, IMG submission 183996) | Groundwater microbial communities from Rifle, Colorado, USA - Groundwater C2 (SPAdes) (version 2) | ecosystem: Environmental > Aquatic > Deep subsurface > Groundwater | place: Rifle, Colorado...
GACGACCATATGTATAAAGAATTATCAGAAAAAACAGTGAGTGTGTTTGTTGTTGAAGATGCATTAAAAGGAATATCACTATCGTTATCAAAGTCATAATATGCAAGGTGTGTTATGGCAAGAGGGTCAACTCCTTCATGTCTTGTAATCACTCGATTTTGGTACAAATCAAATCCAGTAATATTTCCTGACGGGGTCCTTGTGACTGTTACCGCACGTGCTCCCCCATTGGTATTGAGGTACGCGGTCAGCGTGGCATCTCCTGAGAAAGAGACTGAGGGGAATGTAAATGTTCCCGTACCTGTTGTACACGGAGTCGTATACGCCGTCGAACTATTTACGACCAACCGCACGACTTGGGTGCTACTGTTACATACTCCTGGAGCTCCGCCCGAACCTTCACCTGTGTACACTGTTCCCGATACTGAAATCGTGTAGCCGGAATCATCCCATCGCAAAGTGCCTGGGTTCCCTGTTGGGTCATAATCGTATGATTCACCATCATAATTACCACTTGTATTTCTAAACCACCAGTATGACGTTGCGGTGCCAGTTGCTGTCACGTTGTATCCCGACGTGATACCACTTGATGTCGCAAATATCATTCTTTGTACTTGTAGTGCTGGATTTGCGTTTATAGTAGATGAAGAGACCGTCATCATAGTTCCGCCGTTTGCGGTAAGCGTATACAATCCATCCGCAAGCGACGTGACGGTCGTTGTACCAAGGAGCGAAAAGCCGTTTGTATCAAGATTCGTTACCGTATAATGTTGTGCGTTTATAGACCCTCCTGTAATTGAAAGTCCAAAACTTCCAGACCCTTGATTACTAATCGTAGTTGAAGCTGTCGATCCTCCAAGTATCTGAAGTGATGAGCTACTGAAGCTCGCGGAGGCACTGTTTGCAAAACGCACAGAAACTTGTCTAGGACTACCAACAATATCAGTACCATCAAAATCTGTTTCGTATGACCAATAATCAGTTCCGCTCGTTTTCGTATACGCACCATATATATAGAGGCTTCCATCTACTGTTGCATGATCTTGACTGTACAGCGATCCAGTACTATTTATTGTGTATGCAGTTGAACTTGATTGCCACATACGTATATTGGTACTTGGACCAATTAGTAATGTGCCGTATGTTTCTCCAGCCTGTGATTTACTTCCTACTGTATAACTTGTGCCCGAGGAAAGATTAAGTGTTGATCCCGTCCATGTTGTCACAGAAGGAATGCTGTTTACAAAGGTTCCTAATACGGAAAGCGTTCTTCCTGAAGAAAGGGTAAAATCAGTGGCACTCGTAAGAGAACAATCCCCTGTTGATGTCGCATTTGCCACAATACTCCAACCTCCTAATGCATTGTTGAAGGTTAGGGATGCAAAGGAAGAATTTCCTGGGTCAACAGTCAATCCAGTTGACGCTCCAGAAAAGAGTACTGTTCCGGAATTCGCATCAAATGCAGCGCCACTTGCATTCATAAATGAACCATCCAATATCAACGTGCCTGTTGGAAATACCACCAAACCACTTTCAATCGTCGCGTCACCAGCTACTGTCGCATTCGTATCTAAGAACACTCGCGCAACGTACGACTCTGTGGTACTGGTTGCGTAAAAAATCGAAGTAGTTGCACCGTTCATATATTCGGCCTTAAGCCACGCGGCACTGCGAGCGGTGTTTGCTAAGCGTACTTCATCCACGACTCCACTATAGTCCGTGGCATCAGCTAAAGCTTGGTGATTTCCAAGACGGGGATCATCCGGAGTAAGTGCTCCGAGAACTGGTGTTGAGGTATATGTTGTGCCATCAGTATGAACAAAGAAGTTGGTGCCGAATGTACGTCCCCAAGCAACGAACTGCCATCTTCCATCTGTTTGTATCGTACCTCCTGTCACTCCACCGAGACCACCGTTCGCATTATCACGATACTGATGAGCATATACTCCTCCCGAAGCCTTAAGCGATGCGAGTGCAGCTGAAGATGATTGTCTGTCCATGAAATAGGTACCGTTTCCGTCTGCCACACCACCATTAGTAAAACTGCTTGGCTTGAGCCACATCGAGTAGGTGTAGCTTGTAAAGCTACTATTCACAAAATCGAGGTAGTACGTAACACCAGACATGTCAAAAGCATTTCCAAACTTACCACTCACACTTCTGTTTGAAGGCGGACTATCTCCTGTCGTACCATGATGTGCATACGTTGTAGCATCCTTCATTTGCGGTGCCGTTCCTGCAGGGTTTTCTCGTAGATGTAGTACGGTGTCATACCCATTTGTCCAAACATTCTGCGAACCATACATTGAAGTAGACGCGTACGCAGTAGCAGCAGCATTACTCACATATATATAGAATGTTGTATTCGTCGTACTCGATACACTACTTGCTTTGAAATACAGTTCTCCTGCTCTCGTAGTAGTAGAAAAAGTAACAAGCTCATACGGTAATTCAGTTGTTCCGTCACTGGCGGTCACTCTAATATCAGCTCCATCATTTTTTACATTCGACCAGAACGTATCTCCCAAGGTGTTTAAATCAACGTATATAGGAAAATCGGTCAAATCTGCATCTATAACACTTTCGTGAGTATATATAGGCACACGGTACTGCCATAACGTGTCATACCATGATCCAAATCCACCCGATGAACCACTGAATGATAGGTCGTTAAATGCCGAACCTGCTATTTTCACTGTTTTTTGCGTACCTGTCGTTACGAGATGGACTGTACCGCTACCCGAAATAAAACTACCTGATTCATTATGGAAATCACCAGAAACAGAAAGAATTCCCGTTGGTAGAGTAACGGTCCCAATGTCGATGCGAAAATCATTTGATGTTGTGGCATAGGCTTGTCCAAAACTCCATGCACCACCAGAACCAAAGAAGGTGAGGTTATAGAACGGTGAAGCAAGTGGGGTTACAGTCTTACCTGTGATTATAGAAGTCATTTTTACTGTTCCATTGTTATGGACAAATTGCCCTCCGAGAACTGTAAACGAACCTGCTATCGAGAGTGTACCTGTAGGCAAAGTCACAATACCATTTGCTACAGTAAAGTCTTTTGAAACCGTAACGTTTGTATTCTGGAATGCCCAGTTACCTCCCACTCCATTGAAGGTAACATTGGCAAAACTACTCGGCCCAGTGTTTATAACATGACCTGTTGTTGTTGCACTAAAGTACACAGTACCGTTTTGAGCGGTAAACGTACCACTGTTATAGAAATCACTAAGGATTTCAAGTGCATAATTGTTATTGGTAACATCAAACGTGTTGCCTGTCGCAATCGTAAGACTTGTTGTTGTTGCAGATGTCGTAAGACGAACTATTTTTGATGTGCCATTTATATACACTTTTCCTAAATCTTGTTTCGTGGAGTGTGAATCTGTGAGCGTTACCGTCCCTGTACCGTCAAATGTGGTGGTACCTGTTCCCTTTGTAAAGACTGCATTCGCACCAAGCGCAAGGTTACCCGCAATTGTAATATCTGACGTACTTGCAACCACTGTCCCATACGATAGCGTCAAATTACTGTTAACATCAAGTGGACTTGCAAGTGTCCATGTTGCCGATCCAGATGTTTGCCCAAACGTCACAGTGTTGAAACTTGCACTCACTGCCCCAGTTGAATCTATTGTTTCTGTCGTCGACGTAGCGGTGAAAATAACGTTTCCTGTTCCAGATGTTGATGTGGCATTGTTATCCCACGAGCCTGAGACGTAGAGCGTGTTACCATCGACTATCAAGGTACCGTCGATGCGGACATCGTGCGTTGTAACATTCCCCCCGTTTAGTACGTCTGGTCGATACGTATGCCCAGAGACAACAACAAGCCCCGCGTCACTACAGTCTGTAGTAGCACATAGAACTAAATCATTGCCTGCACTAATATCAAAGAAAATATCTTCATTCCCTGAGACAGAGTTGTCATAGAGAGCAAGGTCAACATTTCGAGTTGTTGTTGCCATACTTGAACCAACAGAGAGATGACGCTCGTACAATTTCATTCCCGTCAGATTCCCCGGACCTACCGCCGAAGCCACTACAACCGCTTCGTTTTGATCATTTGCTCCAGTTACCCACACTTGTACCACGTCCCCAGGGAAGAAGGTGACATTGGGGATTGACCAGGAGCCGCCTACTATCAAACCTGTTTTTCCTGTTTGAAGTACACCATTCACGGCAACTGCGACCGTTCCTGAGTTTACATTTGTCGAGAAATCGTATTGTTGTGCAGTACCTGAAACAGTTAACCCTTCCGCCCAATTTACCGTCCAATCAGAAAGTCTCGGACAATCCCCTGCGTCACAGGTAAAATTACCAACCAATCGAATCAAACCATAGGTAGTGTATGGAAGATTTGCAAGTGATATTGGACCAGTGCTATTCCCTGAGGAGTTTCCTGACAAGGCTCCATCAGGCACAAGAGACCAGGATTCGCCGGCGTCAGTTGAGTACTCAACTTGGTACCTAATATCTGATGATCCTGGTGTAGTATCGTTCCATGAAAGAGCGTCCCACCCTGGTCCTGTACCGCCATAGAAATCTATTTCTGAAGAAACAACGGTACCGCTTGTAAAGGATGGGTATTCACGTGCAACAATAGCAAGGGGTTCCGTGCGCGGATTTGTGTTTGTTATTGAGGTGACCTCTAACACCTGCTCAGGTGACCAACTCGAACCGTTCCAGTAAGAAAAATCGTACTCCGTGGCATCATCATCATAGGAAACAGCAAGTATGTTTCCATCACCCGTGCGTGTCGTAAAGACTGCAGGTGCTTCTCCAAGTGTACTTATGTTTCCTTCTCCTGAAAGAACTGTGTGGTTCCATGTTTGGTAGTGTTCTATTGCAGTATTTGAATCTCCATAGACAAAAACCACATTTCCATCTCGTCCCGACATGGTCTCATATTCTGCACTAACGATATTGTTGGTACGATTATTTGCAGATGTATCAACAGCACCGTATGCAATCCACGAAGAACCATTCCATTCAGCAAAACCAAAGTCTTGGTTTGCGTCAACATAAGAAAGCAATAGATTATCTGTACCAACATCCCGTTTTAATAACGCCTTGTTCAAATCATTGCCTATAGCTACTGTTGACGTGCCCGTCCAACTGGAACCATTCCAATTTATTGCAAGGAAGTTATTGTTTGCCCCGTTACCAACAACGACGACACCATTATCCCCACTTTCTTCATACTCTACGGACATTGCTTCATAGCCCACTGCAGAACTTACTCCGATTCGGTAGCTATTCCCCCACGACGTACCGTTCCATACCATCATCTCATAGTCATACGGAGTCTCCGCAGTGTTTGCTCGTGCAAGAAGAATAATCTCATTACTATCTGGATGACTTGCCAACTGTAGCCATTGACAACTGTTTGTAAAGGAAAGATTGATAGTGCTTGTAGCACTCCATGAAGTACCATCCCACGTTCTAGACACTGCATCAGTACCACTACAGGAAACCGCTATAAAATCACCACGAGTCGTCTCATACGCTACGTCAAAACCTCGATACAATACGTTACTTGAATTTGGTACTATGGTTGTGTAATCACTCCACGTTTGCGAACTTGCGGAATAGATTTGGGATGTCACGGCACCAGAAATTCCCATGGTTACCATTGCATACTCATCTCGTGTTGGTGATGCATCTGCTTGAACCCAGTATATTCGTTCGCCTATATTTTGGGCGCTTTTTTCGCTTCCCCACGAATCACCATTCCAAATACGATACCGCGGGGTCTGCACTAATCCTTCAGCGTATACCACCAATGCTTCCCTACTTACCGTGGTAATCTGTAAATCATCTAAACCATTTGGCTCAAGACTAGAAAGGATGTTTGTTTCAAATTGCTCGTCTGTGGTTTGATGCCATGTCGAAACTGTTATTGAAGTGTCTACGGTAAAGCTTCGAGAGGATGACCACACACTCCACACATTACCTCCACTTGGATCACGCGCACGTACACGCCACCAGTACGTTGAGCCATTTGTAAACGCATCCCCGCTCTGTACGGTAAACCGAATCACGTTGCCTTGGGTAAAAGGGGAACTATCAGCTCCATCCTCTGTATTTAAAAATCCAGAATCCACTCCTGAAGTACGTGTCGTAGATGCGGTGTACGTAGGTGTTGCAGACCATTGTAGTTCATACTGCAAATCATCACTCTGTGGATCAATAGAGTAAAACGTAAATGACGGAGTCGTTGTCCCAGTCTTTTCATTATCAAAGAGCGTCAGAAGCGTTGACTGCTCAACGGCATATCCCCACGACAACGTCCAGTCATTTAAAACAGGACTTGCCCCCAAATCTGAAAGATTTGCACGAATTCGAATTTCTTCGTACACACTCGGGTCAAGTCCAAGTAATGAAACCGGGCTCGTGCCATATCCAAGTGCGTTACCCAACAAAGCAGTGTCAGGAATAAGTTCCCAAATTCCACCATTGTTATACTCAAGGTGGTACATGATCGCACTTCCTGTTTCGACATCACTCCACGCGAGAGAGCCCCACGCATTTCCCTGTACTCCCCAATCAAAGTAAATCGAAGGACTTGTTGTTGTTCCTGACGTTTGTCCTGTCATCAACTCCACGCTGTTACTCAATACCGCTTCAGTGTTTTCATTGGTGTCCGTATCAAACTGATCGTATGTCGTCTGATACCACGTTGTAACAGCCAACGCTGTATTAACAGTCAAACTTGTTGGGGAAGACCACTCACTCCATTCATTTGAGCCTGTTGGGTCACTCGAACGCACACGCCACCAGTACGTCACTCCATTACTGAGCGAAGTCACTGGGGTAAAACGAACTTGTTGACCGTTCGCAAAGGGACTTTTATCTGCAGTTGTTATAAGGTTTTTAAATTCACTAAAATGATCAAGACTGTTTCTATCTACCGTGGGGCTTCCAAATGCCACATCATCATCTACCTGTATTTGGTAATGTAAGTCATTTTCTTCTGGATCAGATCCAACGAACTCAAACCATGGTGACGTTGAGGCAAGTGCACTATTGTCGAAAGGTGACTCATTACTAGGCACATTTGGTATACTGTTGGTGATAAGTTGCGGGTATTGAGTGTAAGCATTAAGTTTTGTTCCATCACTCTTAATCATTCTAAAGCAGTAACCCGTACCCGCCGAGGCACCATTGTTCTCAATAACCCAATCCCACTCTCCTTTATCTCCTACAGATATTGCAGTAGGGTTTAGAACAGAGTCGTTTTCCTCTTCATACGTTTGCCGTACATCAGAATCCGACAAAACGGTATTGGGCAATGTGTACCCATCACCCAAACTTTCTGAACCAGAAATTGAAACTAAATTACCAATACCATTTTGGTACTCTGCGGTAAGCCATGCTTGTGATCGCGCAACTGTTGCGATGCGGACTTCATCCATGACGCCGTTAAATGCTCCCGTGGTGAGACTTTGGTGAATACCTAGACGTGGGTCGTCAGGTGTAAGTACACCGAGAGCAGGAGAACTCGAAACATACGCGCCATCAACATCAATGAACACATGAGTGCTGTATGCACGACCCCATGCAACAAACTGCCACGTGCCATCTGTTCTAACCGCAGAACCAGACAAAGCACCTAACCCTCCTCCAGCGTTGTCACGATGTTGATGTGCAAAGTTTCCAGCTATCGCCTTCAATGAAACGAGCGGGTTACCTCCAACTTGACGATCAGCAAAGTATGTACCAGAACCATCATTGTAAGCTCCACTTGTAAAGCTTGTTGTTCTAAACCACCCAGAATAGGTATAACTCGTCAGAGATGAGTTCGCATAGTTGACGTACCTATTACCTCCCGTAAATTGGAGTGCATTTCCAAAGAGACCTGCTACACTATTCCCTGCAACAAAACCCCCTCCCGTCGTGCCATCGTAGCCATTACTTGTAGCATCCTGCATCTGGGGCGCAGTGCCGACAGGGTTTTCATGCATGTGCAGAACTGAGTCATACCCATTGGTCCATACATTTTGTGCACCGTTGGTTGCACTTACAGCATAGTCAGAGGCACTACTATTTCCAAAGTATACATAGTATGTCGTATCAACTGTTGAAGATATACTTGTCGCCTTAAAGAATAATTCTCCCGTATCAGTTGTATTCGACGCCTGTACCACTTCTCGAGGGACCTCAGTCGTTCCATCACTCGTTGTAACCCGAACATCCCCTGCATCACTGTTTACCGCAGACCAAAACGATGTTCCCATATCAGCCAAATCAACAAAAATTGGAAAATCGGTAAGATCTTCATCAACATAGGTTTGATCTACAGTTATTGCAATACGCCCTGACCACGCATCATCATACCAATCCGAAATCGCTATAGTGTTTTCAAACCCACGCCAAAGAGCGGTTGAACTTCCCACAGGAGCAACGTCAGTCCACGCAAGATCGGCGGAACACGTGTTACCTTGTGCATACTGCAAGCGTAGCATATTGCTTGAAGCAGGCAGAATCACGTTTGTATCAGCTATTGACATACGCAAACGAAGTACGTCAGTCGGTTTGGGTGGAAGGTCGGAAGCGGTAATCGGAATATTTTCATTAATATCAATAGCATCGAGAGGCCATGGGTCTGTCGGAGTGTATGCGCCCTCATTTACATACCAGCGATAATCCGCCTGCGTAAGATACGGGACTCGTTCCCATGAAAGCGACCAATCGTCAAGTGTTGGAGTTTGTGCGTTACTTGACGAAAGCGTTGCTTTAATGCAGAGCATGTTATAGGTCGAAGTCGACAGTCCCGAAAGATCAAGAGGACTTGCGGTTGCGTCAAATCCAGTCGCATTACCTGTGAGAGCTGCATCAGGAACAGGCACGTTGCACTGCGCAGTAGTCACAGGGTAGTACACCTGCATTTTTACATCAGTTCCAACAGGTTCTGTACTGTTCCATATCACCTCACCCCATGTTGGCTGATTGAGAACAAGGTCAAAGTCAACTATTGTTGAGGTTATGCTTCCTAGCGAAGCTTGAAACTGTTGTGCTGCAAGCGAGATAGGCTCATACCATGGTTCAGCGGTACGTGAGGGGTAGTCATCAATCGTTGTCTTGGTAGTCCAACTACTTCCGTCCCATGCACTGAAGTCATACCGAGTATTTGCATTGTCATGAAATACTGCAAGAATTTTTCCTTCACCAGTACGTATTGAGTTCACTGTCCAAGAATCTTCAACGGAACTAATAGAAGCACCACTGTTTATCAAGTACTGCCATGTACTTCCGTTGAAGTAGTTGTACTCGGCGTTAACCGTATTTGAGTACGCAATCATATGGTACCCGTCCCTTCCTGCGGTGGTCTCATACTGACAAGAAATAGGTCTACCATGTGCATCAGCATCCGCAATACCGTTGTCACCTGTAGTATCATGCTCCCTATAGGCACCCCATGCGTTCGTAGTACCATTCCAAAAGACCGTCCCCATATTATTATCTTCATCAATGTAACAAAGTGCCATACCATCTGTACCATCGTCTGACGCTATCTGCCCCCACTCAAAATCATCACCCAAACCTACTGTTCCACCAGTGCCCCATGCAGAACCATCCCATGAGTTATATGCAAAATTGTTGCCAGTTCCATTTGAGATAGCAACAACAGCATTTGTACCACTCTCTTCATACCCTATCGCTATACCTTCTCGTGCAGCTTCATCACCCGCACCACCAGCAAAAGAACTACCCCAGCTACTTGAGCTTGGATCATATACCTGCGCTTCGTAGTCAGGATTTGCTTGTGCAATGTTTGCTCGTGCAACCACAATAAGTTCATCGGTTGCTGGGCTTGCAGCCATAGAGAGCCACTCGCAGTTTTGGGTAAACATAAGGTCTATAGTCGACGTCGCAGACCATGCTGTACCATTCCATATCGCATAACTCGGGTCTTGGTTGCCATCGCAGTAGGCAACAACAGCGTTTCCAGACTGTGACTGGTACTGAACATCAAATCCCTTATAAGCAGCATTTCCAACTACGGGAGTTACCTCCCATAAGTTTCCCCACGTACCCGTCGTACCATTGTATATTTGCACGTTGACATCTCCACTCGTATCTTGTGTTGCCAAAATGTACTCATTACGTGTTGGTGCAGAACGAAGTGTCGTCCAGCTTATTTGTCCTCCGACACTCAGTGCTGAGGATGATGCTGACCATGCGGTACCATTCCATATGCGATAGTGCGGAGCAGTGTTGGTGTTTGACCCGTACGCCACCATCGCACCGACGGGAGGCGTTGTCGCAAGGCGCACCTTGTTTGCACCGTACGTTTCAACTCCTGTGAGTGTCCCGTGGTCAAACTGTGTATCCTCCGTCTGTATCCAGCCCTTAGGATCAGTGTCTTCAACATAGGTAAAGCTCAAAGTGTCACTCCATTCTCCGTATATGCCAGACCCCATATCCATAGCTCGTACACGCCAGTAGTAGGTAGTACCTGTCGTAAGATCGCTCTGCATGGTAAAGCGAACACGATTACCTTCAGTGAAAGGTGATGTATCTCCACCACTTACGGCATTGGTAAAACAGTTTGGTGAACACCCTGTTTCATCATCTGATGTTCTATCTCCAATGGAGTCAGTGGCAACATCCGCGTCATCATCCCACTGTATCTGATACACAATATCTGTCGTACCATCTGGGTCAAGTGCGCTAAAGTCAAAGTACGGAGTACTGCTTCCCGTTTTTTCATTATCAAATGGAATGTTGTAGAGTGTGGGCTCGCCTGCTGGATAATTAGCTGCTGACCAGTACCCCGCAAGATAGAAGTTGTCAGCCGCAGTACTCTCGGTGTAGTACTCAATAGTTGAGCTCGCATCACTTCCCGCGGTCACCAACATTCTACCGGGGGTTACTCCAGCTGCAGCACCCTCCGCTTCGTGAAGATCAAGTACGCGTCCGAGCGAAGAGCCGTTCGTACGCACACCAATTTCCATCGAACCATTCGTATCATTGTTGTTATCAAACACCAATTCCGCAATAGCGGTAGGTGGAACTCCGACATTGTCGAGCCTACGATCCGTCCATGTCGTGTTTGCAGATGGCCCTCCGAGGTCACTCCAACTTTCATTATAGGTCAAGCCAGTAGGCATGGTATCCCAGTACCCGGCAAGAACAAAGTCTAAGTCGGTACCTACCCCTGGGCCGTCATCGTCAGAATACGTTTCCACTCGAGCAGTTGAGGTCGTAGCTTGCACAAACATAGTTGCAATTGTATCTCCACCAGTCTCAGGTTCATGTAAACGTACATATCTGTTTAACGCTGAACCATCAGTTCGTACACCGATAAGAAAGTCAGCCCCACCATTGTTGTTGACCATTAACACTTCAGCAACGTCACCCTCTGTAAGCCCGTAGGTATTAAGATCCCAGTTGACCCATGCGTCATCTGTGGTACTTGGGTCAGTGGTGTCGAAACGCTCAATATAAACACCGTCTGTCCAATACCCAAGAATACGGAACGTTACTAGTGTTGCACTATCTGCATAATACTGTATTGATGAGCTTGCTGAGGCGGTGACATGAACAGTTACTTCAGACATACCCTCGACACCAGTACCTGTTGTCTCAGCCTCGTGTAACAGAAATCGTCTATTGAGTGTTGACGAGGCATGCCGTACTCCGGCATATAGTTCATTACCATAGTCGGTGTTGATGAGCGCCATTTCAATAACAGCATTTGCTGGAATATTGTACGGTGCACCAGAGAGATCAACTGTGGTCCACGCATCAGCTACACTCGGTATGATTGAGACGAACTGTTCAACGTACTGTCCGAGGGCGTCACTTGCAAGTTTCCACGTGCGACTTTCAATAAATGCCGTTTGCTCTCCGACTCGAAGTTCTGCGGGCCCAAGGAGGTAGACATACGGTGACACATCAGGAGCATCGTACTCATAGCTAAACACTTGCGTTTCACCCGCCTCAAGTTCCGTACTCCACACCAATCGCTTGGCTCGTCCCCACATGGTTGTTTCCGCCCCCCCTGTATCAATAAGTTCAAAATCTACAGGGACCGCCTCGACCACTTCACCTGTAAAATCCGCAGTGGCGGTGACCGCGAGTTCCATCACGTACGTGGCTTTTGGCCAGATACGGGTGGCTCCGTGTCTTTCAACGGTGTACGCTTGTGATTCTTGCACCTCAAACGAGTCAGCTATCTGATGTACCACCTCACCATCTAGGTTTACATGGGTTAGGGTAATGCTATATTTTCCTACTTCTTGTGGTCGATACCATGCAAGATAGTCCGGATCATCAGTGACATTGTTAGCTCCGCAAGTCGACTGTGGTTCAACACGAACTTCTTCCGCATCTCCCGAAGGGGTTGCAAGGGTGAGGCGTAGCTCAGCATCACAAATTGTATCTCCCTTATCATCAAGTGCAGCCATGTGGAATTCGGCAAGATCATTCACTTCATAGAAAGACTGTGGTGTATTAATAACTAACACACCCCAATAAAAGTCAAAACTATCCGTGAATGCAGTTCCTGTTTCGTCGACCGTAAGTGCGAGGGTGTACTTCCCTGGTACCAGCTCACGAGGCATCTCGAGTATACGGATAGTCCATTCGCCCTCAAGACCGTATACAACATCAAAGTGCGCATCTTCTACAAGAGCCCCATCACGCATAAGGTGTACTTCAGTTACCTGTGCCAACCGGTCGTTAAAAAGACCGCTCCAGAAACGAGAGAATTTCCCTTTCTGTGGACGATACATGAGTGAAAACGTAATATCATCCCCTATTGCAAAATCTTTAAGAGCTTCCCGAAAATCATGCAACTGTGGCACTTGCAGGTTTCGCAAGTAGTTGATTTGATCAAAGATATTTTTTGGAAAAAGTGATTCAAAAACTCCTACTGCAGGCAGTGGAAGCTCCTCGACAGCACCAAGAATAGTAGGAACAACAATCTTTTTGTAACGAGCTAAACGATACTCAATTCCACCTTCTGAAGAGTGTACTTCTTCCATATGCATGTCGGAGGGGTAGGTAAGCACCAAGTCTCGAACACCTGCGGTTAGTTCTTCTTCAGAAAGACGCACCGAGAGTGGTCCTTGTGAGAAGAGTGTCCCCTCACCTCCCTCAACAAGCAGTGCTTGTGGTGCACCTCGTACGAGTGTAACAGGCTCCTTATCCCCTACCTGCACACGTGCATTTTCGTACTCACTTTCGAGTGACAACACGGCGCCGTCGGCAGGTTTTGTAATACCGGCATACATGATGGGTTCTTGGGTCAGCTTTGGCGCACGTGCTCGAGAATCTGCAGTGACCTGTTCATTTCCAAAATACGCAAACAAGGTTCTCGTAGCAAAAGCCTCCGTCTCTAGGTCAACCGCGTAGGTGGCGAGCTGGTCAACGTACGAGTAGGATTCACTCCGTGAAGCTACTTCCCGTCGAGTGGAAGGGTCATAAAAACGCACATCAGCACCATCAAGAGCGGCCCGCTCAAAGAATTCAGGGTACATGCGATCTATACTCACCTCATAGAGTCCGGGGACATCACCCTCAAGTGATTCACCAGCCTCAAACGTAACGGGCATACGGTAACCAAAGGCACTGCGCCACCACATACTTCTTGTCGCATCAGCTTCATCTCCTTCTACTTCTACTACAAATTCACCGGCACGTTGCACTTCAAACTCAAGGTCAATTGCAAAATACCTTGTTTCTCTTGGCATAATATTGAAATCTTTGTCTGCTTCTTGAATACTCGTAAGAAGCGTAGGGATATTTTCTTCTTCGTCGTCGCCAAACAAACGATCAAAGAAACTTGCTGCGCTTCTTCCGCCGTCAGTAACTTCAAGAAGTGGGATAGGTTCCCAACCATTGCCATACGCTATGGTTTCGTTCACGTTTATTCTATCATTCCCTACGATACAGTTTGTCTTGTCAGCATTGAATGAATTACACGTTTCTGTTTGTGCAGATGCTTTACAGGTATACGTTTTTGTGAGTTCCACTGGGGTGGTGTCGTCTACAGCTACCACATCAGAAACGAGTACAGCATCGTCTCCCACTTCTTGAAGATTCTCTGTCTCTTCTAATTCCACACCCTCTTCGAGTGGGGAGCTGACGTTACTATCTTCTTCTTGTATCTCATCACCTTCATCGTCCACTTCAGTAGGAACCGGAGATGCGCTATCTGGAACTATATCTTCTTGCTCCTCTGTTTCTGAAGCAACTTCTTCTGATTCAAGAGGAACCTCACCTACTACATTTTCTATATCTGCAACATTTTGACTGAGTTCGAGATCCCATCCCGCTTCACAGAAATACGCAACCTCACTGTACACAGGAGTATCATTTGACGTCGTGACATTTTTTATCAGCTCCTCAAGGCGCATGACATTTGCTTTATGTCCTGTACGTGTAATGAGACGAAAATTCTCCTCTCGGTTACTCATGTTGGTTACCGCAATATAGGCACGTGCAGTAGTAAGTCCGTTGTAGACATCAAAGTCACTCCGTATCACCAAATCATCCCCTGGAACATACTCCGTAGCAGTAAGCTCTATTCTTTTCTCATTATCAATGAGCACGTCTGGTCGACCAGAATCTTCAAGCACTGCAAGCTCATTAAGAATGTTTGATACTTCAGGCAATGTTTGATCGACTGACTGTACCTCGTAAGTAGTGTCTATCCATAGACCATCAACAAATAGTTCTGTTCGAGCTTCACTCTGTCGAATATACTCCAGTTCGACGCGAAAATCGTTGAGCGCATCCCATGACTGTACGTTGGGGAGTGGAAAAGCGAAGTGCCCACCATTATCAAAGTTACTTAGTGTTTTGTCTAGCAAAACTTCTCCAGCCACATACCATTCCCCACGATACTGGTATCGCACCAAAAGTTTGTCAGGCGTAAAGCTCTCTCCAAGAGTTTGTGCCGCAAGTGACATGCGAAGTTCATATCCTTTTACCGTAAAGTCAGAGAGCACGCTTCCTATATCAAAACCAGTAAATTGAATCGTGTGACATTCTATCCCAAGTACCTGACACACACGCACATCCTCACTTTCTTCAGCGACACTTCCTCCATCTGTCCCCTCTGTGTTTTTATTTTCAGGGGTCTCGCCTTCTTCAGAGGCGTAACCTTCGATCGTATCAACTTGTTCATCTACAGACTCGGTTGTACTTTCACCTTGTTCAATTTCCTCTCCAAATACTTCTTCGGATTCTTCTACAGATTCATCTAGAGAATCAATCTGAGGAGAAGACTCGTGTATAGACTCATTCGTATCTTGTGCACGAGCAGTGTGTCCGACAAAACCTCTTGAGAGATTAAGAAGGTACGTACCTATAGAAATATCTGGAAGAGGTTGTACGCTTTCTGCACTACTCTCTACCTGTCCCTCTTCAGACTCTTCTTCAGGAGCAGCCTCGGACTTGTCCACCGAAGCGGGTGCTCCTTCTCCAGTTGATTCAGTCTCTTCGGCTATATCTTCCTCTTCATTAAGAACATCTTCTTCTATTTCTGAGTCCCCTGTATTTGTGTCTGCATCTTCCTCTGCAGTATCAAGTATTCCCTCAGGAGTCACGATTACAAATGTTGAGTTTGAACGATTGAAATCGCCAAAGAGAGCTTGCGCACCAAGATTTTGTTCGAGAGCCAAACCTTCTTTCATCCAACCATCACTCGATACATTGATTGGAAAAATATGTATAGTACGTTCTTCGTCAGTCGCAAAAACCGCTACAGTTACAGCGAAGACCACGAACAAAGCTATCAGGAGAGATAGTTTGTATTGTTTGAAATGTCGAAAAATAACGTGCATCAAAATACCAAAATCGCCCCAGTCACGGGTACATCAAGGTCAAGTACATTATTGCACAAAAACAGCTCAAAAAATCTAAAAAAGTCATATATAACGCCATATACTGTGGATAGTGTTTTAATATTTTTAACAAAACTCACCCACATTTAAGCTCTGGATAGAAAAGCCTCTACGCACTCGTACAATCGTTTCTAGAAGCAGTATTTTTCGATTAGCTCTCCCCCCGTGCGATATGTGGATGTACACTCGCCACCGATACCATGGCGAGCTTGGTTTTAATGGGTCAGTATTTACACAAGTTGCGCAATAGAGTATAACAAAAAGCAAGTGCTCTATTTCTCAAAAAACCGTTGTCCTATCACCCACGACACACCTTAGCCTCGACGTCGATGTGTTAAGAACTTGCATAGACGGATACACCACAAGAGTACTTCATTTTCACCACAAGAGTACTTCTTGTTTTCTAGCTCTCTTTGGTCGCAAGAAAACAATGTCGTGTACGCCTTCGGCAAACAAAAATTGGTCGCACTTCTAGAAAAACGAACAAAATGGAGTGGCTGTACACGTCCGTGAACGACAATTTGTGAAGTTTGACAGCAAGGAATGCAACCTAATTTTAACGACCGCAGGGAGTACCTGCGCGTGCGCATAGTTCTTGTGCCCCTTTGTTGGGTAAAAAATGGGAATACCCTTGTTAAACGCCGTTTATGTAAGTTCTAGTCTACTTGAGGAGCTTACGAACATCCTCTACCTCCTTATCAATAAGTTCTTCAGAAATATCCAATGCATCCTTGAGACCTTCAAGAATAGCTCTCTCCGCATCGGTCATATTGGGCTTGTGCGACAGCTCAAGAACTTTCTCCTCTATTTCATCTCGAAGTACTCCAAAGATGTTTATAAGCCTGTCCCCGACCTCGGCTGTTTCTCTCTTGATATGGTCTTTCTCTTCATGGAAACGACGTCGCTCTTGAATCAATATTGTAATAACGATTGCAAGTGCCGCCATGAAAAGAAGCGACACCCAGTATATAGCCCCGAAGCCACTGGTTGTTACAGCATTAGGGTCTACCTCTTCAACTTTGGTTCCCGTCACTACGACTGGAACCTCCGCAGAGCGTTCATTGCCAGCGAAGTCGACAGCTGTAACAGCTATCGTATGATCCCCTGGATCAAGATTAGTAATCGTATGCCCACCAGAGACAAGCTCATTTGGCTGCACATCTCGCGGATTCTCTCCGTCTATTGAGACACGGTACAGCTCCACACCAGAGAGCGAGTCATGCGCTTCAAATCGTATTTGCGCTGTTAAGTCTCCCCCTACCGCTGTTACTCCAAACTCATCAGGCGGTGTGGTGTCTATTTGCAGTTTGTAGAGAGTCGAGCTTCCCCATCCTCCTCGATTTAGATATTCCGCAGTGAAGTACCATGTGCCGTCGGGTATTCCTGACTTGCTCCACTCACCCACGGGCGGTTCATGTTTCTCCGTCGATGTCGCATTGGGAACATTCCCAAACGCAAACCGTACCCCAAGAACTCCATACGGAATATCCCATGTGAACTTTGCATCCGCTTTGTTATACCAGAGACTTTGATCCGGATGGGTGGTACTTGTGATATCAGGAGCATCTGGTAGCGGGATTTTGGTGTTCCTCTCCTGTGTGGGGGTGGTAGGTGTAGGTGTAACTGGGTCGGGCTTCGTAGATGCAGGTGTAATGGTGAATGTCGCTCCCGCAGAACCCGAAAGTACGTTCTGCCCTGCACCCGCAAGCAGAGTAGATTTTGAAAATTCAACTTTTGCAGAACCTTCAGCCTTTGCTTTAAAAGTAATAGTGGCAACTGCTTTTGATCCAGAAATAGCCGCAGTACCCCCTCCGGAAAAAGTTATAGTGCCTCCGCTTATTTTCGGTTCTACTACCCAAAGATTAAAAGGTGAACCCTCCTTCGATACCGACACAGCGGTGAGCTTGCTTGTGTCATACGTAATGGTAGCTTCACCTGTATTGACCGCATCAGTTCCTGCATTGACCATAATCCGTACCGCAAATGTTTTACCCACCTCAAAACTGCCATCCGCCGGTGAGAGTAGATAGCTTGCAGCAAAAGAAACTTGTGGTAAAGCTGCTATACCAACAAACAAACATACAAAAAACAGTAGGAAATGTTTCTGTTTACTGTTTGGTAATGTGAAAAAAGCCTCGCTCATGCTCAATGTTTGCGAGCGAGAAATCTTATTGTAGATTCTGCGCTCCGTGATCGTCTGCACGTACTACATTCAAACGAAGTCCTTTTCCTTGTTTACCAATGAGCGGCAAACGAAGTGCCAACACACCGTCTTTTGTTTTTGCCTCCGCTCGTTCAGGGTCAATCTCATCCGGAAGAATTATTTGTCTATAAAAATCTCCCCAATGACATTCCTCAAGAGTAAAATCACCATTTTGAGAGGCATGTGATTCATGCATGAGTTGTTCTGGTCGAAGTGCTGAACCTTGAATACTTACTACGTCATTGTCTCCTCCGATAGAAACATCCAACGTCTGCATATCCATCCCCGCAAGTTGCGCATAGATGACAATCTCCGTATCAGATTGATACACATCAACGGGAAGCTGAAGTGCGTGACCAGGTAGTACTGGTTGTGAATTTTTTGCTGACGCTGAGGCACTGTCTACAAGCTGACCTTCTTTATCAACAAGACCTTTCCCTTTTAGTTTATCCATAAAAGTACCCATAATAAATGAACTATGACTAATGAACTACTAATGCGATGTGATGGCGACCCCACTTTGAAGTAGCAACTGCATTCGTACGAATAGTATACCACTATCTATGTATGAAAAATAAAAAAGTACTGTGCGTAAAATGGGGATAAGAAAATAAGTTGAAAGTTAAATGTTGAAAGTTGAAAGTTTACAAGCCAATGCGGGCTTGTGTGTTCGCTTTCGGCGAACAAGACTTTTAACTTTGTACTTTTAACTTTCAACTCGCCACTATCCGGTCCAGTTGTATAGAAGTATAGAAAAGTCCGGTAGCGATACTGTTCCGTCTTTATTTACATCCGCTTCAACGCTTGCGGTGTTCCAATTAAAAAGAAGTATGGAAAAGTCAATCAAGTTTATCGCTCCATCACAGTTTAAATCACCTTGACTCAGACAATCATCGTCGTGGACCGTGACCCCTATACCTATTGTTTTCCGTGCGCTCTTATCGCTCTCAACAAGTCCGTTTTGCATTTTCCCTTGTGCTACAAACTCATAGGTTCCTTTAGGAAGTTTCAGAGTGGGTACGGTAATAGCCCACGCTCCGCTCCCATCCGCGGTTGTCGTACTTACTATGTCTGCAGTAGACACTTCAGCAAGCTTTGGTCGAAGCCATGTCGTAATGTTCGCTTGCGGCGCGGAGTATCCAGTGACAACAAGAGGTGTCCCAGGGGAGATTGATGCTTCAGCTACAGACACGGTTGGGGGCAACATAATATTGTTGAGTGTATTGAGAGTATTTGCTTGGAGCCAAAGCGTAGTTGCAAAAGTAGCACTACGTACACCCTTGCTGTCTACCGCATAAATACCAAACGAATACGATCCTCGATCAAGCCCTTCTGTTTTATCACTAAACTCTCCACTTCCTCCCGCACCCTTCGTCGAGACAGTAACCCCGTCTCTAAGGAACGAAACAGTAGCTCCTGGGTATGCCCACCCTTCTATACTCACGTCTGCCTGTGGAAGTTTGGTGCCTGCGTTATTGTCTCCACTCCCACTTGAGCTGCCTCCACCTCCATCTCCACCAGAAGGGCTTGTGCCGCTTCCCGAACCCGTAGAACCGCCCCCCGTCCCCACATCGTCTCCTGTACCTGGACCACCCTGCACGGTTGTCGAGGAGACTCCCGTTCCCGTTCCCGTGCCAGTCGTCGTTGCTGTCGATGACGCACTTCCTGGCATAATACCTATAGTAAACGAGAGTTCATAATCAGGGTCCATTTCATTAAAACGAAAGTCAATGCAACGCAAAAAGTAATCATACGTCGTGTCATCTTCGAGGTCATGCACTTGCGCAAAGTGCCAGCGCACAAGCCCAGACGATGTACCAGTGAAAATGTAGGGCATCAAGTCGTATGCCATGCTTGATGTTGCAAAACGGCATTCTGCGTACTCATTTGTGACAACAAACATTTCTACCGCGCGAGTACCAACCATTAGCAGTCCTGTTGGTACCGCAGACAAAATAACTGGAGGTATCTGGTCAGTCGTGTCGACCGGTCCAGCAGTGACTTGATCAACCACAACTATCATGGTTCGCCCGTAGTCCAATTCGACATCAGAAGCATTGTATGTGTATATCGTGACAGGGTATGAGCTAGTCGCAGCACTTAGCTGAGTTTGTACGTCTCCGATAGCACCATACCGAGCATTGGTACCTATTTCAACCACCACTTCACTGTTTGCAGGTATACCTATAGAAGTGTTGAGGTCAAAACGTATCTTACCAGTACTGCCGCTCGTCACCGTCACATCATCAGTACCCGCGGTCTGTACCGAGGACAGGGGTCTCTCGGTATACGGTCCTCCTGCGGTAGCAGAGAAAGCTACATCGACGTCGGAAAAATTGAGCGTTGCTGGTAGTATAAAACCACCCTCATTAAAAAGAATCTCTATAGCACCATTCGCTGGTACTGCTTGCAAAAGGGTAAAGGTGATCTTTTGGTCCGTATAGGCACTCGGTGCACTGGTCGAGAGCAAGTCACTGATGCGTGTGAGGTAGCTCGTCGCCTGTACATCGGAAACAAACGTGAGTAGAGCACAGAGCGTAAATAACCCAACAATGATTGTAAATAAACGAGGTGTGATTTTAAAAAATTTCATGTTTACTAAAACTTACTTCTCAGGTGACACGACACATCGAAACCCCAGCGCATCACCACTAAAGGTTACAGGGCTTGCAGCATACGTAGCATATAGCCCTGCGTCATCATAGTTATTGAAGTAGCCACCGCGCATGATACCCGCCTCAATGGTCGAATCTGTCCAAAATCTATCGTTAAAATAATTTGCACTTTTTCCTGTTCCTGTCGTATACGCCAAACCGTTAAGAGATGCCTCTGTAACAAATCCTGACTTGGGAAGTATAGAATTTTGATACATACCCATATTAACCGTACCCTCTACCCATTCCCACACGTTCCCAATCATGTCATAAGCCCCAACAGACGAGACACATTGTTTGCCGGCACCTGTTTCAGAAACTCCCTCAGCCCTGTTATGCGCAACATTACAATCATCTTCACTCCAACCGTTCGGTAGGTCGGGTGTACCAAACGCTGCCACAAACCACTCTTCGGGTGTCGGCAACCGCTTGCCTGCTTGTGCACATGCACGCTCTGCTAGATCTCGGTTAACATGCCTCCATGGGATATGTCCTTTCTCAGCAACGGGCACACACGAAGTGTTTGAAAGATTGTACATTGATTCATCTATAGTTTTCGGATCTTGATAAACACACATCTCATGAGTAGACACCTCGTACCTATCTATACAGAACGGATTGAGTGTTTGTGAGACATGTGCCATGTTCTCTGGACAAGGATTCTCAACAAATTGTTGCGTAGAAAACAGCAGGCCACCCAGTAAAGTGTTGTAGTGGTCGCGAAAGTCAAAAGCGTTCACGGCAAGCGTGGCGAGAAGCGTTGAACCCACAACGACCGCTATGGTCTTTGTCAGATTTCTTAGCATGATGGATAGGGCAACAATTCACCCTATGCTAACATTCTACCACTGCAGTGCGGTGGGTTGAAAGTACAAAGTTAGAAAGTTAAAAGTTCTTTCGCCATCGGCGAACACACAAGTCTGCCTATGGCAGACTTGTGAACATTCACTTTTAACATTCAACTTTCAACTCACTAGCGACCTTCGTCGTTTCGAATCAAGATAAAAATTCATCAAAATAAGTCCAAGAAGCCCACCACCCATGAGGGTGATGAGGAGGAGCACCTTTCTATCCCCGGTACCTTGCACTGTCCTGAGGGCGAGCTCACGTGTGTCAAGCACTTTTTCTCTCTCATCAAGCTGTGCCACAAGTGTATTCACGCCATTATCTTCCACCCCCGCATACACCCCCACAGTATTCGCGGTCAGATTGGAATCTTGCTCAATAGATACACCCCAACTCTGTCCCAAAAGTAGAGCAAAAGCTGCAAACAATAAAAGCGTTGTGCTGAGGAGGAGTTTTGTTTCATTCTTTGAATATAGCCAAAACATATCTCTATGGTAAGGTGCTTATGCAAAAAACACAACCATCCCTATGAACAACAGCGCGAGTACGACGAGTACCCATGTGGTGGTGCGTACTAATCTTTGCGCGAATGATACACTTTTTGACGCTTGCGAACCTTGCGCGGCATACCCAGCTTTCTTGAGCATGCGCCGGACGTATCTGCGCACTCCTACGATGAAGACGAGGAGTAGTCCAGCGAGTATGCCGAAAGCTATACCCACTTCTTTTAATGGCACTATCCAAAAGCTCACCTCTTTGGTAATAGTCCTCTTTTGCTCATCACCAAAGAGCACGCTTGCCTCCGCGGTGTACCTTCCAAGTGCGAAGCCATCGTATCCCCATGTCGTGTCGAACACTCGGTCAAAGCGAGGAAGTATAGCTCCCCCTGTTTCATTAAACTTCACCTGCCCCACCACCTTACCGAGCATGTTGGTGATGTTGATGATTCCAAGTGGTCGCTGATGTATCGTACCAGTGTTCTCTATTTTGGTTTTAAAGATGACCGACGGCGCTGTAACTATCGCCTTATCAGTATAGAACTCACGGAAAAGCATGTCGTCGTTTACCTCACCTCGCACGCGCAAGTTCACCAGTGATGCTACATGGAAACCAACACCTGCGCCAGACGAAAGAGCTTGCTCTGCCTCTCGAGTGATAAAAAACGCAGCAAAATAACTTCCAGGAGACGCATCCGCAGGAACAGTAATGCGATATGGTATCTGTTTTGATTCTCCAACTTCCATAGTTACTGTCTTTTGCAAAGGGTCTAACCAATATGCAGCTTCAAGTGGGTCATCTGTGTGCTTGTCTGAAAATTGAGGCGTACCATTATCAGTCATGCCAGTAACATTACGAGTACTGACAACATATGTCTGTGTGCCTCCGTTTTCATTCGTGACAGTCAGATTTCCTTCTATAACTTGCCCTGGGTCAACCTGCTCTTCGATAGTACTTGGTTGAATTTTTACTGATATCCCTTCTGCAAAAACATACGAAGCATTGAAGAAAATGAGCATACAAAAAACTGTGACCATAGATAGTAGTACCAGCTTTTGTGAAGATAAATATCTAAGTATCATATATTGTTACGATTTTTAAACCCATAAACCCCTGTACATACTTTGCACAGAGGTTTACAGTATAGCATCCGCTAATAATTTTTAAGAACTAGCTCTTTAAAAAACAGGTGTCGCAATGTAAGTAAGTGTTGCAGTATAGTCCTTTGCAGCTTCCTGCAAGACTCCGATTTCAACCTTGTACGCAACGATGGTGTGTCCTACTCCCGTTCCTCCCTGAACTGCAGTAACTGGCAAGTTATGGTAGAACACTTCTACTGGATTACTAGCACCCATGAAGTTACCCACATACGCTCTCGCAGTCGCATTTCCCCACATACCTGGGGCAGTAGTTGAACTTACTACCGTATCATCTGAGGTAAGTCCCCAGTGACCATACGTGTCTGTCTGACCTATCAAATTAGATGGACCTGCCCAAAGCGTTGACGAAGCAATTTCTGAAGCATCTATGAAAGGATCAATAGTTGCACCGTTTCCTGACGTCAACGTTTGATCAGCATAGACGGATACACTAAATCCATTAAGAGCGTTGGTGTCTACACTCAACTCTTGAGCCATCACAAGAGCATCGTTTACTGGAATAGTGTAGAACGGAATTGAGGTAGGATATGAAGTACCTATAGTTGCTTCTTCACCAGTTATAGCCGTACCTGTAGCCATACCTGCTATAGTGAAGTTAAAGATAGTGTCAACATCAGCAGTTACGGTAACATCATCGATAATAGCAACTCGCGTGTCTCCTGAGTCAGCGATAGGTGTTGCACCATATCCTTGAAGACTGATGACATATGAGTCAGCAGGACCTGCTGGGTTGTTAATTTGATTTGCGCCATCAAGGACAAAAGTAATAGTACCTGCTGGGACTGTGTCTCCTGCGCATACAGTACCTTCTATGAAATCATCTGTAGTATCTACTGAAAGAAGAATTTCATCTGTTCCAGCTCCACAGACATCAGTTGTTGCAGATAGCGGAGTAAAACCAACAGTACTCACACTTACAAGATCATCATCATCAACTGATGTAAAATCAAAAGCTGTACCAGCTTCATCGAAGTAAATACGAAACTGTTGACCAGCGGTCATAGCAGTAACAGTATCAAAAACGAGTGTGTGCGTAGCATCTACGCCAAAGTCTGAATCAGAAATAGTATCTGAGAAAAATTCTACCGCTGCCGCGTCTGCGTTATGAACCATGGCAGGCAAGCCTAAGGTCCAAGCAAGCAGAGCAACAATAGTCGCTAGTGCGATTGTTCTATAGTGCATTGGAAATGCGAATGCTATATTTTTCATGTATGTATTATATTAATAATATGGATAATGGGGGCTGATATGTAACAGCTTAATAGACCTCATACGACATATTGCGTATGAACTGTAATGGTGAAATGGTGAGCGAATACAATCCGCCAACTACATTCAGTAGTAATTATACACGCGGTACCACTTTTAAATGTAATAAAACTGTGGATAACACAACAACTGCCACAAAATTGTGGCAGTTGTAACATCATTTTTTTAATTTTTAATCTAAGTCGGCTAAGATGTCCTCTGCTTGCGAAACAAGTGAGTTTCGTATTTCAAGCGATATCAAGCCGTCTGCATAATCTTCCTCAACTTTTACGATGAAAGCATTGAGCTGATTACGGGCTGGCTCAATTTTCCCTGTCTCGATAAACACAGCTACTTTTTTTAGATTTGCTAGATACGCATTCTCTATTTCATTTGGAAAATTATAGCCAATTATATCATTCACCAAATTTTCTGATTTTTCTTCAGGAGAATAATTATTTCCTACGGTGATGCTTACCTGTATTTGACCTGTGGCTATAGGTACTCCGTTGTCTACCGCACTGAAGCCAAGCACATACGAGCCATCCTGACCATCTACAGGTGTCCAAGTAAATTCACCAGTGAGTGGGTTGAAACTCGCTCCCACAGGGAGGTCAGTGGCACTTAGCTCTACACTGTCTCCATCGGGGTCTAGTGCGTGTACCGTAAAGGTAAGTAATTCATCCTCAAGTAACTCTTTTGAAGTAATCTCTTCAAAGACTGGTGCTCTGTTTACATTACCAACAGTAATAGTGATAAGTTCGACAGCGAGCTCCATAGGAGTTCCGTTATCCATTACGGTGAATTCAACATCGACATAGTTTCCAGCTTGCGCGTACGTCGGAGTCCAAGAGAATGTGGCAGTAGTCGGGTCAAACGAAGCACCATCCGGTAGATTGTTCGCGCTGTAGGTGAGTGTGTCGCCGTCGGGGTCGGTAGCGGAGGGGGTAAAGGTAAGAGTATTCCCTTCTTCGACTGTTTGATTACCTATTGGTGAGAGAACAGGAGCACGATTACTATCTGTAACTGTAATACTAATACTTTCAGAAGATGAGGCTACAGGATTTCCATCATCTGTGACCATAAACACTATGTCGTTGTATACACCTGCGTCAGAATAGCTTGGAGTCCAAGAGAATGTAGCCGTAATAGGGTCAAACGTTGCACCTACAGGCAAGTTTGATGCGCTATAGGTAAGGTTGTCTCCGTCAGGGTCTGTAGCAGAAATAATGAATGAAATATCAGATCCCTCATACGCAACTTGATCAGGAATCGTAACAATTTGCGGTGGATGATTGAGTTGACTTGTACCGTTAATGATAAAGAAGAGATCTAATACTTTCAGATTGTCAAAATTCAAACAATAGTCATAGAGACTAGCGTATGTACAACCAAAGGATGCATCCCGATACGCATTGGGATCAATGCTACCGTAAGGAGCAACATTTGAATACGGTGTTTTCTCAGCACGTACACTCATGTACACTTTTGTAATTCCACCATTACATAGCTCACTTTCAACATCAATGGGTATAGGAAAAACAAAACTAGTGTCTGTTTGACTAGAACTTAAAGCTACCACATCACTTGCATATGGCTGCACAATACCACTGTCACGTAATTTGATAACATCTGTTTCCAACCGATTGAAGTACAAACGAGCTTGGCCTGTACCTTTGAGTGAAAGCGTCACTTCCCCGATGTGACCAGACAAATCTTCACAAGCTAATTCTTGTGTAAAATACGCAGAAGAACCAGGAGTTGGGTGTGTTTTGATAAGTTGTTCGAGTTGAGTATAGCTTGGAGTAACGTCCATAACGGTAACAGTAAAAGATGTAGTAGCACTCAACGGTGGGAACAATCCTTGATTTCCATCATCGGTATATACCACACCAACCTCATATGTACCTGATTGTTCAAACGTAGGACGCCAATTAAAAATTGGGGTTGCACCTTCTGGTGCATTCAACACTTGAACAGAGAGTTTTTCACTTTGATCCTGATCAGTGACAAACTGATGCAGGTCAATTGAAAACGTACGTCCCTCATACGCAACTTGATCAGGAATCGTAACAATTTGCGGTGGATGATTGAGTTGACTTGTACCGTTAATGATAAAGAAGAGATCTAATACTTTCAGATTGTCAAAATTCAAACAATAGTCATAGAGACTAGCGTATGTACAACCAAAGGATGCATCCCGATACGCATTGGGATCAATGCTACCGTAAGGAGCAACATTTGAATACGGTGTTTTCTCAGCACGTACACTCATGTACACTTTTGTAATTCCACCATTACATAGCTCACTTTCAACATCAATGGGTATAGGAAAAACAAAACTAGTGTCTGTTTGACTAGAACTTAAAGCTACCACATCACTTGCATATGGCTGCACAATACCACTGTCACGTAATTTGATAACATCTGTTTCCAACCGATTGAAGTACAAACGAGCTTGGCCTGTACCTTTGAGTGAAAGCGTCACTTCCCCGATGTGACCAGACAAATCTTCACAAGCTAATTCTTGTGTAAAATACGCAGAAGAACCAGGAGTTGGGTGTGTTTTGATAAGTTGTTCTAGCATTGATGATGCATATGTATATTGTGTAAACAGACCTTGAATAAACAAAACTGATAGCACAAAAATAATGATATTAAAACGCGTTCTTAAACCTGAAGACGTATTTTGAAAAAAAGTAGTGTGCATATTTTGTTGTTACTTACTTTATAAAGATTAATAATATTTAAGTTTATTCTTAATTCTCTAAATCATCAGTCGTATTCTTATCTTCAGAGAGATCTACCTCACTTCCATCAGGGCGCAACTCAGAAAAAGAATATTCACGCGAGACCGTCATCACATCTTCAAAGAAAAGACTCAATGCGAACCCACCAATACCTACAACGAACACTGAGATAAAAAACAACCAATACTTATATAGAAATGTTCCCAACGTTAGCGCCTCAACTTGTTGTGGCCGACGTTGTGGCATATACATCGCTTGCACATCAGGCTCCACCACTTCACGCACAGGAGTAGTCCCTACGTTACGCAAATCTATCAACCCTGCCTTAATAGGCTGTATCAGTGTCCCTAGTTTAATCCGAGGTGCTTCAACTATATTTTGCTCCACTTGTGACGTATACGCAACATTGGAGCTACTATGCACCACCTGCAAGTGTGCAGTTTCAAGAGCGAGTGCGCGACGAATGTAAAGGCGCAACACCCAACCCACAAAGAACACGAGTACGAGTAATCCTCCCACAATTTGTAGCAATGGCACTACTGGCAGTACGTAGAAGTATGTCGTTCCAAGTGCAGATTGCTTTTGCTCTTTACCATACCCAATGGTTACCTCGGCTCGATACCGACCAATATCCCACATACTCGCATCAGACTTCCATGTGAAGCTAAACTTCCGCACGCTGTTCGGAAGCACATTCCCATAATTTTTTTGATGATTAACTGGTATGTTTCCTCGAACCTTTCCAAACATATTGTAAATAACAATGTTCCCTTTAGGTATTAGATGCACATTTCCTTGATTTTCAAAACGTAATGAGAAATTTGCTTCTGGAGTCTCATATATAGATTTCTCTGTTACAAAGTCTCGTATACGTCCCTTTTCAATAACATCTCCTGCGACTGATAGAAAAATAAGTGAAGCTACAGAACTGGTCACGTTTACCGAGCCACCCTCGACAGGAGATCCCTGGGGAGCACGATTACCAATAAGTATTGCTGCATAGTGTCCACCAGGGGAGGCATCTTTGGGTACTTGTATGGTTATAGGTAGTACATATGTTTTTTCACGCTTAATAGATATCTCATTTTGAGGAACCGTTATCCAACGAGCAAGTGTACTTGATGCATTTTCTATTTCTTCAGCATTGTTGGTTGGAGTGGATAAAAAAACAGGTCGTCCACTTTCTCCTGACGGTTCAAAAGATGTTGGTTCAGCATATAGTGTTAAATCATACGCATTGTTATTTACCACAGTAATACCAGAAGACCATGTCTCTCCTGGTTGAAGGTTAATTTGAAACAAAGGAGGAGCAATAGTGATACTTAGTCCTTGTTCTGCTGCGTGTACAGGAGTACTCAAAAAAATCGCAACACAAAGGAGCATCCCTCGGATAGAAAAAGTACCTGCTTGCTCCTTAGTTGCGCGGAGACAACTGAATGACATTCCCATGTGTTTTAGTATTCCCTTTTGTGCCTCGTGATGCAAGTGTCACGGTCGCACCATGTTGCATACTGTTCTCTCTTTTTTGTGGATGAGTATTTCGAGCTACTATGGTTGCTTCCTCACGTACAGCGACATGCGTGGTGTGATTTCGAGAAGGTGGCAACATTGTGTTTCTGTATGTAGGTGTGTTACTTTGTTGCACTTGCTCGATTTTTTCATGAAGTGCTTCCGTGCGCTTGCGTGCACGTGCCGGCTGAGCCATAGCACTCATGTGCACAATATAGGTACCTACGACAGCAAGTACCACGACACCCATCAATGCCGCTGAGATTTCTTTCCATGGGAAAACCCAAAAGTACACCGTGTCTTGCACGCTCGCGAGCTGGTTTTCACCATACTCAAGATCAAGAAACGCTTTGTACTTACCAAATCTGCCCTCCGCACTCCATGATGCTGCTAACTGTCTTTTATTCTCTGGAGTTATTTCTTCGCCATCGGCGTTTAGGGGCACACTTCCCACCTCCTCACCTTTACGATTAAAGATGCGTATAGAACCTCGTGGCTCTAGCATACGATTCCCCACATTTTCCAGAAGATATGAAAATGATACTGAGTTGCCGAGTATTACACCATCTTCACTCATGAAATTGCCCAACTGCAAACGCTCTATCGCATTGTCTTCCACTTCTATATTGAGCATAAGCGCACTTCCCTCTACACCCGCTTCCGCCTCGGTGCGTCGTGCACCTTCACGAAACTGCAAACGCGCATAGTAGCTACCAGGTTTCGCACTTACATTCACATGTATCAGGTAGGGTATTTTCCTACTCTCTTTTGCATCAAGTTCAATAACTCCTCTTGTAATTTCCACCCAGTTTGCAAGTGATGTCGATAAGTCCGATACTCCAGGACTCGCAAACTCTTGTGCACCTTCGGTAGGGTCGATGTTTTCAACGGAAATATATACATCCAGTCGTTGGTCGGTATTGTTCGTAACAATAATCTCTTTTTTGATAATATCCCGCGGTTTTGCTTTTTCATTTGCGACAACTGGAGAAACAGAAAACGCACTCAGACCCATACTTGTGTCAGGTGCTGTTTGCGTAGGCCCCTCAGATAGCAAAGCCTCTACCTCTACCACCTCATCTTCCACCACTCCTTGTGGTAAGGATTCTTCTTGCGATGGTTCTTCTGCGAAAACTAGTACAGAAGGTGTAATTGGAGTATACGCAATAAAACAGGCCAACATACCGAAAAGAAAGGCCTGACTCACGGCTAGCTGTGTGTTTACCCACATAAGTATATTGTAACGTACCATTGTAAAAAACTAGCATTCTGGGTGTGTATAGAGAGGGCTGCGACAAATTTGAAATTTGGAATGAATCCCGTTAGAGACCGGTACATTGATGTTTCTAAAGAAATACGCCGTTTGTATGCCTTACGTAAACAGATGCGACCAATTTTTCTCATGAGCTCAGCGAATTAGAAAAATGAAGTACTCTTGTGGTGCGCCGTTTACGAAAGTCCTACACGAAATAGTGAAATAAGATAACTGTAGCTACCGGCAAGGACAGGTTGTCAGAACCCCGAAGTGATACCACTTCAATAAAAGTGAGTATGACTGCCATATACAATGCTTGTATGTACTGTGCGTCAAAAAATACGAGGACGCAAAATGATGCTACGAAACATGCAAGAGAACCTTCAAGGGAGCGTTTTTCACCATATATATGGTACGAGTGGGTGCCAAAACGTATACCTGCAAGTGCTGCAAATGTGTCAGCAAATGCTAATATCAGCATTGCCGTCTGGAAAAGAAGAACATTCTCTGGTAGAGCTACGTATGCGGTCACCACCACCCCCACTGCAAAGAACAGTTCACCATAAGAAGCTCGTTCGACCTTGTGTACATCTGTATGCAAACGCATAAATCGTATAAATACGAATACACCCAAGAGCACAAGGGCAATGAGAATGAGTCCCTCTGCACGCACAAGAGTGGCAAGGACAGCAAACGCCATTGCAAGTACTGCATGCAGTCCTTTTCGGATGAACTCTTTTTGTATGTGCATGTTTAAAAAATAAACAACAGAAACAATACTCATCGTTTACACGGTTGCATCACGAAGCTGATCGCGAGTTTCACTATATGTTTGTTGTATAGCTTCAAGCTCACGAGCAACAAACTCAGGTAGACCTAGTATGTGTGTATCAAGAAAAGCAAAAATCTCTTCTTGCTTGGCGCTATCCTCCGGGTCTGCTTCACTGCTCTCAAGAAGGCTTGTGAGGACATCACGTTTTGAACTATCAAGTTCAGCCCATGCTTTATGCAGGATTTTTTGCATTATCACTTCACCGATATCTTCTGCAAATTCTTCGAATTCTTCTTTAGAAGCGTCTTCTAAATCAAAAGAGTCTACATTTGTGTTTTTAGTATCATTCATATCTATATCGTTATACATTTAGAATTTTTTTGTCTCTATAACTTGTCCCTCTGATGCATCCGGATGCAGTTTTTTAAGCATGGCCTCATGCTGTTCCAGCTGTATCAACATATCTCTCGGTTGCATCCCCTCATATGCACTCCAATCGAGATCAAAAGTGGCGAGGGGTGTATCACTCGCACCTTTCAATGCTACAGCAATATCAATTAACTGTGCATGAACCATGTCTCTAAAACTATGAGTATGTGGGTTATCAAAAAATTGACGCGCAGTGAGTGACCCCCATTCAAGGTCTGTTGTTGGGTACTTAACATCTACCAATTTCTCTATATCAGGCGTCACTTCTATAAGTTGAAGTTTTGCTACGGCTCTCGTGCCATACACAGGATCTGTATTCCACTCCACTTTTGGTGCTTCATAATGAGCGAGAGGTATTCTCTCAACCTCTGGAAGAACTGATTTACTTTCAGGAACTGCTGTATTTTCAGGAACTGTAACAGGCTCTGGTAAGGACTCAGCTGTAGGTAAATTTTCTGGAGGCGAAGCAAGTTTAGGTCTGAAAGGTTCAACTTCTTCCAAACGCAAATGAAGTTTGTTGATAAGCTCTCCAAGCGTATCGTTATTTTTTACACTTTGTTCAATAATATCAGCAACATTTGGTATCTTGGGTTGTAGGGAATGCTCAAGCTTGTCAACAAGATTATATGTTAAAGCTTCAACTTCCGCACCCATCGTTACAGGGGGCTTATTATCAATGGTATATGTCAATGATTTGCTTTTATCAAAAATATCCTCCATACGCACGTGACTCATTGGTCCCCAGTAACTCATAATCAAGCTCCTTTGCCCTTGAAGGACAGAACCTTGAAAGTACCCCTCTTTGAATAAATCTGCTAGTGCCGGACGCGTAGCTGCGCCGTGATAGTCAGGACCTCCCTGCTTCAAAACTTCCTTTGCATGAGCCAAATCTTCCTTAATAGTCATCGGTGGTGCTTCTTTCGTAGGTTCAGGGACCTGTTTAACTTCTAGTTTGGTCGCGTCTTCTAGCGGAAGAGATGCTGGTGGTTTTTCTATAGGAAGAGTAACTTCAACCGGAACACTTTTGGGTACGTGAATTTTTTCAATTTTATTTATAAGCAAATCTTTATCAAGTGTAGCCTCATAGGTACCATTTACTTTTACCTTATGCCAATTCTCTCCCTTGATATTAAAATCCTTCATCATTCCAGGATCTTTTTTTACTTCTTGTTGTATCAAGTGTGCAATTTTGCCACGCTCACTATCGGTAAGGTCTGGGTATGTTTCTTTCACCCACGTATCGTTTTCAAGGAATTGGTGCAGTTCGCGCTCTACACTTGATCCCGCTTCATACACACCCTTGAGAGTTACGCCTTTTTCAGAGATTATTTTAGATACGTCTGGAATTGGTTCTATAGGTGCAACGTTGACATCTTTTGGTGTTTCGTAAGGTGGAACATCTTTCAGAGGAGGGGTTTGTGTATCTGTAGGAACTTCTTCTCCGATACCAAGTTTTTTTAGTAGTTCAGTGATTTCAGGAGTGGCGAGTGAAGCCTCTTCCACAGAAGAGTACTTTCGTATTTCTTCTTTAGGAAAAGTTGCAATGTCACCAGACTCGGACTCTGGAACCTTAATGTCTACACCGCCGAAGTGAACGTCCTCTTCTGGTCCTGCTGGCACTTTGATATCAACACCACCGAAATGAACGTCCTCTTGAGAACCTTCTGGTACTTTGATATCAACACCACCAAAGTGTATGTCTTTTTCAAGGGAAGTTGCAACATCCACAGACTCAGGCATGTGCTCGGTTGAAGGAGTTTCAGACTTTGGAAAAGTGGCATTATCACTAAATTCTGGCTTATGGCTAGCTACCGGTTTAGGTATTTTCCCTTCTATAGGCGACGGGGACTTTTCTTTGAAACCTTGAGGAATTCCAGATGATGAAGAATTCCCGAATACTGCTTCATACGCTTCACCGCCCGCAACGGAGCCTGCTCCACCAACTGCTAATGCTGCTCCGAATGCGGCAACTGTAGACGCTTTCTTTTTGAAGCGGACGTCCTTCTGAATCGCTCGACGGTCTTCTCGACTCTGACGAAGTGACGTTTCTTTAAATGATTCGTGTTGCTTTTTTAAAGCACGTTCACCAAACTCTTCAGACATTTTATCCCCATATCGCTTTGTCTCAAGGGCAGCTAAACCACCAAAAAACGTCCCAAATCCCTTACGTGCAGCCATGACTCCCCCCGTAGCAAGTGCCCCTGCTGTAGCCCAACCTATTGCACCTGCTCCCAAACCTGCAAGACCTGCCAAGCCAGCACCATACAATGCCCGTTTTTTTAATGGAAGCTTTCTATACCACGACAAGAAAGCCTTTGATCCTCGAACAAGCTTGTATCGTGATTCACCCTTTTCGTTTTCTTGGTAGCGTAGTCCCTCAAGCAGTTGTACCTCGTTGTCTATGTGGTGCTCGAGCATAGTCTCGTGACGCGCAACATACTCTGTAAGCGCATCATCTT
>Ga0209212_1001753_pt1 | contig 33637 bp, 27 predicted proteins | sample RifGroC2_FD_183996 | JGI IMG/M metagenome (GOLD analysis project Ga0209212, IMG submission 183996) | Groundwater microbial communities from Rifle, Colorado, USA - Groundwater C2 (SPAdes) (version 2) | ecosystem: Environmental > Aquatic > Deep subsurface > Groundwater | place: Rifle, Colorado...
AATTACCCCATTATCGGGCGAGACTCTAGGCACGGGCGAGGTGGAGTTAAAGATTTGGGCGCCAGAGAATGGTTTATTAAAGATTTATGATAATGAGCAACTGTTAATTAGTTTGTATACCGCAGAGGATTCGGATTATTTAAATCCGTCCATTAAGCTGGCTGTTGGTGAGCATAGCTTACAATTGAAGCTAATTACTGAAGCACAAAATTTTGTTTCGCCTATTTATGATTTAAAAATAGACCAGTCTTTACCTAGCTATGAACCAACAGCTACTAAATTAGTGGCCGAAACTTTGGATCAGGATAAATCATGGGCCATCATGGCCTCAACTGTGACTAGCAATGATGTGGCCCAAGTATTTTTAAAGATAGGCGACTATAATTTAGAACTGGCCAAACAAATAGATAATCATTGGGAGAAAAAGACCATAGTTTATGATAAATCATTGTTTGATACTACGGTCTTGCCAGCTTTAGTTTTAATAGATGAGGCTGGTAATCAGGCCGTTTACGATGTGGCCTGGACTACGGTACCAATGCCTAATAAATTAGTTAATAAATATTTGTTCTTGAAAACCTATCCCAGTGTCAGTATCCAAAATATTTTAGATGTTAGTTCTTTATTTTATAAATTACTATTAGTTTTAGCCATCATAGCTTTAGGTTTAAATATCTTTATAGCCATTAAAAAACAGCATCCTAAAGTAATAGTTTCGGCCGTTGGTTTCATCGCTCTTTTAGTAGTCTTAATTATTTTTTAAGTTAAATTTATGCCTTATTACCATTGGCGCAAAATGATTGTTTATATAGTGATCGGTATTATTATCGGTTATTTTGGCCGAGGTTTATTAGGAGATAGTTTTGATAAAGGTTGGCAAGCGGCTCGTGACAAGATAGAGGGCGAAAATTACCACACCATAGTGAATGATCAAAGCCAGACTCAATATGAATTTATCGGTCAGATTAAAGAAATTGATGGTAAAAAGATCGTAGCCATAGATGCCTCGCCCAGCGTTCTAAGTGAAAGAGACTTGATGGAACGGACTATCAAGGTGGACAGTGATGCTGTTATTAGTCTGGAACAACCCATCTCTAGAGAATATTGGTATAAACTGGTTGATGCTGAATCAGCCCAGAAGTTGGCGGATCTGCAAAAGGAATTAGATAGCGGTGAGCTGGAGAGAGAAACCAGTGCTATTAAGCAAAGTGAAGTTGATACTTTAATAACGGAATTAAATATTAAACACCAACAAACTATTGGTGATCTAAGGGACAAAATAAGTCAGGCAGGTGATAATGAACAAGAAGCCGCTGTTCTTAGAGGTAAACTGCAAGAATTAACTGGCAGATATATTTATGAAACAATTGGTTTGGAACAACTGGCTGTTGGCAATAATATTCGTATTATTTCTGATGACGATATTAGAACTGACCAAAGCTTTACGGCTACGCAAATTATTATCCAGCGTTAATTTTGCCTATTATCATAATTTTGTATATAATATAACAGCTACTGACAAGCAGGAGGCGGAAGTAGCTTTTAATTAACTAATTTAAGCTAATATGAAGAAAATATTTTTTATACTCCTAGGCCTTAGTTTGTTGTTAACTTCAGTAGCTCTAGCAGCCGAGGACTTGGGTAATAAATTATCAGGTAAGGTTCTGGTAGCGACGGAAGCTCAGGGAGAAATTTGGTATGTTAATCCTACTACCCAGGAACGCCAATATTTGGGTAAGCCCGAAGAATTTTTAGGTACCATGCGTCAGGTAGCCATTGGGGTAGCTAAAAAAGATTTTGAGTCTTTCAAGGGTCAGGCGCCACAACGTTTAGCTGGTAAGTTCTTACTTTTAGTTGATGAGTCAGGTAAGATCGCCTATGTTAATCCAGCTAATTTAAAGATTCATAAATTTGAAAATACCGATGATGCCCTGGAAGGTATGAAGCAGCTAGCTTTGGGCATCAACAATGCTAATTTAAATAAAATAAAGGCTAATAAGGAAACAACCAAACCAGCTGTGGCCAGCGACAAAGTAAAATTCAAAACAGACAAAGATAACAACGATGAGAGTGATGAGACAGCTACCAAATGGAAGCAGCCCATCCAGGGTTTGTCCACTGACAATTTAAAATGGATTGCCGAGAAATATATTAATAATGTCCTAATTACTAATGGTCAGGCTACGGTTACTGATATTAAATCTGTCTTTGGTATCTATGCCTTGACTGTTAAATTAAGCACCCAGGAAGAGCCAATCACTTCCTATATCAGCCCTGATGGTAAAATGTTTTTTCCCCAAGGTCTGAATATAGAAGAGAGGACTACATCTGACGCAACCACCACAGAGGAAACTGATGACAAATTATTAACCAAACAGAAACCGGAAGTGGAGCTATTTGTCATGAGTCATTGTCCCTTTGGCACCCAGATAGAAAAGGGCATGTTACCAGTGGTGACTGCTTTGGGCGAGTCTATTGATTTTAAAGTTAAGTTTGTGGATTATGCCATGCACGGTGAGGTGGAAGTTAAAGAACAGCTCAAACAATATTGTATTCAGAAAGAACAACCGGATAAGTTTTTGAATTATCTGACCTGTTTCCTACAAGCTGGTGAAAGCACTACTTGTTTAGTTGCCTCTGCTGTAGATACAGTAGCCCTAGATACCTGTACAACCACAGCTGATACAGAGTTTTCCGTGACTAAAAATTATGAAGATAAAGCCAGTTGGTTGAGTGGTAATTACCCCAGATTTAACATCTTTCTTAAAGAAAACCAAGTCTATGGCGTGGCAGGTTCACCAACTCTAGTGCTTAATGGCCAGATAGTAAATAGTAACCGTGATTCTGCTTCTTTATTGAAGACTATTTGTCAAGGTTTTCCTACCAAGCCAGCTGCCTGTGAAACTGTGCTATCTAGTAGTGTGCCAACATCCGGTTTTGGTACCGGTACTACCGCTAATACTAATAATTCTGCCTGCCACTAAATAATTATTGTAATTTGGTTAATTATTTTCTGATAATAATTACTAAAACCCCAACCATTTAGGTTGGGGTTTTTAAACCTTTATTTTTTTGCTATAATAATAGCGCACGGTTATCAATATGCTGAAAGGAGAAGAGAAGAAAAAAATATTAATCGTCGAAGACGATATCTATATGTCTAAGGCGCTAAGTTTTCGTTTGGCGCAGGAGGGTTTTTTAATTAAAACTTTGTTTAATGGTGAAAATGTAGTGCCTAGAGTTAAGGAAGAGGATTTTGATTTAGTCCTCTTAGATTTAATTATGCCTAAAGTTGATGGCTGGCAGGTTTTTCGTGATATGCGTGATCATCACATTACTACCCCCATTATGGTTATTTCCAATCTAGGCCAGCCCGAGGATATTGATCGAGCTAGGGAGCTAGGAGCAGTGGAATATTTTGTTAAAAATTCTACTTCGCTTAAAGAAATTATCAAAACTATCCAGCTTTATTTTAAGAAACATTAAGTATGAGCAACAAGCCTAAAGTTGACACTCTCATAGTTTCCGATATTCATCTCGGTTTTCGTTTTAGTCGAGCCAATGATGTTTTGGAAGTGCTGAAAAAATTTGATTTTGACCAGTTAATTTTAAATGGTGATATTTTTGATGACCTGAATTTTAATCGTTTATCAGCCGAGCATTGGGAAGTCTTATCTTACTTACGTCAACTATCACAAAGCAAGAATGTTATTTGGATTGTGGGCAACCATGATGGACGCTCGGAAACTCTGTCTCATTTATTAGGTATTGAGTTTGCCAACCGCTATATCTGGTGGTCCCATGGTAAGAAGTTCATTGCTATCCATGGTCATCAATTTGACCGTTTTATGCATGAAGATTTTATTTTAAGCAGTATTGCCGAATTTTTCTATTTCAAGATTATTAGACGTTTGGAAAGTAGAGCCCGAGGCTTTAGTCGTTGGATTAGACGTACTAATCGCAGTTGGCAACGTAATTCCGAAGAAGTGGCTAAGGGTGCGACGCGCTATGCTAGGTTAAGGCGCGCCCAGTTTATTTTTTGTGGTCATACCCACATGCCTTGGCATAAAAAAACTAAGAAGGTTGAATATTATAATTCCGGTTGTTGGATTGAATATCCCGCCCACTATATTACCATCAAGGGCACCCAGATTAAGATTAATGAAGTTAAATAGCTTATATCACAAAACACGCCAATTAGGCGTGTTTTAGTTAATATAATAAATAATATTGCGATAGTATTAAAGAATAATGGAGTTTATTTACTAAATTTAGTTTTTCCCAGATAGATATCAGTGGCGGCTTGGCAGTTGTAATTGTAAACAGCAATGGCAGTGATGGCCTGGGCCATGCGTATAGCATTGGGCAGGGAGCGTTGGTGAATATTACGGCCAGTGGCGCTACCACGAGCCCCTAAGTCTATCTGTTGTCTTAGGGTTTTTAGAAAATCCTTAGGTTCTTGGGAAGAGCCACCGGAAAAGATCACTCCGGTTTTGCCAGCGGCTTTGATAATATTTTTTAATTCAGCCTTGCTAGCTTTACTGGGATAAGTTACTTTAACAAAATCAGCTCCTAAACAGGCAGCTACGCCAACGGCCCCAGCAATTAAATGAGGATCATGTTCATTGCTGACAGCTTGGCCACGGGGATATATCCACAGGACAGACAAGAGGCCATGACGTTGAGCTTGATAAACAACTCGGGCGGCTTCAGCTAACATCTCGGCTTCATGTTCACTACCTAAGTAAATAGTGTAGCCAATGCCCACTATTTTTAAACGACTGTTCTTGGCAAAATCTACAACCTGTTCTACGGTATGTAAAACTTTGCTAATTGGCTCCTGTTGTTTAGTGGGCACTAAATTAGTCTTGCCATTAAGCTTGATTAAGTAGGGGATAGAACGGTAGAAATGTCCATATTTGGCCAGTAGACCTAAGTGGCAGGCCATGACGCCAACCTTAGCTTGGTCAGCAATATGGAAGAGATGTTCTGGTTGACTGTCGTCTTGGTGGGTAGTGGGGCCGACAAAGTCGTCATTAAGGTGCTCTATTTTTTGGTCAGCCGCAAACAACATTAAATTACCACTTTTTTTAGTGGCTAAGCGAAAATTCCTGTAGTATTCCCCCCTGTATTTTGAATTAACAGACAAAGGAATTTCTATTTTGCACATAAATTATTTCCTATGTAGCTATTATACCATAAATTGACAGATTTGATAAATAATATATTATAGAGAATACCCAACTATTCAATTAAAGTAATTTAAGATATAATTAAAGAGTATTATTAATAGACTATTAAACTAATATGATGGTTTTAAAATTTGGCGCCGCTTGGTGTTCTGGCTGTCTGGTCATGAAACCAATTTGGGCGGAATTAGAAAAAGAATTGCCTTGGCTAGTAACGGAATATTATGATTATGATGAGAGCCAAGTAATAGCGGATAAGTATCAGGTTAATGAAAAATTACCCACTTTTATTTTTTTAGATAAAAATGATCAAGAGATACTGCGTTTGCAGGGCGAAGCTTCTAAAACCGAGTTATTAAAAATTATTACAGCTAATAAAGATAAGTAATTAAAATTATGTTAAAATATTTTGCTATACTCTTGCTCAGTCTGTCTTTTCTAGTCATGCCGGTGACTAGTCGAGCGGCTGATCAAGTAACCCTCTATTTATTTTGGCAAGAGGGTTGTCCACATTGTGCGGCTGAAGAAGAATTCTTAGCCGACTTGCTTCAAAAAGAGCCATATAAAGATAGAGTTAATATTCAACGTTATGAGATTAGCCAACCCGGTACTAGACAAGTTTTACAACAGTTTACTAAGAAACTGAACTTTCAACCGGCTGGCGTCCCTATTACTATTATTGGTGACAAGTATTGGATTGGTTTCGGTGAGTCAGCTGGTACCGATGTGGCTATTCGTCAACAATTAGATCAAGAACTGAATAATTTACCAGCCACAGAACCAACAACTGACAAAAAACCCTTACTGGTCAACTTACCATTATTAGGTCAGGTTGATTTTCAAGCTTGGTCTTTGCCGGCCTTAACTGTGGTCGTTGGTCTTTTAGATGGTTTTAATCCTTGCGCTATGTGGACTTTGTTATTTTTGATCACTTTGCTTTTGGGCATGGCGAGTAAGACGCGCATGTGGCTGTTGGGTTCAGCTTTTATTGTCACTTCAGCAGTTGTCTATTTTATTTTTATGGCCGCTTGGTTGAATTTTATTCTCTTCATCGGTCTAGTTTTCTGGGTACGTCTCTTCATCGGCTTAGTAGCCTTAGGTGGTGGTTTGTGGAGTCTTAAGAAATTTCGTGAAAACAAAGACGGGGGCTGTGAGATTAATGAGGCTGGAGATCGTCGCCGTACTTTGAATAAATTAAAACAAGCTGTTTACAACCAGAATTTTTTGTTAGCCCTAGTTGGTATTGTGGCTCTGGCTTTTACAGTTAATTTAGTGGAATTAGTCTGCTCCGCTGGTTTGCCTGCTGTCTATACCCAAGTGTTAGCTATGAATAATCTGCCCAGCTGGCAGTATTATGGCTATTTGTTAGGTTATATTTTCTTCTTCATGCTTGATGATTTACTAGTCTTCTTCATTGCTATGACCACCCTGCGTTTAACTGGTATTAGTACTAAATATTCTCGTTGGTCTAGTTTGATTGGTGGTATCCTGATGATCATTATTGCTTTATTGCTAATTTTTAAACCTCAGTGGTTAATGTTTGGTTAAATGATGATTAGTAATGCATCACCAGTTTAATGTTAAAACAGCCGTTATCGGCTGTTTTAAAATAGTGATCAGTTGATTGATTAGACACTATTTTTATTTTGTTGTATAATATGAGTAAATAATAACTAAGGAGGTCTAATATGCCAAGTAAAAAACTAGCTGCCTGGGCAGAAGAGCCAGCTAAGGCTGTTGCTAAGCCAGGTATTAAAAAAATTAAATCAGGCAAGCCAAAGCTGGTTAAGCCTAGTGTAGGTAAGCCAAAGATAAAGATCAAGAAGGTGAGTCATAAGGCCAAGCTTGATGCTTCGGTTATTAATTTAAAAAAGCCTAAATCTTCAATCTTGGCTGAGGAAGATGGCGATTTATTAGAAGATGATGAAGAAATAGAAGAAACTCCAGTCACTGAAGATATGGATTTTGATTGGGAAGAGCTATTAGATGCTGATGGCAAGGGTCAAAAATATAAAAAAGAAGTTAAGGCCAACAAGAAAAGTAAGCTATCTAAATTTAAAGGCGGATTTTTGCCTTTCTTTAAAAAACACTCCGCCTCTACTGTTGAGCATCAGGACAAGACAGACAAAGTTAAACCAAAAGCAGATAAATCATTTAAAGCACCAACTAAGATAGAGGAAAAATTATTAGGTAAATTACCAACTAAGACAATTAAACCAGAAGTGCTAGCTAAAAAAGAGTTATTGCCCGTTGACCAGCACCATGGCTTTTCCATGAAAATCTATCGTAAGCTAGCCATTGGCTTTGTTGTGTTAGCCATAATTTTGATTGCTGTCATAGGCTATTTCTCTTTTGTCAAAGCCACCGTGATTATTAAATTAGCTGAAGAAACAGTGGATCAGTCCGCTCCCTTTAATATTTACGATCGAGGCGAAGATTATGTCATACCCGAAGACGCGGTCCGCGGTATTATAAAAGAAATTGAACTAGAGCAGAGCAAGGTCTATGATGTAGTGGGCAGTGAAATCATCGGCCAAGAGGTGACGGGCACAGTGACCTTGGTTAATAACTATATGAAGAATCAACCTTTGGTGGCTACCACTCGTTTGCTTAGCCCAGAAGGCCAACTTTTTAGATTGAAGTCTTCTGTTATGGTGCCGGCTGGCAGAACCATTACCGCTGAAGTCTATGCTGACAAGCCCGGTGAGGATATGGTGGTGGGTGATACCCACTTTACTATTCCTGGTTTGTGGGAAGGTTTACAGGATCAGATTTATGCCGAGAGTAAGGCCGGCGACATTACTTTTAAAAAGAAACTAAAAAAGATTGTGAAACAAGAAGAGATCAATAGTGCTCTAGCTGATATGAAGGAAACCTTAATTGCCAAGGCCAAAACCGATATTGATCAAACCTACAGTGACTATCAACAAAAATTGTATCAGATAAATGAAGACAATATAGAATATGAGGTTGATGCCGAGGTTGGTGATGAAATGGATAAGTTTACAGTGACCATGAAGGCTGTCATTACAGTGGTCGCCTTTGCTGACAGTCAAGTTTATGAATTAACTCAAACTGCTCTGGCCAGTAGTTTGACTGACAACAAACAATTACTCGGCCTGCGTTCAGAAGAGTTTACTTATGAATTAACATCAGTTGATTTAGAAAAAGATACGGCTGAGGTTAAAGTTAGCTTTAAAGCTAAGATTGCTTACGCTAATGGTTCGGAAATTATTAATAAGGAAGAAATTGTGAATATGAGCCGTGAAGAATTGTCTGCTTATTTGTCTAAGATGCCAGAAATATCCACCTTTGATATCAAAATTAGCCCTAGTTTTATCAATAAAACGCCGAGCTTGGTGGATAGAATAAAAATTGAAGTGATCAATTAAAGTTGCCAAATTACTATATATTAGATAAAATAAAATCAGGGTACCTAACCCTGATTTTATGTTGCTAGATAAAATAAAACAACAAATTAGCCAGGAGATAAATAAGCTCTTGGGCCAGGACTTGATTGAACCTCAGGCTTTGGTTTATCCGCCGGACAGCCAGCAAGGTGATTTATGTTTGCCATGTTTTGGCTTGTCTAAAACATTAGGTCAAACGCCAGTGGCTATGGCCCAGCTTTTGGCCGCTAAATTTAACCGGCCTGATTTAACAGCTACGGCCAGTGGGCCATATTTGAATATTAGTTTGTCTGGCCAGCTCCTAACCCAAGTTTTACCAGAGATTGATGATCAGTATGGTATTAATACCTTGGGCCAGGGCCAGAAAGTAATGATTGAATATTCCAATGTGAATACTCATAAAGAATATCATATCGGCCATTTGCGCAACATCACTTTTGGTGACAGCATTGATCGCTTACTATTATCCTGTGGCTACGAGGCCATTCCCGTAACCTATGTTAATGATTTTGGTATTCACGTGGCCAAAACTCTCTGGGCCTACAGACCAGAAGATCTACAGCCGGGAGTTGATAAGGGTTATTTTTTAGGCAAAACATACGTAGCCGCCACTAAAAAGATAGAAGGTAACAAAGCCAATCAAGCTGAGGTATCTCAGATTATGAAAAATATTGAAAGTCGTCAGGGCCAGGATTATGAACTGTGGCAGGAAACTAGACAATGGAGTTTGGATTATTTTCAATCTATTTATCAAAAATTACAAATCAAGTTTGAGCGTTCCTATTACGAAAGCCAGTATCTGGAGGCTGGTTTGCAATTAGTTAAAGAACTATTAGCCAAGGGTGTTTTGAAAGAGAGTCAAGGCGCCATCATTGCTGATTTGGAAAAGTACAATCTCGGTGTTTTAGTAATTATCCGTTCTGATGGTACTGCTTTGTATCCAGTAGCTGATTTAGCCTTAGCTCAAGCTAAGTTCAAGGAAAAGATCAGCCGTTCTATTTACATTGTGGATAATCGTCAAACGCTGTACTTCCAACAGCTGTTTAAAGTTTTGGAACTCATGGGCTATCAGGCAGACATGGTACATTTGACCTATGACTTTGTAAAATTGCCTTCAGGTATGATGAGTTCCCGCACTGGCAATACCGTGCCTTTTCAAGATCTTTATGATCAGGTGTGGCAGAAACTGACACAAGAAACTAAATCCAGACATGAGGACTGGTCAGACCAAGCTATAGAAGAAGTAGTTAAACTTTTGACTATTAGTGTTTTAAAATTTGAAATGATTAAAGTTTCACCAAACAAAATCATTACTTTTGATATTAATGAAGCTCTACGCTTTGATGGCTATACAGCCGTCTATCTGCAGTATGCTGTGGCCAGAATTAACAGTATTTTACGGCAAGAACAAGCTACTGGCAAAATAGATTACAGCCAATTACAACATGATCAGGAAAAACAATTATTATTAGCCCTGGCCAAATATCCTGACCTATTAATCAGGGCCACCCAAGCATATGAGCCATCAGCCATGGCCAAGTATTTGTTTGATTTAGCCCGACTGTTTAATGACTATTATCATGAAGTCCCTGTTTTACAGGCGGAACTAGCTATTAAACAAGCTAGATTAGCTTTATTAGTTGGTATTAGACAGGTTTTGCAGAACGGTTTAGAAGTACTAGGCATTGCCATTGTTGAACAAATGTAGTAATTTTACTATAGTAGGGGGGTATGATAATTAATAATACACATATGTTAAAAAATGAAGTTTTTAAATGGGTCATCTCCCTAGTCATTTTAATCATTCTGGTCTTCTCTTTTTATTGGCAACAATTGCGCCCCAATCGCCTTATTAAGCTGTGCGCTGGCCAAGCCCTTGTTGTTTTAGAAGAGTCTGATTATTATGACACTGTTAAATATGATAATTTATATCGCAATTGTTTGCGACTTAATGGTTTAGATTAATGGAGGCAGAGTTAAAACAACTGAAGGAGAAGCTGGCTTCAGCCTCAACCGCTGAGGCTGTTGCTCTGCTGTGGCAAAAATATTTAGGCAAGCAGGGCAGTATTAAGTTATTAGTAAAAGCGTTGGCTGATTTGCCTGAAGCAGAAAAAAAGATCAGAGGCCCACTATTACAAAGTTGGTATCAAGAAGCCCAAGCTCTTTTTGTTGCTAAACAAAGTGCTTTGTCACAGGCAAGTTTAGAAGACATTTTACAAGCTCAGGCTGAAACCCTTGATTTATCCCGACCCAAAATCGGCCATCTCCATCCTTTAACCCAGACCATCCGCCTGATGAACAAGATTTTTATTGATTTGGGCTATAGTATTATGGAAGAGAGAGAAATTGAGACTGATGAGTTTTGTTTCCAACGTTTAAATGTACCAGCTGATCACCCGGCACGCGACATGCAGGATACTATTTATATTCAAGAACCTAATGTGTTATTGCGCACCCAAACTTCTTCCATTGAAGCCCGAGTTCTAGCTAATTATAAACCACCCTTCAAGGTGGTGGCTCCGGGTCGTGTCTATCGTAATGAAAAGGTCAATAAATCAAATCATTTCATTTTTCATCACTACCAAGGTTTTGTAGTTTTGCCTACAGCCAGTCTGCAGGATCTCTTTGGCACTTTTAATCATCTTTTCAAAAAAATGTATGGGCCTGATGTGGTAATTAGATTTAGAAACAAGTATTATCCAGAAGTGGAGCCGGGTGTTGGCCCTGATATGCAGTGTTTTAGCTGTCAGGGTCATGGTTGTCCTTTGTGCAAAGGCGTTGGTTGGATAGAAATGGGCGGAGCCGGCATGATTCATCCTAAGGTTTTGTCTCTGGCCGGCATTGATTCTACCAAGTGGCGGGGCTATGCCTTTGGTTTGGGTTTGGATCGCTGGGTCATGGCTAAATATAATATTACTGATATCCGCACTTTGTTAGGCGGTAATTTAGGTTACAAATATCACCAAAATGAAAATACTCTATAGTCAAATTAAAGAATTAGTACCTCAACTGCGAGCTTCGGCTAGTGAAGTAGCGGCTAGTTTGACTATGATTGGTTTTTTAAGCGATGGCTTTCAACAAGTTGAATGGCAGGATCATCGTGATTATTTAATTAGCTTGGAGGTCAGACAGAACCGAGCCGACTGTTTATCAGTGATTGGTTTAGCGCGGGAAGTGGCGGCCTATTATGGTTTGTCAGTACAATTACCCAGCCCAGCTACCGCTCCTCATAGCTATGCCGAAGATAAGTTGCATATTACAGTTGCAGCTGAAAAGTATGTACAACGCATCGTGGCTACTCAAATTTCTGGTTTACATAATGGTCCATCACCGGCTTGGTTGCAAGCTTGGTTGATGCTCTATGACATTAATCCAGTTAATCTTTTGGTAGATATTTCCAATTACGTTATGATCTACACGGGTTATACTTCCCATCTCTTGGATATTGTTAAGATGCAGGGCGGTTTGAGTTGGCAAATAAATAAAGGAGCAACAACTATCCAGACTTTAGATAACACTGAAATTAAATTGACGGGTAATGAATTAGTCATTAAAGACCAACAAAATATTTTAGCTCTCGCTGGTATTGTTGGTTGTCAGACCGTAGCCCTTAGTCAGCAGACAACTGATATTATCGTCGAGATGGCTATTTATGAACGCAGTTTAATTATGGAGAATGCTCGTCGTTTGAATATTATTACCGAAGCTAGCAATCGTTTGAGCAAAGACCTGGATCCGGAAGGCCTAGCTTGGGCTTTTTCTTTCTTAGTTGATATGTTGCTAAGTTATGGTCAAGGTAAATTAAGTAGCCAGAAATACAATTATTATTTGCACCCAGCCAAGACCAGAACCATTATTTTAGACCCCAGTTTAGTCAGTGCCATAGCCGGTATCGCCATTAGTCAAGAAAAAATTGTAGAGACTTTGGAAAATTTACGTTTTGTAGTAGAGCGGACAGTAGAAAATAGTTTGCGAGTAACTTTACCCAGTGATCGTTTAGATGTGCAGCTACCTGAAGATTTGGCTGAAGAAGTAATCCGCTTGGTGGGCTATGATCATATTTCTAAGGACAACCTACCGTCACAGATAGTCACACCGGATATCACACCCTCCATCTATCATCTCAAAGACAAGGTTAAGGATTGTTTAGTGACTCTGGGCTGGGATGAAATATTATCTCAACCTTTGGTTGCTAGTAATATTAATGAACAAACCAATTGGCAACCTGGTCAAAGTATTATTACTCAGAATAGTGTTAATGAAGACTATCCTGATTTACGTCAATCCATGGCTAGCGGTTTGTTAAATCAGTTGCACAGTTATTTGAAAAAGAATTTGGACTATATCCAAATATTTGAAGTGGGCAGGATCTACACCCAACATCATGGCTATCAGGAACACGATTCTCTAGGCTTGCTCTGGCATGATTTTAGTCTTGAGCCAAAACTAAATCACTTTAAACAAACAGTGGAACAGTTGCTGCGTCATTTAGGTTTAGCTGATATTAATTATGTTGAAGCTAAAAAAATTCCATCTCTAGCCAATTCTTATGCTAGTTATGATATAATGATAGGGGACAGGTCAGTGGGTATTATTTACAAACTCCAACCACAGACCGACCATAGCACCACCTATTTTGCTGAAATTAATTTAGATTTGCTCCTAGAACTTTTAGCTAATATTGTCGACAAGCCCGCCATGGAGATTATTAAAAAGATTGTCGCCCTAGATGTTAATGTGAAATTAGCAGTGAAGCAAGATATTCGACAATATTTACAAAAATTACGGGAGAAGATCGGTGCGGAGAAATTATGGGATGTGGGTGTAACTGATATCTACCCTTTAGATAATAACAAAGTGCGCTATACTTTGCGCGTGGCTTATTGGGAATTAGATGACCGAGAAGCCAAGGCTTTACATAATAAAATTTTTGATTTACAATAATATGCGTTTATTAAATTGGTTAAAAAGATGCTGGCCCGATATCATTATTTTGTTGGCGCTAGCTGTGTGGCTCTTAGTTGAATATCGCGTGCCTTTGGAAGACTGGCAATTCATTGACGGTAAAATGGTTGGTGAATTTAAGGGTTATATTTACCGCTGGGAAAAAATTATACCTCTCTGGGTGATGATTTTTGGCCTAGACGCTTTAATCCGTAGCCTCATTAGCTACCGTCGCAAACGTTTTGAATTAGGTAATAAATAAATATGATTAAAATAGATCCAGACAAATGTATTGGTTGCGGTACTTGTTGTGCTATCTGCCCTCATAATTTCATGATGGGCGATAATAACAAGGCTGAAGTTATCAGCCAGGAAGAAACTGACTGCGTTAAAGAAGCTGAAGGCATGTGTCCTACTGGTGCTATTAGTTTGGAGTAGTTAATTAGTTCTTTAAATATTTTGTACAATTAAATAATAGGGGGTCGGTCATGGCTAGAAGCAGGAAGAATATGCCCAATTTTGAAGATGAGTTTGAAGAATCAATTAATGCAATTGATAATCTCGATGATTTAGAGGACTTCAAACCGAGTTTTAGACCAGGTGAAGATTATTTATATCTAGGCGTTGAAGACTTATTCTCAGATGATGACGATGAGTTAGACACTAATTATTAGTGTCTTTAATTTAACAGGCGTAGCTTGAGCTAGCGCCTGTTTTTTGACATTTAGGCTAATTTAGCTTAAAATAAACATAGATTTATTAAAATTTGGTTTAAGTTAATATTTGTGTTATTAAAAGGGAGGAATTGTCGTGAAAAGATTATCCATTTTTCTTTTACTTTTTTCTCTGCCGATTTATGGTCAAGTCTATCATTTTAAGACCATGAATATCACTGCTTGGGTGGAGAATAATCAATGCTTGATAACCTGTCTTGGGTATGCTCAAGCAGGGGGATGCCAAGCTGTTTATAGCTTGGAATTAATTGAACCGCAAAGAGGCTGCCCACCGGATATTAAAATCAGCTGGGCGAGAGGAGATTCCAGTTGTTTGGACAGCGATTGGCTTAATAATATTGTAACTAATAAGTTGGTTTTGAAAGCTTATTGTGCAACAATTATTATCCCGCAAGCTGAACAAATGGATGATCGTTCATTATTAAAACTATTCTATATTTGGAGCGCTAATGTTGGTCCAGAGTTTTTCCAGAGTTTACTAAGCCTAGAGTGCCGCAAAAAGTTAGCCTATTTAATTGTTGAATATGAGGACAAAAATACCGCGGACAGAGACACTAGAGAGCGTGCTACCCAGTATCTGGGCAGAGAAAACAAAAATAATAGTAAATAATCAAAGCCCGATTATAAAATCGGGTTTTTAAATTGTGAATTAAAGTTCTTTTGACATTTGGGCTAATTTAGCTTAAAATAAAGAGAGCTTTTACTAAATAAAGGCAATTTTTTAATAAAGACATATGGCTGACAATAAAGCTAATCAACAAGATAATTCTTTTGCTGCTATGGAAACGGCAGTTTTAGATTTTTGGGACAGAGCTGATATCTTTAATAAATCAGTAAACAAAGAAGCGCCTCAAGGTGACTATGTTTTCTATGATGGTCCGCCCTTTGCTACGGGCGCACCTCATTACGGACACATCGCGGCTAATACTATGAAAGATGTCGTGCCGAGATATTGGACCATGAATGGCTATCGCGTGGCCAGAGTTTGGGGCTGGGATTGCCACGGTTTACCCATAGAGAATATTGTGGAAAAAGAAATGGGTTTTAAATCGAAAAAAGATATTACTAATTTGGGCGTGGCCCAATTTAACCAAGCTTGCCGTTCCAAAGTTTTATTCTATGCTCAAGAATGGTACAAGACTATTAAGAAGTTAGGTCGTTGGGTGGACACCGAACACGCCTACCATACTATGGATCTGTCCTATATGGAATCCATTTGGTGGGTCTTTAAAGAATTGTGGGACAAAGGCTTGATTTACGAAGGCTATCGCTCCATGCATATTTGTCCACGTTGTGAAACTACTTTGTCCCAATCAGAAGTCACTGAGGGCTATCAAGATATTAAAGATCTGTCAGCTACAGTTAAGTTTAGGCTTTTAGACGAAGCTAATACCTATATCTTGGCTTGGACCACCACACCTTGGACTTTAATTGGCAATGTGGCTTTGGCTGTGGGTCAGGATCTAGATTATGTGCAAGTTAAGTTAGATCAGGAACAATATATTCTAGCCAAAGAATTAGTGGCTGTTGTTTTAGCTGATAAGGCATACCAGATAGTTAAAGAATTAAAAGGTAAAGATTTAGTGGGCAAAAAATATCAACCTTTGTTTCCTTACTATGCTGACAATGACCAACTAGCTAGTCGAGCTAATGGTTGGCAGATTTATGCAGCTGATTTTGTTAATACTGTTGAAGGTACCGGTGTGGTTCATATTGCTCCCGCCTTTGGTGAAGATGATATGAATTTGGGTAAACAACATAATTTGCCCTTTGTTCAACACGTCAATATGGATGGCAGTATTAGGTTGGAGGCTACCGACTTCGTTGGTCTGAATGTGAAACCTAAAGATGATCACATGGCAACTGATGTAGAAATTATTAAATACCTAGCCGGCCATGGATTATTATTTTCTAAAGCTAAATATGAACACAGCTATCCACATTGTTGGCGTTGTGATACCCCTTTAATCAATTACGCCACCAGTTCTTGGTTTGTTAATGTGACTAAAATAAAAGCTAATCTTTTGGACACAGCTCAGAATATTAATTGGTCTCCCGCCTATATGAAAGAAGGTCGTTTCGGTAATTGGTTGGAAGGCGCTCGTGATTGGTCAATTTCTCGTCAGCGCTTTTGGGCTAGTGTTATCCCTATTTGGCGCTGTGATTGCGGTGAGCTGAAGGTTTTCGGTTCCGTAGCTGATCTACAAACAGCTAGCGGTCAAACCATTACTGATTTGCATAAAGATGCCATGGACCTTATCACCCTACCTTGTCCTAAGTGTCAGGGTACTATGCAACGCGTGCCTGATGTTTTAGATTGTTGGTTTGAATCAGGTTCTATGCCTTACGCTCAAAAACATTATCCTTTTGCTAACAAAGACAAGTTCGATAGTAATTTCCCAGCTCAATTCATTGCCGAAGGCGTGGACCAAACTCGCGCTTGGTTCTATTATCTCCATGTTATTGCTACAGCCATTAAAAACAGCCAAGCTTTTGACAATGTGATTGCTAATGGTATTGTGCTGGCGAAAGATGGTAAGAAAATGTCTAAAAAACTGCAGAACTATCCTGACCCTAATGCAGTTATTGATCGCTATACAGCTGATGCTTTGCGTATGTATTTATTATCTTCGCCAGTGATGCAGGCTGAAAATCTTAATTTTGTAGAAGTTGGCGTAGCTGAACATTTACGTAAAAACCTAATGTTGTTGTGGAATGTTTACAAGTTCTATGCTATGTATGCCCAGCCAACAGTAGTCGCTCGAGCTAATAGCCAGAATATTTTAGATCAGTGGATCATCGCTCGCTGGCACCAGCTCCTAGCTGAAGTAACCGAACAGATGAAGCAATATAACTTGCCTAAAGCTACTAGACCCATCACCGAGTTTATCAATGACCTGTCTACTTGGTATGTGCGTCGTTCTCGCGATCGCTTTAAGGAAGAAGGCACTGACAAAGAAGCAGCTTTAGCGACTACCAAGTATGTTTTGGACGGGCTAGCCAAAATAATAGCGCCCTTCATGCCTTTCATGTCTGAGAACCTTTGGCAAGAGGTCAATAATCATCATCTGCAGAACAATGAAGCCTCAGTGCATTTACAGGCTTGGCCCCAGACTGAAACTGTAGATCAGACAGCCTTGACTAAGATGGCCACTGTGCGTAAGATAGTGGAAATGGCTCTGGCTAAACGCGATGAAGCTAAGATTAAGGTCAGACAGCCCTTGGCTAAATTAACTGTTGATTTAACCAATCTTGACTTGTCTGCTGATTATCAGCAAGTGATTGCTGATGAGGTTAATGTCAAAGTAGTGGAGATATTATCTGCTAGTCAAGAATTAATGGTTATCTTAGATACCACTCTCACCTCAGAACTACAAGCCGAAGGTTTAAAGCGTGAATTTGTTCGTTTGGTTAATATGGTACGTAAAGCCGCAGATTTAACTATTCAAGACAAGGTAATTTTGTATCATAATGCGCCAGCTGAAGTGGCCAAGGTGATTGAAGCTATGCAACAGGAGATTATGGCAGATACTATGAGCAGTAATATTGTGGCTGGCAGTTTAGAACAGGCCACTTTTAGTCAAGAAGTTAAATTAAATGAATATAAGTTTAATTTAGGCTTTAAAAAATAATTAATTAAATAAATATATGGAATCAGGGAGCATCGGGTTGATCATCGTCATTGGTATAGTGGTTTTGATCGCCTACATCGTATTAAAGAAATACGAACTATTTTAAAAATTAAACAAAAAAATTATGACTACAACATTATGGATTGTCCTAATCATAGTTGCTATTGTCGTGGTAGCAATTATTGCCTTGTATAACGGACTAATCAGACTAAAAAATCGTGTTGATGAAGCTTGGGCTGACATTGATGTCCAGCTAAAGCGCCGTTACGATTTAATTCCTAACTTAGTGGAAACCGTTAAGGGCTATGCCACTCATGAGCAAGGCACTTTAGATAAAGTTATCCAGGCCCGTAACGCTGCCATGAATGCTGGCAACAGCGATAATCTGGAGGCCAAACTGAAAGCCGAAAATGCTTTGTCTAGCACCTTGAAGTCCATCTTTGCTTTAAGCGAAGCTTACCCTGATTTGAAAGCTAACCAGAACTTTTTGGAATTACAAAGAGAGCTGACCGATACTGAAGACAAGATTCAAGCGGCCCGCAGATTCTACAATACCAATGTCCGCGACTTCAACACCAAACTACAGGTTTTTCCGACTAATGTCTTTGGTAAGATGTTAGGTTTCTCAGATCGGAAATTTTTTGAAGTAGCTGACGCTAAGGAAAGAGAAGTGGTGGATGTTAAGTTTTAACTAAAATCGTTAGTCCTTATTGAATATGTCAAATCTCTATACCCAAGCAGATTCTAATAAGCACAAGACCTGGTGGCTGTTGTCTTTTTTCTTGGTCTTGATTATTGTTATTGGCTGGGTATTTGCCACAGCCATGGATACCCCGATTATTTTATATATCGCCGTAGCCTTCAGTATGGTGTCTAGTTTCGTGAGCTATTGGTGGTCGGACAAGATTGTTTTGGCCATGTCCAGGGCTCATGAAGTCACCCATGATAATGCTCGTGAGCTCTATCATCTAGTAGAAAATCTTTGCATTACTGCTGGTTTACCCACGCCCAGAATCTACATCATTGATGATACGGCGCCCAATGCTTTTGCTACGGGTCGCGATCCCCAACATGCGGTTATAGCCGTAACTTCCGGTTTGCTACAAAAATTAGAGAAGAGTGAAATGGAAGGCGTTCTGGCTCATGAGTTGTCACATATTGGTAATCGTGATATATTGTTAGCCACTGTAGTAACGGTCTTGGTAGGAGCCATTGTGCTAATGGCTGATTGGTTTATGCGTTGGTCTTTTTTTGGTCATCGCAAGAGTAGCGATAGCGAAGATAATCGTATCGCCTTGATTATTACCATCATCGCCATTGTCTTGGCTATTTTAGCTCCATTGTTTGCTAAATTAATGCAGATGGCTATTTCCCGCAAGCGTGAATTTCTAGCTGATGCCAACGGTGCTTTACTGACCAGATATCCCGAAGGTTTAGCCAGGGCCTTGGAAAAAATAGCTAAGGATCCAGAGCCTTTGGAGGTAGCTAATCGGGCGACGGCCCACCTCTACATTGCTTCGCCGTTTAAAGAAGGGCAAAAGCAGAGTTGGTTTGCCAAGGCTTTAATGACTCATCCGCCAATCGAAGAAAGGGTCGCTAAATTAAGGGGAGTCTAAGAAATTAATAATTGGAGGGATTAAAGATAATAGTATGACAACTAAAGATATTTACGGTCTAGCTGTCCGTTTGGGCGCCTTGTCTGATTTGCGAGGTATAGACAGAGTTAAGAAATATTTAAGTAAAATTAGAAAACAATATGAAGCTTTGTCAGATACTGAACAGGCTGAATTTGATGCTGAACGTTTAGTTAATCCCTATAGTGATACCAGAGTGTTGGTTGATAATGCTAAAGGTGAAATCAACAAAGTGTTGGTTGGTATTGATATGGAAACGCCCGAATTACTCTTAGCTGATCATTTGGGTGATATTGATTTGGTGATTGCTCATCATCCTGAAGGCCGAGCCTTGGCCAGTTTAGATGAAGTTATGCATTTACAAGCTGATATTTTAACCAAGTATGGTGTGCCGATTAATATTGCTGAAGGCGTTATGAAAAACAGGATTGCTGAAGTCAGTCGTGGCCTCGCCCCAGTGAATCATAATCGAGCCGTGGATACGGCAAAATTATTAGGTTTGGATTTCATGTGTACCCATACCATTGCTGACAATCTAGGCGCCCGTTTTCTTTTTAATTTAATAGAGGACAATGAATATGAATTGGAAACCGTGCAAGATGTGGTGCGACTTTTGAAAACAATTCCGGAATACAAAGAAGCCGTAAAACATAATGCCGGGCCCAGAATTACTGTCGGTCACAAAGATAATAGTTGCGGTAAGGTAGCTATTACTGAATTTACGGGTGGTACCGATGGCGCTAAAGAAGTCTATGAAAAACTAGCTCAAGCCGGCGTGGGCACTATTATTTCCATGCACCAGAAAGAGGAGTCTAGAACTGAAGCAGAAAAATATCATATCAATGTTATTGTAGCCGGCCACATGGCTTCTGATTCTCTAGGTATGAACCTATTTTTAGATGAACTAGCTAAACAGAATATAGAAGTCATAGCTACTTCAGGTTTGATTAGAATTAAAAGGTTTTAACTATGACTAAACCAGAGCTAATAGTTCCAGCTGGTAATTTAGACAAGATGAAAACTGCGTTTGCTTTTGGAGCAGACGCTGTTTATTTAGGCATACCTTATTTTTCTTTGCGGGTGCGCATTAATGATTTTGATTTAGAGTCTATTAAAACAGCCGTGGACTATGCCCATGGCTTAAGCAAGAAAGTCTATGTCACCATTAATATCTTTGCCCACAATGAACACTTGGACAAATTGCCTGCCTATGTAGCTAAACTAAAAGAATATCAGGTTGATGGTTTGTTTGTGTCCGATCCAGGTATTTTACAATTAATTAAAAAACAATGGCCTCAAGCTAATTTAGCTTTAAGCACCCAAGCGAATTGTACTAACTGGCTGTCAGCCAAGTTTTGGCATGATCAAGGTTGTCGTCGTATAATCTTAGGCCGAGAATTATCATTGGTAGAGATTAAGGATATCAAAGAGAAATTGCCTGGCTTAGAATTAGAATGTTTTGTGCATGGAGCTTTATGCATGGCCTATTCCGGTCGTTGTTTTCTATCCAAACTATTTTCTAATGGCCAGCGTGATGCCAATTTGGGCGATTGCGCTCAACCTTGTCGTTGGCAGTATGAGATTAAAGCTCAGGGTCACGAACAGACTTTGGAATTAGTAGAAGAAGCCCATGGTAGTTATTTACTTAATTCTCAGGATTTGTGTTTACTTCGGCGTTTACCAGAATTAATAGCCGTTGGTTTGGATGCTTTTAAAATTGAGGGCCGAGCCAAGAGTGTCTATTATTTAGCCAATGTCGTAGGTGCCTATCGCCAAGCCATTGATTTAGTAGTGGGTGAAGCAGCTAATTTAGCAGAGGAGTTAGACAAACTTTACCAAGAATTAATCACCAAGCTCTATCATCGTGGCTATACCGAAGGTTTTATGTTCCAACAGGGACAATTAGCCCAGAACTTAGACAATTCCCATAACGATCCAGACTGGGAATTCTGCGGACAGGTCTTGTCTTGTACGGAAGAGAGGTCAGGCTATCGTTTAGAAGTGAAAGTCCATAATACCATGCAGTCTGGTGATCGGTTGGAGCTAGTCCGACCATATTATGATATAATGACCATGAAGCTGGGGGTTATGGTCGACCAAGCCACTAATCAGACTATTACTGAGGCCCATGGTGGCGGTGGTGGGCAGATTGTCTATATTCCAGCCACTAAGCCAGCTCCTGGATTTAGTGTTATTAGGCGGAAAGTAAAATAATTCTTTGCAGTATTGCATAGTATCTATAAATCAAAATATATAATACATAAAGATATGATAGCCTATCTTCAAGGAAAAATCATAGACAAGCGTAGCCAATATTTAATTCTTTTAGTCAATGGTGTGGGCTACAAAGTTTTTGTTAGTCTCAATACCTTAGCTGATTGTCAGGTAGGGCAGGAAGTTAGTTTGCATATCTATCAACAAGTGAAAGAAGATGGTCTGGCCCTCTATGGTTTTGTCCAGCCGGAAGAATTAGAATTATTTGAATTATTAATCTCCGTGTCTGGTATTGGTCCCAAGTCCGGTCTCAATGTTTTGTCCATAGCCGGAGTTGATGATGTTAAGCACGCCATTGCTTTAAATGACCACAGCTTGTTAACAAAAGTGTCTGGTATTGGTAAAAAAACAGCGGAACGCATTGTTTTAGAATTGAAAAACAAGATTGGTACACCTGTCTTAGCAGACGGGCAGACTACTAGTTTGTCAGGGGCTAGCGAAGAAATCGATGCTCTCATACAATTAGGCTACAGCTTGTCCCAAGCCAGACAAGCTCTACAACAAATAGATCCTAGTCTGACTGACAGCGCTCAACGCGTTAAAGCGGCCTTAAAAATAATTCACTAGCATGCGCTTAATTCATTTAGAACAAGCCGAGCAGGATAAGTTGGTAGGCAGTCAAAACCTGTCGCAATTTTTACAAAGTTGGCAGTGGGGTGCTTTTCAAGAAAGTTTGCATAATCAAGTATATCATTTAGGAGTTATGGACGACCATGAGCTAGTAGCTAGCGTTAATTTGATTGTAAAAAAGACAGCAGCTGGCAAGTATTTTTATTCACCTCGTGGGCCGATTATTAAAAATGGAGCTGATCAAACTAAGGTTGTAAACCTTCTCATTAAAGATATTAAGGAGTTGGCTAAAAAAGATAAAGTCAAGTTTTGGCGTTGGGAGCCAACTTTTGCTTTACCAGTTAATCATTGGCCTTTACAAAAGACCATTGATCTACAACCACCCTATACTTTAGTTTTAGCTTTACAACAATCAGAAGCCGAGTTATTGAAAGCTATGCATCAGAAGACTAGATATAATATTCGTTTAGCTGAAAAAAAAGATATAACCATTGCGGTTATGAAAGTAGAAGAGTGGCCAGCTATCTGGCAATTATTTAAACAAACTAAGACACGAGATAATTTTAGTTTACATGATCAAAGCTATTATCAAACTATGTTGCAACAACCGATGTTACATTGCTTGGTCGCTAAATATAAAGAAGAAATTATTGCCGCTAATATTATTTGCCACTATGGCGATACCGCTACCTATGTCCATGGCGCTTCAGCTAATCAAGCTCGTAATCTCATGGCACCCTATCTTTTGCAGTGGCAGGCTATTAAGCAAGCTAAGGCCCAGGGTTTGGCCTACTATGATTTCTTTGGTATCGATGAGCAGAAATGGCCAGGGGTGACCCGTTTTAAACAGGGTTGGGGCGGACAGCTAGTTAGTTATACTGGTACTTGGGATTTGATTTTTTCTCCGATTTATTATACTTTGTATAAGCAATTAAGAAAGATAAGAAGGCTAGTTTAATTTATGTTAGATAAAGTTTTGGCCCATATTAAGCGTTTTATTCCCAAAAAAGTTTTTGATTTTTTGTGGCCTTTTTATCATTACTTTCTCGGCCTGTTGGGTAATATGGTCTATGGCTACCCTAGTCATAAACTGATTGTGATTGGCATTACTGGGACTACTGGTAAGACTACCTCGGTCTATCTAATCGCCAAGGCTTTAGCTGCCGCCGGCTACCAAGTGGGCTACACCTCTACAGCTATGTTTGGTGATGGTCGTAGAGAATGGCTTAATGACAAGAAAATGACCATGGTGGGTCGCTGGTTTACTTTTAGTATTATGCGACAGATGGTTAAGAATGGTTGCCAGTATGCCGTAGTGGAAACTTCTTCCGAAGGTATCGTCCAATACCGTCATCGTTTTATTAATTATGACGTTTTAGTCTTCACGGGTATTTATCCGGAACACATTGAAGCTCATGGTAGTTTTGCTAAATATCAAGAGGCCAAGGGTATGCTTTTTGCTCATCTGAAAGATTGCAAAACTAAATATGTGAATGATCAGCGCCGAGTGCAAAAGACTGATAATGGCATCAAGAAATTAAGTTTGCACCGTATTAAGAAAACTATCATTGTCAATGGTGATGATGAGTATAGTGATTATTTCTTGAATTTTTGGGCTGAAGATAAAATTAAATACAGAATTGCTAGCCAAGAACATCCTCAGACAGGAAAAGCCAGACAGCACTATCGCAAGGTGGTCGCTGACCAAATTAATTTAAGCGCTACTGGTACCAGCTTTACAGTCGAGGGCGCACCAATTAATTTACAGCTCTTGGGCGAGTTTAATGTCGGCAATGCTTTAAATGCCGTTTGTGTTTGTTTGTCGCAGGATGTTGAACTAAAAAATATCAAGCAAGGTTTGGAGCAGGTAAGAGGTATTCCCGGCCGATTAGAAAAAATTAGCAATGGCCATAATTTTACAGTTATCGTTGATTACGCTTTTGAACCCCAGGCTGTGGCTAAACTTTACGAAACAATCAAATTGATTCCGCATCGTCATGTAATTCATGTGCTAGGTTCAGCCGGCGGGGGTCGCGATGTAGCTAGACGCCCTATCCTTGGCAAGATTGCCGGTGAACAGGCTAACTATGTCATTGTGACTAATGAAGATCCCTATGACGATGATCCACAAATTATCATTGATCAGGTGGCTTTGGGCGCCGAGAAGGCTGGTAAAAAAGAAGGAGCTAGTCTGTGGAAGATTATGAATCGTCAAGAAGCTATTGCCAAGGCTCTAGGTTTGGCTCAAGAACAAGATATTGTTTTAATTACTGGCAAAGGCAGTGAGCAGGCGATTTGTTCTAAGAAAGGTGAAAAAATACCTTGGGATGATAGGGAAGTAGTTAGGCAGGAGTTGGATAAACTGAAATAATCTTTGATATTGTATTGATAATAAGTCTATCAAAAGTGTCCCTAATTTTTGTATTTCAAATATATCAAAAAATATTGATAATAAGCCCTATTTTTGTCAGACTGAACAATTTAAGCTAAAAGATAAAATGTAAAATTATAGGTTTGCTTTACTAAAAGTACCCCTAATAATTTGTAGCTATAATAAAAACGACAAATTATAATTTTTGTGTGGATAACTGGTTTTTGGCCATTTTTTATAATTGATTTTTAGACGGTTTTTCTCTGGTTATTTTTCTTTACTTTAAACAAAAAATAGCTAAGTCTTGACGAAAACATTATTTTACCCTGTCTAATTTGACATTTATATTTTTTGGTGTTAGTATAAAGGAAGTTAAAATTTAGAAATAATTATTGTATCTCAAAAAACAATGATTAAATATAATTAAAAGCGACCAAAGTCGGAGGCGCAATTTTTGTGTCTTCGAGATAAAATCTTTCAAAAAGGTCGTTTTTTGTATTTTGCAGACTAAGTTTAACTATATTTTAAAACTAAAGTTACATAATCTTTAAACAACAACTCAACTTTAAAGCGGCACAGTGTTGAGAGTTTTTTGTTGTTTGACTTGGCAATTATATGACCCAAAACCTTGACCGACACCCAGACAGAAAATATTTCGTCGAATCAGAGGCGGCTATGCCCATGCCTGATTTGATCGAAGAAATATTTTCTGTCTGGGTGTCGGTCATTAAAGAGGGCTTGCGAGAATTATTTGATGAATTCTCTCCCATCACCGATTTTATCGGTCGTGACTTGGAATTAACTTTCGGCGATTACTATTTTGATGAGCCAAAGTTTTCTGAGGCAGAAAGCAAAGCTAAAAATATCAGTTATGAATCTGCTTTGCGCATTCAGGTTACTTTAAACAACAAAAAGACCGAACAAAAAACTACCCAAGAAGTATTTTTGGGCGACTTCCCCGTGATTACCAAGAACGGCACTTTTGTTATCAACGGTATTGAACGAGCCATTGTTTCCCAGTTGATCCGTAGTGCCGGTGTTATTTTTTCTTCCAATCAAATCAAAGATCGCAATTATTATGGTTCCAAGATTATTCCTAATCGTGGTGCTTGGATTGAAATGGAAGAAGATGCTGCTAAAGTTATTTGGGTGCGCATTGATCGTAAGCGTAAAGTCTCTGTCACTTCTTTACTGCGTGCTTTTGGTTACAGTACTAATGAAGAAATTAAACAGCTGTTTACCACTGCTAATAATTCATATATTGCCGAACATAAATTAGATGAAGCTGAAGTTTTGTCTTACATTGAGGCCAGCATTGCCAAGGATGCTTCCAGTAATGAAGAAGAGGGCTTAATTGAAGTTTACAAACGCATTCGTCCCGGAGATTTAGCGACCGCTGATAATGCCAAGAGTTTGATCTATTCCATGTTCTTCCGCTTTGATCGTTATGATTTTGATCGTGTTGGTCGCTACAAACTGAATAAACGTTTTGGTTTTAATATACCTAACAACAAAGAAACTCGCATTTTGCGTCGCGAAGATTTGATTGCCATTATTAGTGAATTAATTAGATTGTCAATCAATCAGGATTCGGCCGATGATATTGATCATCTCGGTAACCGTCGCGTACGCGCCATTGGCGAATTATTGCAGAACAAAACTCGTGTTGGTTTTTCTCGCATGGAACGTATTATTCGTGACCGCATGTCCATTATGGATATGGACACTTTAACGCCCAATAAACTGATTAACGCCCGTCCTTTGATTTCCGTAGTCAAGGAATTTTTTATGTCTTCCCAATTATCTCAGTTCATGGATCAAACCAATCCCATTGCTGAATTGGAACACAAACGACGTTTGTCAGCCCTAGGTCCGGGCGGTTTGACCCGTGAGCGTGCTGGTTTTGAAGTGCGCGATGTGCACTCCACTCACTATGGTCGTATTTGTCCAATTGCTACTCCGGAAGGACCGAATATTGGTTTAGTCGGCCATTTCGCCACTTATGCTAAACTAAACAGCTATGGCTTTATTGAATCTCCCTATCGCAAAGTGTTACATGATATCAAGAATGATCCTAGTCTGACCGTGGGCCGAATTGCTCGTGAAGACATCTATGATGACCGTGGTAAAAAGGTTTTGGTTAAAGCCGGCACCAAGATTGATGATCAGATGGCTAAACTATTAGTCGCTGAAGCTGGCCAAGTTTTAATTCCTATTAAACCACAAATCACTCATGAAATTGAATACTTAGACGCTTTCACTGAAGAAAAATATATTACCACTGATTTTAATGCGCCTTACGATGCTAATGGTTATTTTTTGGTAGATAAGACTGAGGTTAGAAAATATGGTGAGCCAGCCATTGAAGACGTCAGCAAGATTGACTATATCGGTGTGGCCGCTAACCAAATTGTTTCCGTGGCTACTTCTTTAATTCCTTTCTTAGAACATGATGATGGTATTCGCGCTTTGATGGGTACTAATATGCAACGTCAGGCCGTGCCTTTACTTAATGCCCAAGCGCCGATTGTTGGCACTGGCGTAGAATATCGTGCTGCTAAAGACTCTGGCCATGTGGTCGTAGCGGAAATGACTGGTGAAGTTTTCAAGGTGGACGGCAACCATATTATTCTGAAAGACAAGGAAGGTAACAAGATTGAATACAAATTAAACAAGTTTTTGCGCTCCAATGCCCTGACCTGTATTAATCAGAAACCAATTGTTAAGCGGGGTGACAAAGTTAAGGTCGGTGATATTTTAACCGATGCTTCAGCCATCGACAATGGCGAGTTAGCCTTGGGTAATAATATCTTAGTGGGTTTTATGACTTGGGAAGGTTTTAATTATGAAGACGCTATTATAATTTCTGAACGTTTAGTTAAAGAAGACACCTATTCTTCCATCCATATTGAAAACTATACTATTGACGTGCGCGATACCAAATTGGGACCGGAAGTCGTGACTAATGATATTCCTAATATCTCTGAAGAAAAATTAAAGAATCTAGATGAGCACGGTATTATCCGCATTGGCGCTGAAGTTTCTTCTGGCGATATTTTGGCTGGGAAGATTACGCCCAAAGGCGAAACTGAATTATCAGCTGAGGAAAAACTATTACGAGCTATTTTCGGTGACAAGGCCAAGGATGTTAGAGATTCTTCTCTGTATTTGGAACATGGTGAGCATGGTCGCGTGATTGATGTGAATATTTTCAGCCGTGAGCAGGGTGACAAGCTATCTACCGGTGTGATTCAATCCATTCAGATAACTATTGCTAATTTACGCAAGGTCAGACAGGGCGACAAGATGGCGGGACGTCATGGTAACAAGGGTGTTATTTCTCGCATTGTGCCTATTGAAGATATGCCTTATTTAGCTGATGGCACGCCTTTGGATATTATTCTTTCTCCTTTGGGTGTTGTCTCTCGTATGAACTTAGGCCAATTACTGGAAACTCATTTGGGTTTTGCTGCTAAGAAACTTAATATCAAAGTGGCTACCCCACCTTTGAATGGTATTCCTGAAAGCAAGATTCGCGAACTGCTGAGAGAAGCTGGTTTGTCTGAAGACGGTAAATCTACTCTCTATGATGGTAAAAGTGGCGAGAGTTTTGATAATCAAGTAACTGTGGGCTACAAATATATGTTGAAGCTGAATCATATGGTGGAAGACAAGATCCACCAACGTTCCATTGGCCCTTACTCTTTGATTACCCAACAGCCTTTAGGTGGTAAAGCTCAATTTGGTGGCCAGCGTTTTGGTGAAATGGAAGTTTGGGCTTTGGAAGCTTATGGCGCTGCCCATAATTTACAGGAAATTTTGACTATTAAGTCCGATGATGTCTCTGGACGTAGTAAGGCTTACGAGGCAATCATTAAAGGTGAAACAATTAGGAAACTTAACGTTCCGGAGTCGTTCAACGTGTTAGTACGTGAACTCAAAGGTCTGGCTCTGGATGTGGAATTATTAGACAAGGACGACAAGGCGGTTGATATGGAACAGCTTGATCAACAGAACCAATTAATAGCTAAAGAAGAGGCCAGATTGAAACGTGAAGAGCTTTTGGCCATAGTAGCTGATGCAGATGATGAGGTTATTAAGCAAGAGGAACTGGTGGCTGAATTACCCGTAGTGGAAGAAGAGGCTCCCGTCGTCGAGCAAGCTGAAGAATAATTAATGGTAATCAACTAACTATAATCATATGTTAAATCCTATTAAGACAACCGACTTCGAAGCTATCAGGCTTCATGTCGCTTCTCCCGACGATATTTTTGGCTGGTCCCATGGTGAAGTTACTCGTCCTGAAACTATTAATTACCGCACCCAGAAACCTGAAAAGAATGGCTTATTCTGCGAAAAGATTTTTGGCCCGGCTAAGGACTATGAGTGTCATTGCGGTAAGTACAAGAAGATTAGACACAAGGGCATTATCTGCGAAAAATGCGGCGTAGAGGTTACTAGAAGTATTGTCCGCCGTGAGCGCATGGGCCATATTAAATTACAGACTCCGACTACCCATATTTGGTTTTTGCGCGGTTTAAGCTCTAAAATTGGTTTAGCTTTGAATATGTCAGTCCAAGCTTTAGAAAAGGTTGTCTATTTCGCCAGTTTTGTCATTACTGAAGTCAATGAAGAATTGCGTGATGCCACTTTAGAGCAAATTAAAGCTGAATTTAAATCCAAGCAAAAATCTTTGCAGGCTGATTTACAGAACCAGATCAAACAGGTTAAGGCTAAGAAAGCCCAGTTGGTTAAGGCGGGTACTCCAGAATTAATAGCTGAGGAAACTTTAGCTAAGGAAGCAGACAGTCTAACCAAACAGAATAATGATAAATTAAAAGCTTTAGAAGAAGCCATGGTTCAGGCCGGCAAAGAAATCAAGGAAATTAAATCTTTGGCCGTGGTCTCAGAAACTGCCTACCAAAATTTAGCTTTGAAATATGGCCATATTTTTACAGCCAAAATCGGTGCTGAAGCTGTCCATGATTTGCTGGCTCAAATTGATTTAGACAAAGAAATAAAAGCTTTGGATAAAGAATTGAAAGATGCGGTTGATTCCAAAAAAGAAAAATTAATTAAGCGTTTGAAGTTCTTCAAAAATTTACAAAAAAACAATATTCGTCCAGAATGGATGATTTTAACAATTATTCCCGTTATTCCGCCTGATCTTAGACCTATGGTGCCGTTAGATGGCGGACGTTATGCCACTTCTGATCTGAATGACCTTTACCGTCGTATTATTAACCGCAACAATCGCTTGAAACAGTTGATTGATTTAAGTGCCCCGGAAGTTATTTGTCGCAATGAAAAGCGTATGTTGCAGGAAGCGGTTGACGCCTTGATTGACAACTCTATTCGTCATGGCAAGACGGTCGTGGCTTCCACTGGTCAAAAGCGCACCCTGAAATCCTTAGCTGATTCTTTGAAAGGTAAACAAGGACGTTTCCGTCAGAACCTTTTAGGTAAACGTACTGACTATTCTGGCCGTAGCGTTATTACCGTTAACCCTAAATTAAAATTATACCAGTGTGGTATTCCTAAGCGCATGGCTTTGGAATTATTTAAGCCTTTCATTATTAGTAAATTGATTAAGATGGAAGTGGTGCATAATGTGCGCAGTGCTTCTCGCTATATTGATGCTGGTCATGATGTGGTTTGGGACATTCTAGGTGAGATTATTAAAGATGCCCATGTACTCTTAAACCGCGCTCCAACTTTGCATCGTTTAGGTATTCAGGCTTTTAAGCCCATTCTCATAGAAGGTTTAGCTCTGCAGATTCATCCTTTGGTTTGTACTGCTTTTAACGCTGACTTTGATGGTGACCAAATGGCTGTTCATGTGCCTTTAACTGTTGAAGCCAGAGAAGAAGCCGCCACTTTAATGTTGTCCTCACATAATCTGTTGAAACCCGCTACTGGCGATCCGATTGTGGCTCCGGGCCAAGATATTGTTTGGGGTGTCTATTATCTAACCAGTGAAGACAGAGTGGTTGCTGATCCTCAGACTTTACCGGCTTTTGCTTCAGAAGAAGACGCTATTTTGAACTATGATTTAGGTCGTGTTGGCTTACGTCAGCCAATGAAGGTGAAATTATCAGATCAACCCGGTTTGACTGTTACGACTGTAGGTAAAGTTATTTTCAACCAATTGTTACCGGACAAGCTACGCTATGTTAACAAGGTTATTGACAAAGGTGGTTTACGTAATTTGGTTAAGGACTTTTTGTATAACTATGGTGAAGACCTGACCGTCACCTTCCTTGATGATTTGAAAGAAAAGGCTTTTGCTTTCATTACTCGTTCCGGTTTGTCTTGGGGTATGGATGATCTCTCTAAATTCCCTGAAGTAGAAGCTAAAATAAAAGAAACTGAAAATATGGCTGAAGAAGTTATTTCCTCCTATGAAGAAGGTTTGTTAACTGACTCGGAACGTTACAGCAAGATCATTGAACTATGGACTAAGGCCAAGGAAGAGGTAACTCAGATCTGTGTTAATTCTTTAGACAAAAATGGCCCAGTCTATTCCATGATTAAATCTGGTGCTCGTGGCTCCTGGGCTCAGCTCACTCAGATTTTAGGTATGAAGGGTTTGGTGACCTCTCCTTCCGGCGCCATTATTGAATTGCCGGTCAAAGGCAATTTCAAGAAAGGCTTTGATGTTTTGGAATATTTCATTGCTACTCATGGTGTGCGTAAAGGTCTGTCTGATACAGCTTTGCGTACCGCTAACGCTGGTTATCTAACCCGTCGTTTAGTAGATGTCGCCCAGGATGTCATTATTCGCGAAGAAGATTGTGGCGATGATGTAGGTATTACTATGATAGCTAAAGAAAGCGAGATTATGGGTAAATCTTTGATTAAACGCATTGCTGGACGTTATTTGTCAGCTGATCTCAAGAATGAAGCTGGCAAAGTTATCGTTAAGAAGGGTGCGCTCATTGATGAAGTCTTGGTTAAAAAATTAAGTCAGGAAACTATTGCCCAAGCCCAGGTTCGTTCCCTCATGACTTGTCAGTCCGGTCGTGGTGTTTGTCAGAAGTGCTATGGCTATGATTTAGCCTACAACAAACCAGTCAAACTCGGTACAGCTGTTGGTATTATAGCTGCCCAGTCCATTGGTGAACCCGGTACTCAGTTGACTATGAGAACCTTTCACACTGGTGGTGTGGCTGGTCAAGACGATATCACCCAAGGTTTGCCTAGGGTGGAAGAAATTTTTGAAGCTCGTCCGCCTAAGCGTAAAGCTTTTATGTCCGATGTTACTGGCACAGTGCAGATTAAGCGCGAAGAACGTCAGGTAGAAGGTGAATTCGGTGAAGTTTTTGCCAGCGACCGTGGTGACAAGATTGTAGCTATTACTTACAAAGGTGAGGAATGGGATCGTTATGCTTTCAATGACATAGCTAAAGAGCGTAATATCAAGACGCGCAAGAAGCCAGAAATTCTAGTCAAGACTGGTGACAAAATCAAGCGTGGTCAAGACCTCTTTATCTTAGGCGAAGAAACCATTAGTGCAATTAATGGTGGTACGGCCAAGGTGGAAGACAGAGCGGTTAGCGTGGCTAAGCCAGCTGACAAGGTGAGAGAATATATTATTCCTCGTGGTTTTGGCATTTGGGTAAAAGAAGGTGATCAGGTAGTGGCCGGTCAGCAATTAACTGAAGGTAGTTTGGATTTACGTCGTTTGTTTGAATTGCGTGGCAAAGAAGAAACCCAGAAATATATTGTTAGAGAAATTCAATATGTCTATTCTTCCCAAGGTCAACCCTTGAATGACAAACATATTGAAATTATCGCTAAGCAGATGTTCTCACGTATTATGATCAAAGAAGCCGGTGATACTGATTTGTTAGCCGGTGAGGTTATAGAGAAGAATATCTTTGATGCGGCCAACAGAAAAGCCTTGAGAGACAAAACTCAACCTTCAACCGGTGATTTAATGCTCATGGGTATGACTAAGGCTTCCTTGTCCACCAACAGCTTCTTGTCCGCTGCTTCTTTCCAAGAAACCAGCCGTGTCCTGATTGATGCTGCTGTCTCCGGCAAGATTGACAGGTTAGAGGGCCTGAAAGAAAATGTCATTATCGGCCGACCCATTCCAACAGGCACTGGTTTTATTGATGACCGAACTAGTTTAGAATAATATCAAGTAAGTTAGAAGATATATATTAGTAAAAGTAGGAATCCAAAAAAACAACCCACTAGTTGGGTTGTTTTGACTTTTTAGCATTTTTTATTTACAATAAGTATTATGATTGAAAGAATAGAAAGGTTAAAACGAGACAGTGCCCCTGTTTTAGAGAAATATCAGGTTAAGAAATCTGCTGTTTTTGGTTCCTATGCTCGTGGCGATCATCGAAAAAATAGTGATATCGACTTGTTAATAGAATTTAAAAAAGATGCTGGCGGTCTTTTGACTATGGTTAGGCTAAAAAGAGACCTAGAAACTGTGACAAAAAAAGTTGTCGATTTAGGCACATTTAAAAGTTTAAACAAAAGAGTCAAGAAATATGTTGAAAGTGATTTAATCCAAATATATGGTTAAAAAAATTAATGATGTTTATCTTGAACATAGTAGAATTATAGAATAACGCTACGTTTATTATCTAATATAGAATTTTTTCAGTACTGATGTAGTAATTGTTATTGAATATAAAAACACCTTTAATTTGAAAAGGCGTTTTTTAATAGCCACTCTTTTTAAGAGTGTTCATATTCTACCAATACAGATAGCCCAGATAACTTACCACAAAACCGATGATGGCGCCCATTAGTACTTGGAGAGAGGAGTGGCCTAATTTTTCTAAGAGTTCTGGATATTTGCGATCTAGCATCTTGTCTTCATCTAGATCTTCTACTAAGTCATTGATAATCTTGCC
>Ga0209212_1001755_pt1 | contig 33630 bp, 32 predicted proteins | sample RifGroC2_FD_183996 | JGI IMG/M metagenome (GOLD analysis project Ga0209212, IMG submission 183996) | Groundwater microbial communities from Rifle, Colorado, USA - Groundwater C2 (SPAdes) (version 2) | ecosystem: Environmental > Aquatic > Deep subsurface > Groundwater | place: Rifle, Colorado...
AGTGCGTCGGGGCCTGACTTCGTCGCGATCACCAGTGTCATGGATGGGACCGAGGGAGTGGTCGTCGCATACGATGGCAGGAATCGGACTGTCACCAGTAGTCGGCAAGCCTATGCCCCCATTTCATATCCGGGGTGTGGGGATCTGTTTGCCAGCATCCTCTGTGCCATGATGGTCCGGGATATCGGGTTTTCCCAAGCAGTGGAAAGTGCCGCACGATTGGTGAGCCTGGCAGTATATGCATCATGGAATGCACACGTGGAGACCAGGCGTGGGGTTGCCGTGGAATTGATCGTGCCGGATCTGGTACAGGCGATCGGATGATACTCATCGTAGCTTCCTCTTGGTCCGAGCTCGTCGGTGTGGAGCAATTTCCCTCCATCGATGGACAAAGGCGAAGCTTGCCCAACGGCGATATGCTTGTCGCAATCCCGATAGGAGTGGGCAAAGTGCAGGCTGCATTGGGAACCGCCAAAGCTCTTGAGACCTGGAAACCCTCCCATTTGATTGGAATCGGAACATGCGGGGCGATTCGGCAGGATATGGAAGTGGGTGATATCGTCTGTGCAGGACGAGTGGTGCAATACGATATCGATTTGCGGCGGTTCGGATTGCCGCGGGGCTCGACATTCGATAGCGAAGGCAAGGAAGCGGGAGAGCTCGTGTTGGAATCGCCTTGCCTGCGCATGTTGCACGAGCTTCGTGAATATCGCGGCCGAAAAATCTGGGAGCGGGGCGTGTTGGGAACCGCAGACACCTTCCTGGTGGCTTCGGAACGAAAGGACAAGCCTTGGATAGCTGAACAGTTGCATGTCGATGCCGTTGATATGGAGAGCTATGCGATCGTCGCCGCCGGATTGTCTTGTGGCATACCGGTTTCCATAGTCCGGACAGTCAGCGATACCTGGCGTGGCTCCAGGCCAAAGTCGTACGGGAAGTTCCTCGTCTCCGCTTCACAGGACATGTGTGCGTTGATAGCTCAATATGCCGAACCAAGCGAAAAATCGCCAACAATCTTATAGACATTGCCATCTTTAACGATATCGAGCTTTCGATTGGGAAAGTGTATCGGCAGGTGGTCCTTCAGGAATGCCACAGCGGCAGATTCTATTTCCCGACGGTCCTCGGGCTGAACCCGTTCGAGCGTGGACAGTTCCACATCCACCAGATAGCCCCTCCCATGTTCGCTGCCGTACCCCAAGGTGAACTTCGTACCGGTACTGAACAACCCGTCGTACGATACACGTGCCGCCTTACCCCGTGCCGGACGGTTCGGATGCAACGGATACCGGTCACCATAGGTGTTCTCGAGGAAATGGTCCAACTCGTCGCAAAGGTCGCGCATGTGTTGTTCCAGCTCGGCTTGCTGCGGGCTCATGAAGCTCATGGAGCTTTCTCCAAGGCCGTGGTGGTTTCTACCATGGATCGTGCCGGGTGGATCGGCCGTTGCGTGAATGCTTGGCAAAAGTTGGTAAGTTGCTGCTCGTTGGCTTTATAGATGCGGTTCGCGGCGTTGATCATATGGGACAGTACCACCGGATCGGTTTCGTCCAACTTGACCTTCCTCTCCAGATCCCCATGGATTCGTACATACTCCAAGTCTCCGATCGCCGAAGCGATTTCGTTGGAAGTCCTCATCTGGGACGATGCGTAGAGTCGGTAGATGGGAGCTCCTTTGGCTGGGTCGAGCCAGCCGATCATGCCGCTGCCTGTTCGTTCGGGCTCCAACTTGTAGGGAGCACTACCAGTACTGATGGAGAGGACATGGTACCGTTTCGCCTCGGGATAGAGCCGTTTGGCTTCCTTGTAGGCGTAGAGGACGGGATTGTTGGCAACGACACCACCATCGATCAGCGAAATGGACTTGCCGCTCTCCTGGTCCAGGATAGAGGTGGGGGAGAAATAGGTCGGGGCTGCGGCGGTCGCACGTGCGGCAACGCGAACAGGTATATGTCCGGTTCCGTAACTCGAGATGATATAGGGGCGGTCGTTCCCATAGTCGTAGGTGACGACCATCGTCGGTGTCAGGGATTCTCCGATCTGGATATCGTCGAAGATATCGTACAGCAATTGGTTGAACGAGAGGTCGTCGTACTTTTGGGTGAAGAGTTGGTTGATCATGTTCAACTGGAACAACGACTGGCTGCGTGGAAATATGATGCGTCCGTATTTCAGGTAGATATCGACGATCCGCTTGATGTTCGGTCCGGGGTCGAGCGGGAGCCCCAGGCGACCTTTCGTACGACCTTTGGGTGCCTCGTGTTGTGACTGCAATGGTTTCTGCTCGATGGAGAGGAGGGAACCCTCGCGGTTCGGGGCGGTGAGTGCCAGGGCTATCAACCCTCCGGTCGAGGTGCCACTGATCAAATCGAAATGCGAATAGAGGGGACGGTCGTCTCCAAGGGAACGCAGGAGTTCCTCGATACGGCCGAGTATGGTCGCGGGTATGACGCCCCGCATCCCCCCGCCGTCGAGGCAGAGGATGTAGCGGTCTTCACCAAGACGCTTGAGTTCCCGATTCTTGAGGTAGTCCCATAGTCCCATATACATAAACATGGTATATTTGGCCGTGGTGGTCAAGCAGATGCCTACCCCGGAGTACGTATGAAAAGAGATGAGTTAGGGTATACCCCATGTACATTATGTCCCCATGCGTGTGCTGTCGATAGGGTTCGGGGGCAGCGTGGGATATGCGGAGAAACTTCCGAAATGCGAATCGCCTGGATGGGTCTGCATCGTGGAGAGGAGCCGCCGTTGATTGGTGCGAACGGTTCGGGAACAGTATTCTTCACCGGTTGTCCCTTGCACTGCGCCTACTGCCAGAATTGCCAGATCAGCAAACGGCATGCCGACGGTGGCGTGGTTGTTGGAATCGACGAATTCGCCGACCTGTTGCTCGGACTGCAACGTATGGGAGCTGCGAACGCGAATCTGGTGACCGGAACCCATTTCATCCCCTCGATTGTCGATTCTTTGGTACTGGCCCGAAAGTCGGGGTTCACGTTGCCTGTGGTGTGGAACTCCTCCGGCTTCGAATCGGCCGAGGCCTTGCAGCTCATCGACCCATTTGTCGATACGTACCTGATCGATGTGAAGACTCTCGACAAGTCTGTGGCGGCAACGTTCTGTGGTAGTGCATCGTATGCTGAAGCCATTGGACCCGTCATGCGATACCTGTTGGAGAAGCATCCGGTGACAACGATCGACGGGGAGGGAACCCTACACGGACTGCTGGTCCGGCACTTGGTGTTCCCGGGGACCCTCGCGGCGACCGAGGCGGTTCTCCGCTGGTTCGCCTCCCACGCGAAGGACCATGCGTGGCTTTCCCTGATGGTCCAGTTTGTTCCACCCGAGGGAAACATCGGGTTGCCCGCTATCACCGAAGGCGAATATGACAGCTTGATCGGACTTTTGGATGAATTGGGCATAGAGGATGGGTTTGTCCAGGAACTCGCTGACAATATCCCCTGGATCCCCGATTTCACCCGGGACAATCCGTTTCCAGAGGGTTTTGCCAATCCGTTGGATCAGTTCCTGGATCTCAAACGTACACAACCGGAACGTTTCAACCAATAACGGTTCCCTCGAATTGTTCGTTGCGTAGGATCGCGAAGGTGTTGCCGATATTGCGGCCGTCGGCACAAATGACCTGCAGTCCTCCCTCCTGGGCTTCCCTTGAGGCAATGGGGTCGAAAGGAACGTTCTTGCCTGGAATCCAGGTGTCTCCCACCATCTTCCTGAAATCGGCCCAGTCGATGGTGTCGATGGGTTTTGCATCGGGATCCTGTTTGGGGTCGGCCGTATAGACTTTCGCGATATTGGAGAGGTTGACTACCGTCTTGGCCCCGAAACGTTTCGCCAGGAACACCGCGTCGGTATCGGAGGAGAAGCCCGGTTTCCACCCTGCTGCGACCAGGATGCGCCCTTCAAATGCTATCGGTGCGGTCGGGTCGGTGACCAGGGGATCGGAGCAGTGGTCCGCGAACAGCGCTTTGACCAAGGTCCCGTTGAGATGCGTCGCCGCAATACCGATCCAATCGAGCAATTGTTCTTCCGGTTGTGCGCTTACACTCTTGTACGCCTGTTGGTAGATGCGTGCCGGAGCTCCGCCACCAGTGACTATGATGACCTTGTCGGTTGGATGGTCGGCAAGATGGGTCTCCATGGCAGATGTGAATCGTTTCAAGAAATCATGGTCGACTTTCTCGGGCGCGATGATCGAGCCTCCAAGGGACAAGACGGTGATATGCTGCATGTACGTGCCTCCGTCTCCAGATTAGCAGAAATTTTAAAAAAGGCCACCTGGTAATTGAAATAAAAACAATTTGCGCAGGGTGTTTTCCGTATGTGACGTATCAAAAGAGTTTGGTTGAGAATTTTCGGAAAAGCACTAGTATCCATAAGACCGAGGTGATGAGGGCCGACATGAGGAACAGGATGTTTCCATCCAAGAAATAACTGGCAATCCAAAATGAAGGCATGAAGAATACCATGTATTGCAATCCCGATTCGATGAAGTAGGGGACTACAAGTCCCAGTATGAGTAACCCGGATAATTTGCCGACGGCCACGCCTTCCACCCTGTTGCGGGAAAATGATACGACCAATAGAGCGACAACTGTACTGAGCAGACCCATGAGGATCGCTGCCTCCAGCAAATGTCTCATCGGCCAGATGGTCAATGAGAAGCAGAGCATCAGAACGATGGAAGCAGGAAGTGACAAGAGTACTGGAACGCACAAGCGCGAGAATACATATCCCTTTCTTCCCAAAGGAGTGATCGCCAGATACTGTGCGATATTCTCATCCCGCTCGGCAAGCATGACCATCGCGGATGCGAAACAGAACATATAGGCTGTCATAAGGAACAACACCAGGTCGAAAAGTTGGTAATACGGTACCAGTATGCTCCTATGGAAATATCCGCTCAATACTGTTTCCACATAGGGAACACCGAATCGAATCATCACTCCCAACAATAGGGGGGCGAGGCCGATTCCCCATAGCATGCCATCCTTGGCAATCTGTCGCACGAACATCCCGAAGGATCTGGATATCGGTTTCATAGGATTACTCCGCCCCGTGCTGTGAACAAAGTCTTGACGATCTTATGGGTGCCAATCATGAAAACCGCTGTCCAACAGAACAAAACCACTAGGGATACGAGGACATGGTTTCCCCGCAATCCCACTTCCATGAATGCAACGCCCGGATGAACCGACAACCAGGGTTTGCGCCAGCCGAAAAGAAAGAAAATCGCGGGAACGGTGAAGATTATTTCGAATGGAACCGTGGAAAGGATGAATCCGTTCAGCGATCCGCTTCTTGCCGCTATGATCAATCCTGCGGATGAATAGATACAGGAACTCAGGAATAGGGCTGTGACAAATGGTAAGGAGACGGGGTTCCTGTCCGCTGTTATTTGGATTATGCAACCGACTGCAGTCGATAGTACTCCAATGGAGCAGATTTTTGAAACCATATACTCGAAGGGACTGACCGGAGAGACCGCCAGACTGCCCATGACTTGTTCATTTCTCTCGAAAAGTACAATGGCACCCATGAAGTAACAGCCGATAGCCGCCGGATCGGTAAATATGATAAGCAGGGAAGCTTGTTCTCGCCACGAGGGTGGTAGAACATAGATCAGGCTGATAAAGAGGATGGTGAATACCACATAGAGCAGATGCAGGCCATAGGCAAACTGGAGGCGCAGGTCACCTAGGAATAGCTTCGCGGTTCTCATTGCAATTCTCTCCCTGTGAGTAGGGTAAAGATATCATTGAGCGTAGGTTCGCTGCTGTGGATGGTGGATAACCTGTTTTCCTTGATCAGTTGCAGCAATAGGGGATCTGTTGCCGTTTTATCCAATGCCGTGGTACTGGTCTTCTCCTCCCCATCGGAGATATAGGAGTATCGAACGGTCGAGGCGCCATGGGAGATGATCAGGTTGTGCGGGGTGTTCAAGGCAACCAGTTTTCCATCCACAATGAACGCCACCCGGTCGCAAAGTTCCGTTGCATCGTACATATTGTGTGTGGTCAGCACTATGGTTTTCCCTTCTGCCTTCAGTTGCAGGATGATATTTTTCATGACCCGTGCATTGGAAGGGTCGAGTCCAGATGTCGGTTCGTCCAAGAAGAGAATATCGGGATCGTGAACCAACGCCTTTATGAAATCCAATCGGGATTTCATCCCTTTCGAATAAGCCGAAACCTTCTTGTCGGCATCGTTGATCAGTCCGACAGATTCCAACAACGGGTCGATCGCCACATGATGTTTATACAAGGATGCGAAGAACTTCAAATTTTCCCTACCTGTCAACTTTTCATAGAGGCTTGGAAACTCGAAATCGACACCGATACGTTCATACAGGTCCCGGTTGAACCTTTTCAGGTCAATCCCGCCAACCTCGACATTTCCATTGAAGTTGGTCAACAACCCGGTGAGAATCTTTTGGATGGTTGTCTTCCCTGCTCCTGAAGGGCCGAGGAATCCGAATATTTCCCCAGCGGGTACCGTAAAATTGATGTCTGCAATAAACGGATGCGAGGTATAGCTGAATTGCAGGTCTTGGACGTGTATCATGGTGTCGCTTCCTTGAATATCTGTATGAAGATGCCGTCAAGCAATAGTTTCAACGAGGATTCGAACATATCCTCTCCAATCTCATGTTTATGTATCATCGACAAGAATATTGCCCTGAGGGCTGCGCCATACAATTTGGTGTGGGTGGTATCGATGCCGGGAACAAGGAGCAAGAGCCGTTCGATGCTGATGTCATCTTGGAGGTTCTGTTTCCGCGTGGTTTCCTGGGGGAGTTTGCGCATCAACAGCTCCCAATCTCCACTTGTGACGAACGAGAACAGATTCGAGGTCTCTACCTTCCGATACAGGTCGAAAACCAAATCGGAAATCATTTCGGCGGACACAGGTTCCAGGATATTCTCCACCTGCCGTTGGAGTTCGGCATGGATTTCATCGTGAAATTTATTGAGGACATCATACACCAGGAGCTCTTTCGATGGGTAGAAGAGATAAAAGGTTCCCTTGGGAATGTTCACCCGTTTGACCAGCTCGTCCACTGTCATTTTTCTCATTCCGTAGAGTTTAAGACAGGTCGAGGCTTCCTCCTGCAGTCTTTGTTTAATAATGGCACGTTCATTTTCAGAAAATGGCTTCGGCATGGTTCCTCTCTACATACTATATGACTGAATACACATTAATAGTCAAATAGATATTTTGTCAACCCGTAGTATTCGGAATCCGTACAATGGCAAAAAGAAATAAAAAGTTCTCCTGGTAATTGAAGCAAAAACAGATTTTGCGGGGTATTTTCCATACCGGCGGATGAAAAGCCGGTAAAGGAGTACACATGAATAATTTGAATTCGATCTTGATCGACGTTTGTATTTCTAACTCTATATATTGTAACGAGTTAACTGTGTATTGCTATGGCTTAAGTAGGGGAGGTCGCCATGAATTATCAAGATGATGAATTGAGGCAATTCTTTTCAATGTTGGATCTTCACTCGAGATCGGATCGGAGTAATCTTGATAACGTGCTTGATGAAATCACCTATCCTGAGCCACGTTTTGGCACCATCAAACAATATCGTTTGGAGACTAAAACACACCGCAAGCTGAAGATCTGTGCCCAAAGCGGCTATAAATACCAGGCTGTTCCAGCAATAAGATTGCAGGGAAAATGGCTAGAACAGCTTGGGTTTTCTGTTGGTCAGGAAATCAATGTCCAATGCCAGAAGGGCTGTCTGATCATTCAACTGAGAGACGAGCCTTCAGATGCACGATAGCAAGCAATCAGATAACTGAAGGCAGGCAATGCTGATGCAAAACCTGCCTTTAATGATTTTTCTAAAAAGCAGAGGTCAGTCCCTTGAATCTCCTTCTTGCCCCCTGTGCTCGGAATAGCACTTTCGGCTGCAATATTTTCGGTTGGTGCCGTAGGTCACAAACGTCTCGCCACAGTTTTGACAAGTAACTTTGTTTGTAGCCCGTCCTTCGCCTGCTTTGAATTTTGCATACCGATTCCACCAATCCTGCCTGCATCCGTCCGAGCAAAAAATCTTTTTCCTAAAACCGGGGGTATGTTCAAGTTCTTTCCCGCAAGTCTTGCAGAGCACATGTTCTCCATCTTCTTGAACAGCTGCCTCATTTTTCGAAGTTCTGGAAAGGCAGAAGCTGCGAACCTGTCCACGGGGAAGGTTCAGCTTTTCTCCGATCTTTGCATAAGACATTCCATCTCGCCGAAGACCGCTGATCTCAGTCATCTGTTTCTCTGTGAGAGGAGGGCGTTTCTTTTCCTCTTCGGATAAGTCCACCTTGATTTCAGACCCATCGCGGAAGATGAATCGGACATCATTTGGAGAATGCACCTTGAGATGATCAACCAGTCCACTCCATAGGTCCTCATCAAAACGCACGACCTGGCTATTCTGCTTCTTGAGATTATCGAAGAATGAAGTTGCAAGTGCTTTTTTGGCTACCTTGTCCTGCTCCTCTTTACGTTTCTCAGCCTGCTCATATCGTATCTGTAGTGCTTGATACTCTTGAGTATGGGTATATCCATTGGATCTTGAGCTGGGTTGTCCACTCGACATTCGCTCCATGAGTTCGGCTGTAACACTCATGTCAGCTATGAGTGCCGTCCTTTCCCTTTCCAGACCAGCGGTATCGAAAACCGTATCGTAGACAAGTTTCTGTGTTTCAAGGATGCTGGATGAATCCTTCAGTAGTCTGTTGACCGCTATCACGAACATTCTCTGCACATCCTGTTCTATCAAGTTGCCCGAGGTACATTGGGAGTGTGCCTTATCATATTTCCCATTGCATTGCCAAACCACTTTCTGATATTTGCTGTTTGGATGCCATTTCTTCTCTCCAAACCAAGAGCCGCACTGGGCACAGAGGATTCGTCCTGAAAGCATTCTCCTGCGGTTTCGTCTGCCAGGCATTCCATCGCGCCGTTTCATCTCGGTCTGGACAAGAGCAAACATTTCTTTGGATACGATCGGTTCATGATGGTCTTCCACATAATACTGTGGTACCTCACCTTCGTTCACCTTCTGCTTATGGGTGAGGAAATCTACGGTGAAGCTTTTTTGCAACAAAGCATCCCCGATATATTTCTCATTCTGTAGGATGCTCTTGATACAGGAAGAAACCCATTGTTTTCCACGTCCGGGTGAGGGGATGTTTTTCTCGGTGAGAATTTCGGCGATCCCATTCGGACTCTTTCCCTGAAGGAATAGAGCGTAGATGAGTCTTACCAATTCGGCTTGTTCCTCATTCACGACCATGTTACCATCGGGCCCTTTGTCATATCCAAGGAAGTTGCTGTAGGGAACTGAAACCTTGCCATCCTTAGCTTGCTTTCGCTTGCCCCATGTGGTGTTTTCGGAGATCGACCGGCTTTCTTCCTGTGCGATTGAGCTCATGATGGTTATCAATAATTCACCTTTGCCGTCGAAGGTCCAAATGTTTTCCTTCTCGAAGTAGCATTCGACATTCTTCTCCTTGAGCATGCGAATGGTGGTCAGACTGTCAACGGTATTTCTGGCAAACCGGCTGACCGATTTGGTGACGATAAGATCGATCTCTCCCATCAGGGCGTCGTTTATCATCTGCTTGAAGCCTTCCCTACGATTGGTGCTGGTCCCACTCACGCCTTCATCGGTATAGACCTTGATGAATTCCCAATCAGGACGACTCTTGATGAATTCGGTATAGTACTCGATCTGGGCTTCATAACTGGTGAACTGCTCATCACTGTCCGTCGAAACCCGGGCATAGCCGGCGACCCTTCTTTTCGTTGAATGGGGGTTGTTGCGATTGTTTGTTATGATTTTCTTTGCTGGAATTATCCTTACCTTTGCCATGCATGCGCTCCGTTGTCATTGGTTTTTCTTCTTCTATCGATTGCTGCCTTATAGGCTTTTTCCCTGGAAGGCCAGAACCGGTTGATCTGCCGTCCATCACGAAAATGGAAGGTATATGAGCCCTCTCCATCACCGGAGATGTGATCCACCTCCTTGTAAAAGGCTTGCTCATCAAACTCGTCGAGCCCCAACATGAAATTGGACAGAATCTTCAACTGTTCCTCATTGATACCGATGCTCCTGCATCCTTTGATTCCATCTCTTCGGTTGGATTTGCATCTCCAATTCGCATTGGTTGGTGTCTTGTAGGTCCTGATATAGTTGTTTCCGCATTTCTCGCAGATGATTTTACCGGTGAAACAACGCCGACTCACCTTAGGCATGTTGTACACCCCGAGTCCTCTTCGACGGTCGATCTCTCTCGAGACGGCTTCGAATATTTCTCGCTTGATGATGGGTGGGTGCGTATCCTCGACATAGTACATGGGATGCTCCCCGCGATTCTTCTTCCGTGGCTGGGACATGAAATCTACGCAATACGTTTTCTGGAGCAAGGTATCACCGATATAACGCTCATTGTGTAGAATGGTATGGATTGCCACATCATTGAAAGATTTCCCAAAGTGTGGGATGGAACGATTGTTCAGTTCGTCAGCAATACGTTTCATCGACTTTCCCTTCAGATAATCCCTGAATATCTTTCTCACTACCTTTGCGGTCGTCGGTTCAATGACGAGCTCCTTGCCGGTCCACCGGTATCCATAGACGCGGTGGTGAAGGCTGATTCCCTTCTCGTAACGTTTCCGGACTCCCCACCTGAGGTTTTCAGAAGTACTTCTGCTTTCCTCTTGAGCAAAGGATGCCAAGACGGTCAGAAGGAATTCTCCTGTACTCGAGATTGTTTCAATATTTTCTTTCTCGAACCTGACATCGATGTTGAGTTCCTTCAACCGCCTTACAGTCTCAAGCAAGTCGACTGTATTTCTGGCAAATCGCGATATCGATTTCGTCAGGACAATGTCAATCATGCCTTGCTCGCATTTGGTGATGAGTTCTTGGAATTGCGTTCTGCCAGATATCTGTGTTCCAGAGACGCCATCATCAATGTAGATCCCCTGGTATTCCCATTCAGGATTAGCTTGAATCAGTCTCTTGTAATGATCGACCTGGGATTCAAGCGAATGCTCTTGTCGTTCATGTACCGTAGAGACCCGTGCATAGGCTGCAACTCGCTTTTTTCGGTTTTTGGTTGCCGGTTGCTTTGGTTTTTGTATCAGCTTAACTGTTTTCACTGGTTCCTCCTTGGTCTATACATCCCTACGAATTGAGATTAAATCAAGTCATATCAAGGAGATAGATTGCCTATTATTGGCTGGTATCTAACAATGAGTTTTCCTTGGACAGTCTTGAATTCCTCGTCAGTCAACAAGCCCTGAGCAAACAGATTCTTGATGAGTAAAAGAGCCATCTGGTAATCGGCCTCTGCCTTGAACTGCTCTTTTGTCATTTGATTACTTCCTTCTTGAACCTTGTTTTGATATAGCACTCGTGGCTGCAGTAACTGCGTTTGGCATTCCCATATGCCGAGAATGATTTGCCGCAGCAAACGCAGGTAAATTGGTAGAAGGCCTTGCGCTTTACTTGGTCCTGATGTGCATTCCACCAGTCCATGCGACAGCCATCCGAGCAGTACTGTTTCTTCCTTTTGCCGGGGGTATGCTCCAAACGTTTACCACAGGTCTTGCAATATTCTTTTCCCAGATCCTGAGGCACATGGCTGGGAGATCTCCTACCCCTGAGATTGTGGGTTCTGCAGAAGGAACGGACACAATCCTTGGACAACCCGAGTCTTGATGCGATGGTGGTGTATCCCAGACCATCATTTCTCATTTCAGTGATTTGTGTAGTTTCTTTTTCAGTCATTGTGTTCTCCTGCTTGATACCGGAGAACCGTACCCCTGAAGTTTTAAAAGCGCCCTGAATGGCAAGTTTGTAAAAGAGTTATCGTCAATCTACTATTCAAATCCTACTGGCTTACTCTGATGAACTACATTGGAGTAATCTGCAGGAATTATTGGATTTTTAAATTGGAGGGTAGGCGCTGAATTAGTGATAATGAAGAGGCTTTGTGAAATCTGGAGATTCTACACAACACGTGTTTTGGATGGTTATTGCTCGGAATGATTAAAAGAAGGGCCGGCGAAAACCGGCCATACACGATTCCAAAGATTAAAATTCCTTGGGTAGTTTCAACAAAAATCACTATCAACTGATTCAAGGTTCGCAAAGTTCAGTACATCTGCTACTTATCCCCATGAGAGAAACGAGCAGTGATATAGCAAGAATGACTGCAGTAGACTCTTTTTGCATTTCCGTATGAGCTGAAGGTCTTACCACACTGGGCGCATGTGAACGAATAGTACGCTTTTCGCTTCACTTTGTCCTGATGCGCATTCCACCAGTCCATACGACAAGCATCCGAGCAGTACTGTTTCTTCCTCTTTCCAGGAGTGTGCTGCAAGTATCTCCCACAAGTTCGGCAAGTGTTGCTACCAGCTTCCTTATCCACATGGGAGGGCGATCTTATCCCTTTAAGTCCGTGAGTCCTGCAGTAAGATCTTACGCAGTCCTTGGAGAGCCCGATTTGGCTTGCAATCGTAGTATAGCCCAAGCCACTTTCTCTCATGTTAGTAATCAGCTTTGATTGTTGATCGGTCATTACCTTCTCCTTGTTTAATGTGTTGGTCTATACATTCCTACAAGTGGGATGTAAGTCAACTTGATAAAATGTTATAAAGAGAAAAGTTGGTAATCTTCAGCATAGGTGAAAGATACTTATTCGACTATACAGAAGGAGTCCGCTTTCTTGTCACTGTCATGATAGCAAATGAACAGCAATCATCGCATACCGCTGACAGCTTCACATCAAGTATCCAGTAATGATCAAAACTGATGTGGAATAAGTTCATTTCGTCCTATGTGTTCTTCCATAAGCTTTCCAAAAAATAAGGTAATGATTTCTCATCCAAAGGACTCAGGAATGGGTAACACGGTTATCGTATCCCAAAACAGCTGCGTTATTTTCTTGGTTGATTGACAATTACTGTGATGGCCTCATAGTGTTACCATAGTCTACTATTAAAGGATGGTTCAAATATGAAAAGCACAATCGATTATTCAGAAATTGTAAGCCTTTCGGGTATTAATGAGATCGAACAATTGGTGACTACTTATTACATCAAATATTATAGGGCACCCAAAGATCTTAAGGTGGAGATTTTACAGTCACTCAAGGATGGTATGTTTACCGGTAAGTGCAACTATGCATTCTGGGGTCCATACCAATTTGATCCTTATCGGGATTTGCATAGTTATCCCTCGGTTGAACAAGCATTGCATTTTTCAATCAATGGCTTTCGGCATAATGATAAACCCGACTATCCGAATGACTTGGTTTTCTGGAGATCCGATAATGGAAAGTACTTAGATGGTAATGGAAAGCAAGTGACTATTAAGGAAATCCAAGAAAGAAGAAATAGACTCAAGCATTAAAAAACCTGATGTCTGATTATGGAGGGAATGGGATGTCTGAGGAAATCAAATCACGTGAGGATTTGTATAGGGCTGTTTGGTCAAAACCTATGATGAAATTGGCCGAAGAATTTGGAATATCAGGAAGAGGGCTGGCAAAATTATGTGAGAGGCTCAAGGTTCCTGTTCCTCCGAGAGGTTACTGGAGGAAAATCAGCCTTGGACAGTTAATCAAGAAGATACCTTTACCCGAGGTGGAATTCACCAAGTATGAGCTATGGAAAAATCAATCATCCCTTGATGATCTTGAAAGACGTAGAAAAGCAGAAGAAGAACGTTCAGCTATTTTCAACAATCCAGATATTGAGATTAAAGACAAAGACATCCAGGAGATTGCTTCCAATACATTACGGGCCGAACAAGCTAGAAATCCAATGGTGCTTGTGTCCGAGCAAGATATAACCAGCCCTCTGGTCAAGAAATTACTAATATCACAGACACGTAACAAAACTGCTCCACCATAGCAGGTGGACAAAGGGGACAATAGTTTAGGAATCGGAATCGTCGATGGTACGGTGGCGAGGAATGAGGAGTCGCTCGAACGGTATAGTGCTATTTGCCAAATAGAGCGGGAGAACGGTGAGCACAATATGCCAATTCTGCTGGATCAGATGGTCGATGAATACCAACTTCATCACCATCCAGGTTATGGTGATGATTACCATCAACATGTTGGCCCGGCGGAATCGAACGAGGGGGCGGTTGTGGCCGAATCCTCCGCGAAGTGCCTGAATTCCCATCAACATGAGATACGGGTTGATAAAAATGATGTTCTCATTGAAGTAAGTCACATCATGGTTGCTGACAATCATCATGAACGTAAGCAAGAGAGCCAGCCCACCTCCTGTAGTGTATAAAAGGAAATTGATTGTACCGTAGACGAATCGTCGTGCGCGGCGCAACGGAATCGGGAACTGAGTCTTCTGGAACCCTCCAAGGAGGATGGTCAGTATCGCGGTGCCGATTCCAAACAAGGTGAACCGAATGGTATAACTTGTCCAGGAATCGAGTGGCCTTTCCCGTATCCCCCCAGTTGCCATATTCAGGATTTGACGTCCGGTGGTCAACGGCATAACATTGCCCTCTGTATTGATGTAGGTGAACCCGAGGAGCGCCGATTCGAAAATTTGCGGGAGGAACATAGCCTCCCATAGGGTTATGGGTTTATCGATCGAGCCGCTTTGGAGAAAGTCAAGGATCCATTCGATTGCTGGGTTTGTTCGGGTATACCGACCGACGAGCATGCGAATCGTCTCCTCCATTGGGATTGAGGTGGACCAAGCCCGAAGTTGGCCGTCAGTCGCTTTGTCGATAATATCGCGGAGCCTCGTCGAACAGTTCTCCTCATACTGATGATACAGGTAGGTATTAGGACCCTCCTGGATGTTGTAGTTCAAGAATTTGAGTACCTCGAGTCGTGCTGAAAGAGGAAGGTCAAGAATAATCTCGGTCATATCCCTATTTTCTTTGATGGCGAGATCGATGCGTGCCGGGGTGGATGTCGCCCAGACCTCATAACTGAGCCGACCAAGCACGAATGTACGGTAGAAATCGTCTTTGAAGTTGAAAATTCCATAATCATACATCACGCTTTTGTTGTTACTTGTGTTTGTGGCCACAAGTCCCGAGTGGCCGAACCAACTATAAAGCGGATCGCCCCGACCCGTTGTCACCAACGAGATTCGCAAATCCTTCACAGGTTCGGCTTCACCAGGTGCCAGGTCCCGCAGAAAGTTTCTACCTTCCAGAAGTTTTTCTGACGCATACGGATCAGTGAACATAGGTTCTTGGCGTAACGAGGCGCCAAAGAGCGAAGAGAGGGTGAGGAACACCAGAAAGATTGAACACAACCGGCTGCTGGACATACGAGCATCATAGCACAGTACAACCTGTTTTGTATTATCGAGAGGTGAAGTATCAATCTTTGTGGTTGTTCAGTGAAGATATTACCTTTCCAGATAAGAGAGCATCAAGTTTGTAGGATGCAATGGATAGTGATTGCCACCTGCTTCTCGTTATGCTTCCTTCTTTTCTGCCATAGTCGCTTCCGGTAGAAACGTCTTGATTCCATAGAATGCCACATCTCAAGCGTGTGCAGTTGACAATATCTGGACGACTTGTTACAATTAAACAAACATTTAATTGTTGTAGATATGGAGAAACTTCTATGAAACAAAAGATTCTTGAGCGACACCCAGATGTATGTTCAGAGTACAGCATAAACTGTAGGGATAACGAGGGTGAGCTTCGCAGTTCGCTCTTTGAGGTATTGGGGCTCTCGGAGTTATTCCACGTACTCGCCGATGAGACGCGAACGAAGATTCTTTTCTTGCTTTCCAAGCAAGAGTTGTGTGTTTGTGATCTTGCTTATCTATTGGAGATGTCTTCACCAGCGATTTCACACCATCTGCGATTGTTGAAGATGAGACACTTGGTTCGAGCACGACGGGAAGGCAAACAGGTGTTCTACACACTTGACGATGAGCATGTGCTGGCTCTGATCAAGACAAGTCAAGAACACTATAAGGAGGAGCGTTAAACTATGTCAAAGAAAGAAAATATGAAGAAGTATCGTATCAATGGTCTGGATTGTGCACAGTGTGCGAACGAGATCGAGTCGGGACTCCGTAAGATAGAGGGTTTTGAAGATGCGACGGTCAGCTTCGGAACCGAGTCGATTGTTATTCCTGAATCCGGCCTACAGACTGCCCAAGATGTGATCGCACGAATTGAACCGGATGCGCGAATCGTTGGCATCAATGTTGATTCACATACACATACCGACCATGGCCACTCCCACGATCATAACGGAACTTCTGGAGATGACGAAAATACAGGTTGGCGTGTTGTACGTATGGTGCTAGCCCTCGTTCTTACTGGAGCTGGAATCATCTTCAATGAGACCCTTCATGCGACGCAGTATCAGGTGGCCGAGTACGTTGTCCTCCTTTCCGCATATCTGCTCGTCGGCGGACCGGTGCTGCTGAGTGCAGGAAGGAATATTCTTCGAGGTCGCCTGTTTGACGAAATGTTCCTGATGAGCGTTGCAACATTGGGAGCTATTGCCATCCATGAGTTACCTGAAGCGGTCGCGGTAATGCTTTTTTATTCCATCGGTGAGTACATACAGGACCTTGCTGTCGGTCGGTCGCGTAGATCGATATCCTCTTTGATGGACCTCCGTCCGGATTCCGCGCGCGTTATCTCAGACGACGGAATGAGAGAAGTCAGTCCCGACGTTGTAGAGGTCGGTGCGATTATCGAGGTCCGGCCAGGAGAGCGTATCCCGCTTGATGGGGAAGTTACCCAAGGCGAATCGGCTGTTGATACATCCGCGCTTACCGGTGAGTCGGTCCCGCGATCGGTTGGGATTGGTGATACTGTACTTTCAGGTTTTGTGAACGACTCGGGAACGATACGGATCCGGGTTACTAAGCCATACAAGGAATCTTCAGTTTCCCGAATCCTTGAACTAGTGGAGGACGCCGCCGCCCGCAAGGCCCCCACAGAAAAATTCATTTCCAAATTCGCATCTGTCTATACACCGATTGTTGTCGGTCTTGCTGCGTTGGTCGCATTCTTGCCCCCCTTGTTTGTTCCGGGTGCCGTTTTGAGTGAGTGGGTCTACCGGGCTCTTGTTGTCCTTGTCATCTCTTGCCCCTGTGCTTTGGTCATTTCGGTACCGCTCGGTTATTTTGGGGGTATCGGAGGTGCGTCACGCAAAGGAATACTTATCAAGGGAGCAAACTACGTTGATGCCCTCAGGGATGTCTCTACAGTAGTCGTCGACAAGACGGGAACACTTACGAAGGGCGTCTTTAAGGTGACAAAGACGGTGCCGAGAAACGGCTTCACCGCCGATGATGTGCTTCGTTTGGCGGCAAGCGCCGAAGCCCATTCGACGCATCCGATTGCACGATCAATAAGGGAAGCATACAAACACAACATCGACATGGAGACAATCACTGATGTTAAAGAGGAAAAGGGTTATGGTGTGATCGCTCATGTAGGGGGTCGGAAGGTTATGGCCGGCAGTGATCGGCTCCTTCACCGTGAAAACATTGAGCATGGCGACTGCGACGCGGAAGGAACGGTAGTGTATGTGGTGTTGGATAAAAGCTACGTAGGGCATCTGGTAATTGCTGATGAGATCAAAGCGGAAGCCGCCGAGGCTATAGCTGACCTGAGGGCTGCCGGTGTACAGCGGGTGGTGATGCTTACTGGAGATAATGAAGCGGTTGCTCGCAGTGTCGCCGAGGTTGTCAAAGTTGATTTGTGGTATGCCGGGCTACTACCTGAAGATAAGGTGAGGATTGTCGAACAACTCTCTAAAGAGCTCCCGAAGGGGCAGCGATTGGCGTTCGTGGGAGATGGCATAAACGACGCTCCGGTTCTTATGCGTGCGGATGTCGGATTCGCAATGGGCGCACTCGGTTCGGATGCGGCTATAGAAGCTGCCGATGTGGTTCTTATGGATGACAAAGTCAACGGAATCGGCTCAGCGATACGTGTCGCCAAACATACCCGGTCGGTGGTCATGCAAAATATTTCCCTTGCGCTGCTAGTCAAGTTTGCCTTTCTGGCACTCGGTGCGGTCGGTTTCGCTACCATGTGGGAAGCGGTCATCGCGGATGTTGGGGTCTCCCTGCTTGCTGTCCTCAACTCGACACGGACGTTGCGGTATTCGCGACGAATCGGTGATGGACCAAAGTAATGCATGATGCCGATGATTGTATCGGAAACATCGTTGGCTTGCATGAGATGTAATCACAGTGAGATTGAAGTGCGGTCGAGGTGTCTATTTAGAACACAAGTTTCCATATACCACGGTTCATCATCATTGCTGTAACAGTAATAACTGAATATCCGAAAGGAATAGGTTTTGATAATTTTTGACAACTGATGCCAACGGGGGAGCCAGCAATGACTAGTCCCCTTGGCGGAATGAAACAACTGCAGGGGTATTTTGCTGGAATGGAAAACTATCCAAGTGGCAATAACAGACTGCCTCGCCTCGGGTATCTCCGATATGTTTCGTCATTATTTAAATCTGTTTGCATTTGGGCCCAAGGGAATGGGGGATACCGCTCAAGCATTGGGACCCGGACTACATATCCCCAGACAGCAATTGCGATGGTAGAAGTAATTGACTACTGCTCAAGATCAAAAGCTTCTCTTGGCTGTTTCCCCAAAAAATTCTTCAAGGTTTGAGGCTGAACGGAGAATAGTATTATCCACACGACTTCATTCGTCACGTTTATATCGAGGCAACAATAGATACAATCGTTGACGAATAGGAGCCAGTTGTGTCCCCTTTATGAAAGTAGCGGATACATTGGGCAATATGGAACGAGACATGCCAGAAGCGTCCACAGGCGGCATACATTTCATCAACCAACACTTACCGCTAACTCCTCCGGTGAATCTACCGCAACCTAAAAGGGTGGCAATAGTCACTTGACTGATTGCCTTGGTTTACTAGAGAGAATTTTATGAAGGATAAACATGTGTTGAAAATTCATTTTTTGTTCATATGGAGACATTAACGTTCAAAGACATGAATGCGCTTGTGTGAATACTGGACAATCACGGCAAATCGCCGGGTGAGTAGGCCGGGGTCAATTCCAACTGACGAACGGTATATGAGGTGAGGTATGAACAGAAAAGAGAATACGATTCTGGTTACCATTGTTGCCAATTTATTGTTGGTTAGCCTAAAGTTCGGACTGGCGATTTGGTCCGGCAGTTTTGCATTGCGGGCAAGTGCTTGGCATTCCATGGGTGATGTGTTCATTTCCCTTTTTGTACTCGCAGGTCTGATTGCTGGTCGCTGGGAGGCAAAACGACGTCATCGCGTGGGATTAATAGAGAATATCGTTGCCTTGGTCGTCTCAGGATTCATTTTCTACGTGGCGTATACTATTTTCATTGAGGTAGTTCTTGCAGGCGAGCAAGCCGGACTGCGCAATCCATGGTTGGTGGCGCTTACGTCCCTACTTACGATTGCGGTAACCTACTTCATTGCCCGGCTTAAAAATTATGTGGGCAAAGCCACCAATTCTCCAAGTCTGATTGCAAGTGGCTATCATTCCCGAATGGATATGTACGCTTCAGCACTGGTAGTGACGAGTCTGATCGCTTCCGCTCTAGGTCTCGGTTCCCTGGATCTTATCGTCTCACTTGCTGTTATTCTGCTCGTCCTCAAATCTGGATGGGAGATAGCAGCATCGGCAATAAAAGCTCTCTTCTCTGGTGGTCTTCTCAATCTGGAGGAGGATAATATCGCTCGCGTGAGGCGCCATACCAAGCGCTTCGCATCTATCGGTATTGGGGCACTAATAATCGGGATATTCTTATCAGGCGTCTATGCCATTCAACCTGATGAACGCGGTATCGTTCGGCAATTTGGTCAAGTAGTTGCTGATGTGGGACCGGGTTTGCATTATCGATTGCCGTTGGTCAGCCGGATGGACCGGGTAGCTCTCGACCGGGTGAGGCAACTGCAGACCGAGAACACTCTGGTGCTTACCGGAGACACCAACCTGATCGAAGTCAAGGTGGGTGTCCAGTACATCGTATCGGATCCAAATGCATTCCTTTTTAATGTTGTGAACTCCGAGCAGCTTGTAGAACAAGAAGCTGAGTCATCCGTCCGACAGATTGTCGCGCAGCGAAGTGTTGATGAGCTTCTAACCACCGGAAGGGGGGAGATCAATAACCAAGCGAAGAATCTAACCCAGGCGCTGGTTGATGAGCATCAGGCTGGGTTGAAGATTGTAAATGTACAGCTACTCGCGGTTAATCCTCCCTCCTCGGTTGCAGACGCATTCCGTGATGTATCCAGTGCGCGGGAAGACAGGAGCACATACATCAATGAAGCGATGGCCTACCGAAATGAAGTCATCCCGTCTGCTCGGGGCCAGGCTGTTGGTATTATAGAGACCGCGCGGGCGGAAAAGACTCGAAAGATCGATTTCGCGATTGGGGAAGCGGCAGGCTTCGAGTCTCAACTGGCAGCCTATCTGGTTGCTCCCGGTGTGACCCGAACCCGTCTCTATCTCGAGACGCTCGAGAGAGTACTACCAAGTGTCAACAAATTTATCATCGATCCGACTGTACGGACCGACGGTACCGAGTTGTGGCTCACGAATCCTGAGGCAACGAAATGATGTCAAGGAGCATTGTCTCTGCGGAAATTTAATTGCCTCTCGATCAGGATCATTTGTCCATTTCAAAGGATGCCAGGAGGGACTTGATGCCCTTCCAAAGTATTATAGGAGGAACGTTATGCGTGTGTTTCGTTACCTTATTCCGGCGCTGATTGCAGTTTCAGTCATTGTCGTTGGACTATCACTGTTTCAGGTAGACACTACTGAATATGTTATTGTTACTCAGTTCGGCAAGCCAGTCAGGGCGATTACCGAGCCAGGTTTGTATGGTAAGTGGCCTGCTCCCGTACAGAGCGTCATCCGACTGGACCGGCGCTTGCAGATGTACAACGTAATGGAGACTGAATTGCTTACGAAAGATAAGAAGAATATCTTGGTCGAAGCCTATACAACATGGAAAATTGACGATCCGCTAAAATTTTTCACGAGTGTACGCGATCCTTCGGGGGCTAATAGCCGTCTCTCTGACATCATGTCGTCTGAATTGGGGGTGGCTCTGAGCCAATATGACTTGACAAATCTGGTCACGACAGATCCCGCATCGATGCAACTGACGACCATGACAGAACGGATCACCAACCAAGTTGCACTTCGAGTGGCACCTTACGGATTTTCCGTTACAGATGTAAGGCTCAAGATGCTTAATTTCCCAGAGGCGAACCGACAGAGTGTTTTCCAGCGGATGCGTGCCGAACGTCAAAGAATCGCTCGGCAGCTACGATCCGAAGGAACTGAGCTGGCTACCGTCATCCGTGCTGAGGCGGAGGCTGAACGGACAACAATCCTATCTGAAGCCCAGAAGCAGGCAGAACGTATCAGGGGAGAAGGAGAAGCTGAAGCCATTAGAATCTACGCCGAGGCATTTGGCCAGGATCCGGAATTCTACCAATTCCTACGCACTCTCGAAGCCTATGACGATGTCATTACACCGGGAACGACGCTCATTCTTCCCTCCGACTCCGAGTTGCTAAAGTATCTCGATGCTGATGGCACAGTCGTCCGACCCGGAGCCTGAAAGCGTAAAATGAGGAGATCATGATGAATGACAGACATTCGAAAAACGATTCTTCGCCGGAATTCGAAGCAGATTCGAAACAGGTTGCAGAGGACATGAACGCAAATAAATCCGAACCAGTCTTGAATAGGTTGCGTCAGGTTATCCATCGTGTTCGTGGAATGGTGAGGAAGGGATTTGAATCACAGGAAGACGGATTGTCACCATTGGACGATGTGAAGAGTGCGTTTAAACATCTGGACCTTAGATTCATTGTAATGGCAGCAATATTGCTGATCATTCTAGTTTACATACTATCAGGCGTATACACTGTCCAACCTGGAGAAATAGGAGTGGTTCAACGGTTTGGCCGGGTGATCGCGACAAATGTGCCCGCCGGTTTGCATTATCGTTTACCATGGCCCATTGAGTCTGAAACAGTTGTGAATATCGCACAGGTTCGCCGAGAGAGCGTGGGAGTATCGGAATCAGAGGAACATCCGCTTCACCTTGATGGTCCTCGAAAACTGCAGGTTTTAAGTGGAGACACGAACATCATCGACTTTGAGGTAATTGTCCAGTATCAAATCAATGATCCTGTTGCTTATCTGTTCAATATCGACTATCCCGCGTACCAGTTGGTCAGGGATAGTGTTCGATCGGCGGTCGCTGGTCTCAGCGGGCGATCAGCAGTGGACGATATCTTGACAACTGCAAGACAGCAATTGCAGAACGATGTGCGTGATAAGGCTCAATCCGTGCTTGACGGATATGATAGCGGCATTCGCATCATCAGCACGAGTTTCCAGAAGGCATATCCCCCAGAAGTTGTAGCCGACGCGTTTCGTGATGTCTCGAGTGCAAGAGAAGACAAGGATAAGATGGTAAACGACGCTGAGGGGTACCGCAACAGTGTGGTCCCACAAGCAAGGGGCGAGGCGAAGAGCATCCTGTCCCAAGCAAAAAGCGCGGCACAAGCTCAAAAAGATAAAGCCGCAGGTGCTGCCCAGAGTTTTAATGCCGTACTGGCTCAATATCGTACGAACAGCAAGATTTTTGGAGAGGATGTGACCAAATTCCGATTGTATCTGGAGAAGATGGAGAAGGTTCTGCCCAAGGTGAACACGTATGTTGTTCCGCCATCCGAGAAAATTGATCTGCGTATTCTGAATGGAAGTAGAACGTCAACCTTTCCACCAAAACTGGACAGATGAGAGGAGAACGAAAGCATGATTGAAGGCTGGCGACAGATATTACGTGACATTAGGGCTGCTTTAAAATTGCCGGTAAATGGATCAAACACACATCCGGGACAGAACGGTGATCAACGGAACCCTGAGCAACTGGCGGGAGGAGAACCACCGGTCCATGGAAGTGATGCACAGATACTTGAGATGACACGTACGAAGAAGAATATTGAAGACGATTCGCCACAGGTGTCTGATCTGAGCGAACAGCAAACCAATAAGATGGCTGAAAGCAAGATTCGTGCAAAAGGGTTTTCCGTTAGCTATACAGTGAAGTGGTGGATTGTTGTGATGATCGTGGTGTTGATTGGCACTTCGCTGTTGTTCGGTGAGAAGTTGTTCGGCAAAAGCGCACCGGCTCCGGGAGTCGTAGCGACTTTTGTTGGGGGGCAAGTAACTGTTGGGGATATACGAAAGCACATCGAGGAACTTGCGCTGAATGAACCTCAACTGAACGAACAGCTGCAAACTATTGAAGGTTATCGTGCGATGGTTGAGGAAATGGTATCGGACGAGTTGGTGCGGCAATGGTCGAAGACACGTGATGTTAAGCAAGAACAAGATTTCCGCCATGTGATGGAGCACATCGAAGAGGACATCAACCTTGGAGATATCGATGCAGCTCTGCACGAGAAGGGGATGGGGGTGAGTGAGGAGGATCTCCAGTCGTATTACGATGCCAATCGGGAAGATTTTGGTGAACTGACACTTACCCAGGCAAAGGATGATATCCGGTTGTTCCTGCAATCACAGCGGGAAGGAGAATTTGTCAAGCTTTACATTGATAATTTGAGGACTAATGCCAGCATCACCAGTAATCTTGAGCTACTTGAAGTACCAGAACCTAGCGAGTCGGACTACCTCAGGTTTTTTTCCGAAAATGAGGAGAAATTTCAAGTACCAGCAAGGATACAGGTGGACGAAATCCGGATACCCGTTGGTGCTGATATCGAAGCGGCAAGGAACAAGGCTTCCCAAATTCTTATTCGTTTACGGTCAGGTGAGACCTTGGGTGCCATTGGTACGACATCGGGAACATCTGTAAAATCGGGGTTGATTGTGAACAATGGCCAGAACCCACCAGGTTACGATGAAGTTCTTGACAACTTGGATTACAAAGAGTTCAGTGAAGTGTTCCTGGCAGGAGAGTCCTTCTACATTCTTCGCCTGATCTCGAGAGAACCTCAGCGGACATTGACACTTTCCGAGGCTAAGCCAGCCATAAGGACTATTATTCTTCCGGAAATACAGGACCGATGGTTTGATTCAAAGAGCGATCAAACTTTGTTGACCGTTAATGGCCAACGACTGACTGTGGGAGAATTCTGGCAGGAATTCAAGGAACTCCCGACAAGTTTTGCATTGGAGTATCAAGGCATACCAGGGTGGAAACTCCTTGCTGAACGATTAATCGATCGTCTTTTGCTATTGGATGACAGTTCGAGGCAACTGACAGATTCCGATGATTCCATTGCCATTGAAGAAGCCCAACTCGATGTACTTGCCCAAATGATGGAGCAGGAAGAGGTTGACGATCTCATTGAGGTGACTGAACAAGAGACCAAGACATATTATGAGGAAATCAAGGAAAAGCTTGTAAGACCACCACAGTCCCAAATCCGATTCATCATGGTGGATTTAGGCCAGTCCGAAGAAGATTCTCGCCGTGCGTGGGATCGTGCAAAGGAAGCCTACGAATTGCTTGTTCCTGGTCTCTTCAGAGATGGTTCGGATTTTGCCGATGTTGCTCGGGAATATTCTGACGATGAGACCACCGCCGAGCAGGGCGGCCTGTTGGAGGGCTGGATTGGTGAAGGTCCTGATCTATTTATGGAAACGGAAGTCCATAGTTTCCACCAATCGGTTATGGCGATCGATGTTGGAGAAATCAGCCGACCGTTTGAATGGAATGGGGCTATCTATATCATTCAGGTTACGGACAGGACCGAAGCAGAACAACTTACATTTGAAGAAGCCAAACATTTCTTGGATGAGGATTTGCGTTCCCAGAAACATAAGGAGCTTCGCGATAGACTGTCTTCGAAGCTCATGGAGCGGTACGATGTCGAGTTCTATGAGAAAGAGCTGAAAGCGGCTTTCGATGAGTAAAAATTAAATATTCACGAACGGTTGGATTCGATTGCACTATTAGCCTTCCTGTTCTTTGAATTATATCATTGACCGCGTTAAGGATCTCTAGGGAGACGTAGTGACTGAGCTCGACGGCGGGTATGATCAGAATCCGAGAGGCAGGGATCGTGTTCATAGACAGGTACAATTACACCTTGGACTCTACTGGTGTATCATTATCCAGACCGATTGTGTGTTCAAGCATCTTTTCCTGGTTTAGGGAAGTTTGATAAGGAAGGTTGGTAAGATACATGCCGCATCAGATTTTGGTTATGAATGGTTCCCTTAGTGCCTCAATAACAGTGATAGGTAATTGAGTATGCTTGATATTAGTTCCATTCCCACATATGATTATTTGCATGTCAACGCGGAAAAATTTGAAAGCCCGAGGAACAGTTCCAAGCATATTGGTGATAGATGATGAAGTTGCATTCGCGGACTACTTGTGTCGAGGCCTGAGTTATGAAGGATACAAAGTAACGGCTGCGCAGAATGCTGAGGAGGGTTGGGATCTGATCTTGCTTAGTAATCCAGACCTTGTGATTCTCGACGTTGGATTGCCGGACGTGGATGGAATAAGTTTATGCCGTTCCCTTCGGCTTGAAAGACACCAAATGCCCATTTTAATGCTTACCGCACGTATCAATGTATCTGATCGTGTATTGGGCTTGAATGCAGGCGCAGATGACTATTTACCGAAACCGTTTGCGTTTGATGAACTTATTGCAAGAATTTCAGCTCTGCTTCGCAGGACAGGTGCCAACGGCGATCAACTATGTCTTGGTGATTTGAGCCTTTATTCCCAAGAGAGAAGAATTCGAAGAAATGACATCACCATTTCACTGACACCAAAGGAGTTTGAACTGTTATACTTGCTCTTTCAACACCCCCGGCAGATTGTCCCCAGAGAGACAATATTATCTCATGTTTGGGGATTTGAGTATGAGCCGGAATCGAACGTCGTTGAGGTTTACATTCGCAGGCTTAGAAAAAAACTTGGCCCTCCGAATATGATAGAGACAGCTCACGGTCTTGGCTATATCTTACGGGAACCCGACCGAGTATGATGTTATCATTGCGTCAACGTTTGATTATATGGCAAATGGGGTTCTTTGTAACAGCACTGGTGTCATTTGCGGCCATTTCGTACAGCTTCCTAGCTGTAGGTATGGAATCTGGAATCGATGAAACATTGCGTGAAAGGGCAGAACATGTATCCGAAGCCCTTCAGGAGGTCCCAAACCGAGGATTTGATATGATAGATAGCGCAACTGACGACTTTACGCAGTTGGGGGTTTATGTCCAAGTTTTAAAACCCGATGGAGAAGTAGTTGCTCGCTCTTATAACATTGGACCGCACAGTCTCCCAGTCGACCAAGCTGTTATTGACCAAGTTCTCGGTGGCGATACACCCTACACAACGACTACTTTAAACGATCAACAGATTAGACTCTATTATCAGCCTATTATTCGGGATGGAATCCCAGTGGGTGTGGTACAAGTGGGTCAATCACTTCAGGAATTGACTGAAACGCTGTTGCGGTTGAAAGCTCTTTATATGATTGGGATTGTCGTAACCCTCCTACTGGGAACTGGAATCAGCTTGTTCTTGCTTCAACTGAGTCTACGGCCTATTGTGGAGATTTCACGAACTGCGACTTTTATCTCCGAATCCGTCGATCTGAAAGCAAGATTACAGTATCGAAATGTTGGTGACGAAATTGGGCAGCTTATGCATGCATTCAATCTGATGATGGAGCGACTGGAAACCGTAGTTGATTACCAGCGAAGATTCATCGCCGACACAGCTCATGAACTTCGAACGCCGTTGGCGACCATAAGGGGCAATGCCGATCTTCTGGTTCGCTTCGGACAAAATGCCGAGCGGAGGAATTTGGCTATTGCAGGTATTAAACAAGAGACTGACCGTACCACCCGTCTCGTGACAAACCTTCTTTTAATTGCCCAGGCGGATGCCGGTCTGGTAATGGTACCAACACCGCTCGAGTTGGATGAGATCCTTTTGAGTGTCTACGAACAACTAATTTTCTTGCCAGGCAAAACAAGGGTTGTTTTAAAGCGGTGTGATTCCACAAAAGTGATGGGCGACAAGGACAGACTCAAGCAAGTTATCCTAAATCTGGTTGATAATGCTCTTCGTCACACCGACCCTTCGGGTAGGGTGGTTTTGTCTTTGTGTTCCGATGAAAGGACGGCCCAACTCACCGTGAGTGATACTGGAACAGGCATCGCTGAAGCCGATTTGCCACACATCTTCGACCGATATTACAAAGGTTCCGGTAAATCGTCGGGCTCCGGGTTGGGGCTTTCGATTGTCAAGTGGTTTGTCGCCGAACACTCTGGTGAAGTAAGCGTTGAGAGTAGGTTGGGGTATGGGACAACCTTCACCATTAGCTTGCCTACCTTGAGGGAGAAGGAATAGTCGAACAGTATATAGATTATGGCATACAGCACGGATACAGGATTGGGCGGGTTTTCTGATTTTGGTCTTGCTGGAGTTCCTCGGAGGACGAGACCTACAACAGTTACGCGTGGAACCAGTTTTTCTGCGACGGTAATTAAAGTAACTACAGGTGTAAGAAGCGACAAGTCTTCATACGGTATAATCTATACTTGGATCTCCATCCCATTCTTGAAAATAAACCGCACATCTTCTTTGCTGTAGATCACAGCATGATCGGCAAGGAAATACCAAAGGTGCTCGGTGAATTCGGTAACCACACCCTCCTGCTTCTTCAACCCTTGAGAAACAGTTCTGTTTTTGTCTTTCAAGACTTCCGTTCATGTATCGCGCCTTCCAAATTTGTCAGATGTTTGTTGACCTCGGTGTACTCGCTGCTAAGTTGTTTGAAACGGTCCTGATATGTGTGCTGGTCCATTGCTACATTGGCATTCTCGGTATTGAGTTTTTCCATGCGTGAGACAATTTCGCGACGTTCAACTCTCACCGCTTCCAGCTGTGCTTCATTTTGGGAAGTGTTGAAGATTTCTTCGGTTAGCTTCCCAAAGTTTCCTATGATTTCATCCTTACGAGTGATGATACTGTTGACCGCTTTTACGAACATGTCTTGCAATGCATCCTCATACAAGTGTGGAGAGCTGCACTTGTGGTGACGATCAGCATATTTTTCATTGCACTGCCAGACAATCTTAATGAAATATTGGGAAGAGCTGTCCTCACAGTTAATACTATTGAAAAGATTGCAAACCAGATCAGTTCGCAGCAAAAGGTTCAAAACGATGATAGACATATAGATCTTTCTGAGTTTCCAACAGAGACGATTCTAGCAAAAGAGTAATTTACTTCATCCCTAAGAATATCGTCCCAAGCATTGGATATTCAATGCCGTTCATTGTTTGATACTCTGGATCCCATGCCGGTTCCCTTTCTCCATTGCTTCAACAGCCCAGTCGATCGGTTCCAATCCCTCAAGCCGGTTGTACTCGTCCCAGTACCGTCTGGCCCATTTGACCAGCAGCTTGGTTATCTCGCAGATGTAGGTCGTCCGCCTGAATTCGCCGAACTCCGAATAGCAACCTCCGATGCAGTATGAACAGGCACTCTCCACCTCGCAGGTCCTGCACTTTTCGTCGAGTGAGCAATTGGAGCGATAGGCGCCTTCGCGCACTCTCAGAAAGTTCTCCTTGTGGGTAAACCCTTCCTTGGCGGTCCCGACGATGAACTCTGCCTTGTCGATTTGGGTATGCGGCAGCCATCTGATGCACGGATAGATCCTACCGTCCACCGAGAGGGCAGGCATGGCTCCGCTTCCGCAGTGGCCGGTACAGTCCCAGTCAGGTCCTGTGGACAGGTGTGCGTAGCCGAATTGCTCCTTGCTGAGCATGCTCCAAAACAGATCGTCGCGATGCTCGAGTACATAGGCGGTGCACTTCTCCATCTGACGGTCCAACTCATCATAGTCGGTTTGTGTGCATCCGGTATCCTCCATGATGAAGTTCTGGTTGATGTACCGCAGTCCCAGCTGTTCATGCAAATACACCAGCGAGTCGTAAAGGTAGGGGATGCTCTGGCGGTTTGCGGTGGACTTTGTCTGCATCGACTGGATCGGGAAGGTCTTCTTATACCACGGCCAATGGCGGATGATGCTCTGCATCGAACCGGACCCATCGGAGAACACCCGGTTTGCGTCATGGATCTCAGGACAGCCATCCAGCGATATGCCCACCAGCAAGAGGTCCTTGTATTTCTCGCAGAACCGCCTGGCCTGCTCGGAAAAGAGCGTGCCGTTGGTGGAAATGGAGAAATGAAGCTTGCCCCGCCAGTTTTTGGCATTGGGGGTATCGGTGGTCATCACCTTGGCCAGCGTGTAGGAGCAGATCTCATCCAAAAACGGCACATCCATGAAGCTGTCGCCACCGATGAAGTCCACAACCAACCCTTTCTGGTAGGCCTTGCGGAACACTGGATCCGGATCATCGAGCAGCCCTGCAGGATCGGGATCGGTGAGGATGTGGCCGATGAATGCCTTCGCATCCTCCATCGAAAGCGTTCTTCTTCTCTTGTGCACCTCATAGCAGTAGGTGCACCTGAGGTTGCAGTCTTCGGTGGTGTTCAGCGTCACGTTGAACAAGCCGGGTTCTCTAAAGGGAATGAGCATATCAGCCTCCAATGCGGGATGAGTTCGAGCAACCGCTCGAGCAGGAATTCTTGCATGCACCCGAGCAGTTCACATTGCAACTGGCGTTGCAGTTGGTACTGCAGGAGGTACAGCCCGAGCAGGCACTTTGGCAATTGCCGGTGCATCCACCACAGCCGCGACATCCTCCGCATCCGCTGCACCCATGGCACGAAACACACCACAGTCCCCCTTTACAGCTGTAGCAGTTGCCCGAACATCCGCTGCAGCCCGAACAACCGCTGCACCCGGTGCACGAACTGGTACATCCTCCGGTGCAATTGTGGCAGCCGTTGTAGCACGTCGAGGTACACGTATTGCTGCAATTGGCACAGCCGCGCAGATCATTGATGTCCTGTTTGTACTGGTCGATCTGGCTCAGCAGATTGGCGCTGATCAGGCTCCCCGTTGCAACCGATGAGATGGGGTAGGTGGTGTACAGAAGCGCGCGGGTATTACCCTGCAGAGCATCCTTCATCGAGTTCATATCCGAGGCTCTCATGGGAAGGCCGATGGCAAAGCCAGCAGGCGGGGAGAACACATAATAGTTGTCGTAGCGCTGGTAGCCGTTGACAAGGAAGGCCTCCTGGATCGCCTCGAAGCGGCTTTTGATATCATTATAGGTTCCCATCACGGCTCCTCATGGGCGAAGCACTCACCGTTGATCACCAGGAGCTCGCCCTCCGGGTAATTGTAATGGCTACGGACGCGACGCTCCCAGGTGGCATACAGGAACCTGCCCTCCGCCATCTCGTCGAAGACAGCCTTGAAGTAGGCGTAGATGTCCCTGTCCTGCTCAAATCGGTAGGATGCGTACACCTCAGCCTTCAGGGCGGTCTGTGCGGTATTGATCTTATCGATCGCCAGTTGCATGTCGGCGATCTCACTGTCGTCCAAGATAAAGGGCAGCTTGGTCAGCTGCCGTCCACATTCATTGCATTGCATGGTTGTTCCTCCTAGTTCCATACAGCCCCCCACACCTTGTTGGCGGTGCCTTGTGTATTCACATTTCCCGTCACATTACCGGTGACGTTGCCACTCACATTCCCACTCACGCTCCCTTGCAGATTCCCATGGAACGTGTTCGCATGGACATTCGCATATGGATTCGAGGACACGCCGATATCAAATTGGCTGGCTTGTTGGGGATACAGGGCCTTGGTATATGCTCCCTTCGCCTCGGCGATCACGGTGAAGGAGATCGAAAGGGCAGAGAACAGGTCGTTGCTGCGGATGCGAGAGGTAACTCCCCCGGCACCGGTGATCGTCAAACTGGTTCCCGACCAGCTTACGATCGCAGGACTCGCCACAGGTCCTTCGATGCTGTTGTAGATGCGGCTCCAGGCAATGGCGATGCTTTGGAACATGTCGAAGGCCCCGGCAGCCACCTGGGTGCCAGCTTTGAAGATGCCTGCGAACTTGTAGTAGAACGAGCCTAGAGCTGCAGAAAGGTTGGTCCCGTCGAAGATGAACGTGCCGGCATAATAATCCTTTGCTGTGGTATGGCTGCTGATCTTTGCCCCCTGCCCATCCAGGAGGTTCACTCCCACATCATAGGCGCTGTAGTTGTAGGCTGCACTGAGTGTCCCGGCCGTATAGGAGGTGGGTGTTGCCTCACCCAGCGTTAGGGCACTGAGATACCCCGCGCTGTCGATGGCGTAGAACACCCGCTGTAGCGTGGTACCCGTCGAAACGGGATTGGCTCCACTGGCGGCATAGACGGCAGCTCCCATTTTGGTGGGCGTGTAGCCCAGGGAGCGTTTGGACCAGATGGTTCCTCCGTTGCCCGAGACATAGTAATACGCACTGCCGTATTCATAGGCGATGAAGAACCCGTTGCCCCAAGCTATGCTGCTGGGGCACGTGCTGGCGATATTGATTGCACTCCAGTTCATCCCGTCTGTGCTTCGATACACCGATGCTGATGAGAGGGTGACATAGCTTACCTGGATGTAGACGCCGTTTCCGTATGCGATTCGCGAGTTCATGAAATCGTTATTGTAGGATGGGAATGGATGGGCACAGGTGAAACCTGCGGCTACCCATCCGCTTCCGTTGGTCGAGCGTTTCCAATCGGAGGCCCCTCCGCCAAGCACATGGGCGTAAAAGTATCCATTGGCGAAGAACAGGTTGTCATAGGCTTCGCTGGACAGCTCGCTCCACGAAGTGCCGTTCGCTCCACCGGAGAGTACCCGGCGTTGGACCGAGCCCGAGCAGAGGGCCAGGAAGATACCATTGCCGAATGCCAGACCAATGGTGGAAGGATACGCAGTGCTCAGCGAATAGGATGAGACCGAGCCCACGTTCCCGGTGGGAAATGACTTGAGCGTCGAGCCCCACGCGACTACCATCCTGCCGTTCCCCTCCGCCAAGTGAGGGGTTGATGAGGATGTCGAACTGATGCCAGATACTCGTCCGGTCGTACAACTGCCTGGGTCATACAAGGTGCCGCTGAGCACTTGGCGCACCTTGACCGTCTTGCCCGCAACCGTCGCATGATCGAGTGTGCGACTGTCGTAGTCGGTCCAGGTGCCCCCTCCATCGAGCGAGTACTGCTTCTTGCCTGCAACCTCAGCACCTGTGGAGGTGATTTTCGCAAGGTAGTTGACTCCTCCGAGCTTTAGTGGAGACTGGGTGTAAGCAGGCAGGGCAGGGACGGTGAAAGCGGTTCCCGCATTTGCCGTGGTGACCTGCTGGTTGAGCAGGCTGCGGTCCTGATCGCGCTCGCCAGAAGAGGTGACATGCAACACGTTCTCGAAGACGGTGGATACAGAGCCACCTTCCACCTTGGTGGCCATGAACGAGCCACCCTTGTGCACCACAGCGTTGGGCGTGACCTGGGCGATGATGTCCCCCATCACCGTCCCCAAGTCCCAATAGGGGGTTGAGGACAACGAGCCGTTGAAAGATTCCCCGGTACGTACCTCGTTGACGGTACGCAGCACATCGGCATCAAGGCGCTCGATGCGGGTCTCCGAGAGATCGGCGTTGCGGATGACCGTACCGACGAACTCGCTGGTGCCGTCGCTGTTGATGATGAAGCCCGAATTCCCATCCCCGATAGCATGCTTTCCCATCGAGCGGATGCGTCCGGTATCGATGATCTGCAGATCCTGTGTGGAGAGCACATCGATATTCGCCGACTGCGCATACAGGGTACGATAGTATGCGTACAGTGCGGTGGAGGTGACGGGAATATTCGCCCCACCGAGGAGCACCGCGTTGCCGCATGTGCTCATCGCCTCAGGATATTGGGCTGCGTTCTGGCTGGTGATGGGAATCCACGAACCGCTGGCGAACACCTGGGGTACATAGTCGTCTCCCGTCTGCAGCACATAGCAATCCCCTTCGATCGCATCGCTGATGGTCCCGGGACCCCCCAGGATCCCGTAGCTCTTGGTGTACTCGGTCACATCGTTGGCCGAGAGGGTGAGTGTGCGTATCATCGTCTCGGTACTACCCAGACGGGTATAAGACATCGTGCAGGTGATATCGATCTGGGGTGGCGCCTGCTTCTTGGGGATGGTGAGTGTCAGCTCTCCTCCCGCATAGGATTCGGCATTGATCAGCCATTGGAAGGTAGCGTTTTCGTACCCCCGGCTATCGGCAGTGAGGACCACGACCGAATTTTCCACGCTGCGTACATTGCGCTCATAGGTGCTTCGGTTGCTTTTGATGGAAAACGAGATCGAATTGCGCAGCAGGGTGTTCGCCCCGACATCCAAAAAAGGTTCTGCGTAGGTGATATGGGGTTCTTGGGGAGTGGAGTCGCTCCACACCTGTTTGACGCGCGTCCAGTACTCATAACCGTAATACCAAGGGCCGGGCAAGCTTTCGCTCCACTGTGTAGCGGCCCCCGGAGATAACCCTTCTTCAAGAAGCGCGAACTGGTGGATCGGGGTGACACTGAGCCCATCGGATCCCGCCACCCCGTCAGAGCCC
>Ga0209212_1001758_pt1 | contig 33573 bp, 41 predicted proteins | sample RifGroC2_FD_183996 | JGI IMG/M metagenome (GOLD analysis project Ga0209212, IMG submission 183996) | Groundwater microbial communities from Rifle, Colorado, USA - Groundwater C2 (SPAdes) (version 2) | ecosystem: Environmental > Aquatic > Deep subsurface > Groundwater | place: Rifle, Colorado...
GAAAAAATTTCCGAACGCCACCGCCACCGCTACGAAGTCAATCCCGATTTTATAAAACAATTGGAAGAAAAGGGGATTATTTTCTCCGGCCAGTCGCCCAACGCCAAACTTATGGAAATCGTCGAACTGCCCTTAAGTGTCCACCCCTTCTTTCTCGGCGCCCAATTCCATCCTGAATTCAAATCCCGGCCTCTTAATCCGCATCCTTTATTTCTTAAGCTCATAGAATCGGCGATAAAGAAATAATTTTATTTCTTTGAGATTTTGTAACCTTCATCCGTGTCTTTGATGCCATAGCCCATATCGGCGATTTTTTTTCTTAGTTCGTCTGATTTTTGGAAATCTTGGGCAAGTCTCGCTTTTTCTCTCTCTTCGGCCAGTTTTTTTATCTCTTCCGGAATTTCAACGGCGAAAAATTTGGCGTTTTTAAGATTAAGGCCTAAAACTTCGTCAATTTCAAAAATAAGACGCAATTTTTCGTCCGGCGGCAGATTTGATTTTATTATTTCCCACAAAACGCCTACGGCTTTGGGCGCTTGAAGGTCGTCGGAAATGGCGTCAATGAATTTTTGGCGGCAAGTTTGCGCTTCTTGACCGTATTCTTTTTTCAAATTTACTTGTCCCGAATTTTTTGATTCATCAACTTTTTGCTTAAATTCGCAGATATGATTTACAAGTTTGTTATAAGCGTTGTTGGAGGCGGATAACGACTCCCAAGTGAAATTCATTATTTGGCGGTAATGAGTTTGCAAGAACAACAACCTTAAAGCCAGCGGTCCGTATGGGCTGTTTTTAATATCGTCAATGGTGTAAAAATTTCCAAGGCTTTTGCTCATTTTTTGCCCGTCCACCAGCAGAAAATCGTTATGGAACCAATAACGGACGAACTGCTTGCCGGTCGCCGCTTCCGATTGGGCGATTTCGTTTTCATGATGGACGGGGATGTGGTCTATCCCGCCGGCGTGAATGTCCACGGTTTCTCCAAGATATTTCATACACATAGCCGAACATTCTATGTGCCAGCCCGGAAAGCCTTCCCCCCAAGCGGACGGCCAGCGCATAATATGGTCTTTGAACCGCCTCGTCGCCTTAAACCACAAAGCGAAATCGGCCTGATTTCTTTTTTGGGCGTCTAAGTGGACTTCTCCTCTCGCCCTTGCCATTTTTTCTTCCAATTTTTGTCCGGAAAGTTTGCCGTAATTTTTAAACTTGGAAACGTCAAAATAAAGCGCTTCATCTGTTTCGTAAGTAAAGCCCTTGCTTTCCAAAATTTTTATCATCTCTATGAATTCCGGAATATGCTGGGTGGCGCTGGAGAAAACATCCGGCCTGATTATATTCATCTCGTCTATGGAAGAAATGAAATAATCCGTATAAACTCTGGCCAGTTCCCAGACGGTTGCGCCCGTTTTTACCGCGCCTTTTTCCATCTTGTCTTCGCCTTCGTCGCTGTCGCCGGTAAGATGTCCGACATCGGTAATGTTCATCACATGCTTGACTTTGTAGCCCAGAAAACCCAGCGCTCTTTTTAAAACATCATTATTGACATAAGTCCTTAAGTGGCCGATATGGGTATAATCGTAAACCGTCGGCCCGCAAGAGTAAAAAGTAACATTGGGCGGATTAAGCGGTTTGAACTCCTCAATCTTTTTGGAAGCGGTGTTGTATAACTTCATTAAATAATTTTAGCATATTGACACCATTTTTTAAAGGACTAGGCTATAAATGAACAGTATCTTTAAAAACAATCAAAATTTCTATTTTATTTGGCAGTTGAGCGCTAAAAAACAATTAAATCAACAGATTAGTTCTGCGTTGATGTTTCGTTTTTTATCGCAAAATACTCCAATGGGAATTTTGTTAATAATAAAGGGGGCGTTAGAAAAGAAATTTTATTTTATTTCACCATTTTTTCACCTAAACAGAAAGGGGGTGAGCAAAAATGAAGAATTGTCTTGAAGACATTGAGGTTGTTGAGTTAATAAAAAGCAACATCAAGAAAATAATTGATGTTGCCGGAAAAACAAATATCGTTTTTCCTCCCTACAAAGTCATGGTAGAAGAACTGAAAGAAAATTACAAAGCTTTTGCGGAAGCCATGGCAAGAAAAAATTTGGTCGGATATGACCAAATGATAAAGAAAAATAAAATGATGATTGAAATGTACGAATTGGCCGCCGCTTTGCAAAAAATTGCGGAAGATTTTTTGCAAGAAATAAAAACAACGAATTGCAAGAAAAAAATCTTTTTAGCGGCAACATGTATTTTGTAATTGTATATAATCGCCCCCCGGCGCAGAAACAAAAAAGGGAGTTCTCAATAGAGGATCCCTTTTCTTTTTGTAAAAATAAAAAAACACCAGGCAAACTAGAGTGTCTGCGCTGGCGTTTATGTGGAAGCCGTCTCGTTGGACGGCATTGTCATATAGGGAAGGGGTTGTTTGGTTTTTATTTGTGGTTAAAAAAATAAAACCACCATGTTTTTTAAAAACAACCAGCTTCCCTTTAAATTTGTTAATGTTGCTAACCCGACACTAATATAGCATAGCCTAAAAATAATGCAAGGCAATTTTACGATTTTATCATTATCCAAGCTTTTGGCTTTAAGTTCGTTCGTTTTGTTTTCTATAAAAGTGCCGGTGGTGGGACTTGAACCCACAACCCTTGCGGGACGCGATTTTGAGTCGCGCGCGTATGCCAATTCCGCCACACCGGCATTTCAAAATACATTGGTTATCATAATGCCTATATGCCTCTTGCGTCAATAAGCCTCTGCGATATAATAAATGCAATAAACATATGACAGAAAATGATTTAGCGACATTGGGAAGTGTTTTTCTTATTGAAGTCGGCAAAATAAGGCCGAACTCTCAACAGCCGAGAACGGAGTTTGATTTGGAGAAGATTAAAAACTTGTCCGAATCAATCAGGCAGTACGGCGTGCTCCAGCCTTTGGTAGTCATCAGAAGGGAAACAGAAAACGAAAACGGCATCTCGGTGGAATACGAGCTTATCGCCGGAGAGAGAAGATTAAGGGCTTCAAAACTGGCCGGTCTAAGCCAGGTGCCGGTGGTCATCAGAAAAGAAAGCGACGAGAAGACGAAACTGGAACTGGCCATAATTGAAAACTTGCAAAGGGAAGACCTCAACGCCATTGATCGGGCAATGGCGTTCGGCAAACTGGTGAACGATTTTAAACTTAAGCATCACGAAGTGGCTACTCGCATCGGCAAAAGCCGGGAATATGTCAGCAACACAATAAGACTTTTGATGTTGCCGGAAGAAATTCAAAGCGGACTGACAAGGGGCGATATAAGCGAAGGTCATTGCCGGGCGCTTTTGGCTTTGGACGGGAGACTGGAAGAACAAATGACTCTTTACAGAGATATTGTCGGGAAAAAAATGAGCGTCCGGTTGGTTGAAAAAATAACCAGAAATATGGTCAACGGAATATTGGAGGCTGAAGAAAGCGTCAACGCGGAACTGAAATCAATGGAGAAAAAACTGGCCGACACTTTGGGAACGAAAGTCCAGATAGAAATGACGGGAGGGCGGGGCACCATTTCCATAAACTTTTTTTCCAGCGAAGAACTGAACGCTTTCTTAAACAGAATGACGGCGGAGACCGATAAAAAAACAGGCTTTGAACAAAAAACGGAAGGTGGAAGCATTGACGGAATCATAGAAAACAAAAGCGCGGAAGACGCGCTAGTTGCAAACGAACCCGCAACCGAAAAAAGCGATTTCAGCGGAGCCGCCACCGCCGACCCGGTGGAAGAGCTGCTCAAAAATTTCTCGTTGTAGTATGTATGTGCGACACCGAGTGTCCAACATTCCAACTAATTACTCTTCCTTTTCCGTTTTTCCTTCCATCGGGTTTTTCCAAGAGGCGTAGTCGCATTTGGGGTATCGGGAACAGCCGTAAAAGACCCTGCCTTTCCGAGTTTTCTTCATCACGACATCGCCAATGTCTTCCGGCCCGCCTGAATTCGGCGAGGCAAGCGAAAATTCGGCGCATTTGGGGCACTTCATTCCGATTTCTCTGGCCGGGTTTTTGATCGGTTTGGCGGTTTTGCATTCCGGGAAACCGGAACAAGCCATAAATTTGCCGAATCGGCCTTGCTTGATGACCATCGGCTTGCCGCAATTCGGGCAGACTTCGTCCGTTTTTTCTTCCATATTCTTTTTTTCCACTTCCGTTTCTTTTTTGAGCAGATTTTCATGGAACGGCTCGTAAAATTCTTTTATGACCGGCGTCCATTTTACCTGCCCTTCGGCGATTTTGTCCAAATCTTCTTCCATTTTAGCGGTAAAGTTTATATCCACTATCTGGGGAAAATGCGCGACCAAAATGTCGTTGACCATGTTTCCGGTTTCAGTGGGGACAAATCTTCTTTGCTCGTTTTTGGCCGCGTAATTGCGGGTCTGGATGGTGGCGATAGTCGGGGCGTAAGTGGAAGGCCGGCCGATGCCGTGTTCTTCCATCGCTTTTATCAAGCCGGCTTCGTTGTATCGCGGGGGCGGTTCGGTGAAATGCTGTTCCGTTTTCAATTCCTTTAAATTTAAAATTTCGTTTTCTGCCAATGGCGGCAAAATATTTTCCGTGAATTTGGACGGATAAATTTTCAGCCAGCCGTCAAATTTAAGGGTTGAGCCGTTCGCCCGAAAAATAAAATTTTTGGCGGAAATGTCGGCGGCGGCGGAGTCAAAAACGGCCGGTTGCATCTGGCAGGCGATAAATCTTCTCCATATAAAATCGTAAACCTTGTATTGTTTCGTGTCCAACGAATCCTTCATTGAGTCCGGTGTTCTTGAGGGGACTGTCGGTCTTATGGCCTCGTGGGCTTCCTGCGCTCCTTTGGCTTTGTTTTTGAATCGGCGAGGTTCGGACAGGGAATAATTTTTGCCGAAACTGGAATCAATAAAAGTTTTGGCGGCTGACAAAGAATCTTGAGAAAGATTGACCGAGTCCGTTCTCATATAGGAAATGTAGCCGGCTTCGTAAAGTTGTTGAGCCAGCATCATTGTCTGTTTGGCGGAATAGCCCAGTTTGTTGGACGACTCTTGTTGGAGCGAGCTGGTGGTGAAAGGCGCGCCGGGGAGCCTTCTGGCTTCCTTGGATTCCACATTGGCCACTTTGTATTCCGCTCCGCCTAAATCTTTCAGTATTCGCTCGGATTCTTCTTTATTTTTGATTTCCAATTTGTCCAGAATTTTTCCGTCTTTTTTATAAAGATAAGCTTTAAAAACTTTTTCTTGTTCTTTCTTCGTGTTTAAAAAAGCAGACAGGTTCCAATACTCTTGCGGCTGGAACGCCTGGATTTCTTTTTCTCGGTCGGCGATTAGCCGGACGGCGACGGATTGGACTCTGCCGGCCGATAAACCGCGGAAAAACTTTCTCCACAGGAAAGGGGAGAGTTCGTAACCGACAAGCCGGTCCAAAATTCTTCTAGCTTGCTGGGCGTCAACCAAGTTCATTTCTATTTTTCGCGGGTTGGCCAGCGCTTCGTTGATGGCAGTTTTGGTGATTTCGTGAAAGACGATTCTTTTGGCATTTTTTACATCAAGAATGTTGGCGATGTGCCAGGCGATGGCTTCTCCTTCGCGGTCCTCGTCGCTGGCCAGAATTATCTCGGTCGCTTTAGCGGCCAGTTTTTTCAGCTCGTTGACTCTTTTTCTGGCTTTGACGGGAATGATGTAAGACGGTTCAAAGTTGTTGGCCACATCAATGCCCAGTTTTGATTTGGGCAGGTCCCTCACATGCCCATAGGAAGATTCAATCTGATATTCATCGCCCAAAAATCCCGAGATGGTTCTAGCTTTGGTGGGGGATTCCACTATCACCAATTTCAGTTCGGCCGTTTTTTTATTTTTAGTTTTGTTTGCCGTTGTCATAGCTATGAGTATATTGAAACAATTTCAAATTGCAAAAAAAGTTGTTTGATGTAGTCTAGTAATTAGATTAGTTTTTTGGTGGCTCATTTAAATAGAATCTTTTATTTACCAAGCTTTTTGTTGCTAAATCCCTTAACTTTTTGGAGGACAAAAATATGCAGATATTGAAGATTGAAGAAAGGCTGCCTAAAAAGGTAGGCGAAGTAGAAATCACTTACTCTGATGGTGCTAGAATCCCTGTTCTTAAAGACAGAGAGATTATAATGCCGTTGGCGCTTGGGGTTGAAATTTATCCCATTTGCAATGAGACGCAAGTTGTAATTCAAACTAGAGAAAAAACGAACGCTGGTAATAGATGTTATTTTGGCGGGACGGATAATTCCCCAGAGAAGACGCCTTTTTTGACCGAAATTATGCCAGATAAATTTCTAGTTTTTGAGCAAAAAGGAGAAGATGCTTTTTACGAAAGTCTAATACCGGATCAAATAGAGTTTTTTTCTCAACATCAATTCAATCGTTATCAGAGACAACTCTTTGGATCGGAAAAGTTGCAAAAACATCCCAATGTCATACGGCGGCAGGGCGACATTTTTGCCGTCCCTGTCCCCTATGACGGTGAGGAAGTAGAAATGCTAATGAAGATGATTGGTAGCAAAGACGACACTGATTGTGAATTTATGGAGGCTAAGGCAATGAGATTGTTTTCCACGAGACACACCTTTAATGGCCCTTGTGTTATAGGAAAAAATTTTGTTATAGGAGAGGGGACGATACTTGCTCCTGATCATTTGCCGCTTACTTTACGAGGAAAAATGCATCTTATGATGAGGGCAAAAGGCTTGGTTGATCAAGACTAGGCTCTAGACTAGAGCCTAGATTTAGAGTCAAAATTAAGGAAAGACGCCGTATTTCTAGAGTATAGAAAACGGCGTTTTACTTTTATTTATTATTGCTACAACAAAGATTATTTTGAAATAAAAATATATACATTACACAACACATCCGCCGCATGCATCAACTATCACGCATATTTGCGATAGTAATTATGTGTGATATTTGTTGTTTGAATGATATTTTACAAATTATTAAACTTTTATATTGAGAGATTGGTTTATTTAAGTTATAATTAATCGCATGAAAATAAGAATAGCCATCAACGGTTTTGGGCGGATAGGGAGGGTGTTTTATAGGCAGGCTTTCAATCATCCTGATTTTGAGATTGTCGCCATAAACGATTTAGCCGATAAAGACAATCTTTTGTATTTGCTGGAACATGACAGTGTCTACGGGAAATTCGCTTTGACGGAAAAAATCAAAGACATAAAATTTCTGCGAGAAAAAGACCCGGCCGAACTGCCGTGGAAGGATTTGGACATAAACATTGTCGTGGAGTCCACCGGGTTGTTTGATTCTTACGACAAAGCCAAAGCCCACTTGGATGCCGGAGCGAAAAGAGTCGTTATAACCGCGCCAGTTAAAGATGACATGGCGCTAACCTTTACGCCCAATGTTTACCCCGAAGATATTTCCAAATTCAAAATCACATCCAACGCTTCTTGCACCACTAACGCCATTACTCCGCTTATCTCCATACTCGCCAAAAATCCCGGCATCAAAAAAGCGGTTTTAAACACCATCCACGCCTACACGGCCACTCAAGGAATAGTGGACAAGCCGGACGCCAAAGATTGGCGAAGGGGGCGGGCCGGAACGATAGACATTTCTCCTTCCAGCACGGGAGCGGCTATTTCCGCCGCCAAAGCCATGCCGGAAATGAAAGGAATTTTTGACGGCGTGGCGGTGAGGGTGCCGGTGCCGGTCGGCTCGCTGATAGATCTGACTTTTGTCTCCAAAAGAAAAACGAGCGCTGAAGAAATAAACGAAATTTTGACGGCCGAATCGCAAAAGCCGGAATGGCAAGGGATAATCAAAGTGTCCAATGAGCAATTGGTTTCAACCGATATCATCGGCGATTCGTACGGCTCCATCGTTGACCTTGGTTTTACCAAAGTCATAGACGGAGATTTGGTAAAAATTTTCGCTTGGTATGACAATGAATGGGGGTACGCGGCGATGCTGGTAAAACACATGGAAATTTTGAAAAAATATTTGTAATATCGCTATGCTGATTCCCGCCATCAATGCCGATACTTTTGAAGAAGTTCAAAGAAAAATCAAACTCATTGAGCCCTATTTTTTTTGGGCGCATTTGGATATCGCCGACGGAACATTTACCAGAAACGCGCTTTGGCATAATTTGGCGGAATTCGCCTTGATTGAAACCGAACTTAATCTTGAACTTCATTTGATGATAGACAAAGTGGAGGAAAAAATTGACCATTGGCTTAATCCGTCCGTAAAAAGAATTATTTTCCACCTTGGCGGTTCCAAAGATCCGGGCTTTGTCATTGACAGATGCCATAAAAATAAAACAGAAATAGGGATAGCCGTAAGTCCGGATGAATCCGCCGCTCAAGCGCTGGCCTACAAAAGCAAGGTTGATTTTTTCCAAATTTTGGGCGTTAGGCCGGGTTTGCCGGGGCAAAAAATGGACGAAAACACTTTTGAACGAATTAGAGAAGTGAGAAAATTTTGCCCATCGTGTATAATAGAAGTTGACGGAGGAATGAATAAAGAGACGATTCCGAGAGCGATTGAAGCGGGGGCGAACAGGATAGTTGCCGCCAGCGCCATATTTGAGAGTGGGAAAGATATTAAAGAAACAATAGAAGAATTAAAAAATGTTATCCGATGAACAAATAAAGAAATTAGAAGCGACGGCCAACACTATCCGCCAGGATATTATCGCTATGCTTTTGGAAGCGAAATCCGGCCATTCGGCCGGGCCTTTGGGGATAGCCGATGTTTTTACGGTTTTATATCATACTGACGCCATTAAACACGACCCGAAAAATCCGGATTGGGAGGAACGGGACAGAATAATTTTATCCAATGGCCATATTTGCCCGGTGCTTTACGCGGCGATGGCAAGGGCAGGTTATTTTCCAGTGGAAGAATTAAAAACTTTGCGGAAATTCGGGACAAGATTGCAGGGGCATCCGCACAGGCTTGCCTTACCCGGGTTGGAAACTTCTTCCGGTCCGCTCGGCTCCGGCCTGTCGCAGGCGGCCGGTATGGCCTACGGGTTGAAAGCCGATAAGAAAAAAAATCAGGTTGTCTGTCTGATGAGCGACGGCGAGCTTGATTGCGGGCAGATTTGGGAAGCATTGATGTGGGCGGGGAAAAACAAGCTGGATAATCTCACGGCGATAATAGACAGAAACAACATTCAGATAGACGGCTTTACGGAAGACATAATGCCTCTTGAACCGCTTACTGATAAATTTGAATCATTCGGCTGGCATGTTATAGAAATAGACGGCAATAATATCTGCGCCATTTACGACGCGCTTAATCAAGCCCGTGCCGTTTTTGAAAAGCCGGTTTGCATTATCGCTTACACCATTCCGGGCAAAGGCGTGGATTTTATGGAGCAGGATTTCAACTGGCACGGCAAACCGCCGAACAAAGCAGAAGGGGAAAAAGCTTTGAAACAATTGAGGACACTGGGAGGAAAAATAAGCGGGGAGTAAAAATATGATTAAACAGTTTGTAAAAGGAAAAGTTTGTGTTTTCATTGATGCGGCTAATATTCTTTATTCACAGCAAACTTTAGGCTGGAAAGTAGATTATAAAAAGCTGAAAAAATATTTTGAATCGGAATGCGACTTGCGAGGCATTCATTTTTATACGGGGCGAGTCGGGGCGGACGACAAACAGAATTCATTTCTCAAAAAACTTGAACAGTTTGGATATGTCGTAAAAGCGAAAGAAGTAAAACGGATTAAAATTTCCAAGAGCGCCTATGAATGGAAGGGTAACCTTGATGTGGAGCTTACTATTGATGTTATCGGGAATATAAATAATTTTGAAACTCTGATTTTAATGTCCGGAGACAGCGATTTTGCTCCGCTTTTAGATGCGGTAAAAGCTCGACATAAAAGAGTATTGGTAATGTCTACGAAAGGGCATATTTCAAAAGAACTTTTAGATCGGGCGAAGTATGTTAATCTCAAGAAACTGAAGGATTTCATCGCATTTTATGTATAAAAAAATCCCCCCGCCGAAGCGGGGAGAGGTTTGACACTGTCAGCATAGCAAAACCGTTATTGATGTCAAGCAAAATTTAAGTTAAAATTATGGAGCAGGATTTCAACTGGCACGGCAAATCGCCGAACAAAGAGGAAGGTGAAAAAGCTTTACAGGAGTTAAGGACTTTGGGTGGGAAAATAAGCGGGGAATAAAATCGTCAGGATTATTAGATAATTTAAATTTTATGTCTAATCAAAAAGGATTTTCAAGCAAAGACTACAAAGGAACAATAATTGAAGAAAGCTTAGAGGATAATATTATTCTGAATGATTTTAATATTATCGGTTTTAAAATCACAGATGATGTTTTTTTTTCTGAAAGATGGCATTTACATACAGTTCAAGTATCAAAAGAAGAAATTGAACAAATATCAAAATTCATAAAATCAGGCTGGTATGCGCATTTTTGGAAGAACAGAAACATTATCGTTGTCTTTAAAAATAAGATTTTTGAATTTAATTATGACAATAAGGTTAGTTGGCAACCGGCGATAGAATACGGTTTATCAGTCGGTATTCCAAAGGAACAATTAGACTTTTTAATTAACTAACAAATGCTTAACCAAAACTTAAAACTTAATCCGAAATTGTTTAAAGAGGACATAGAGCAAGTCCCGACTCGCTTTGGCTATGGCGAGGGGCTGGTGATTGCCGGAAAGGAAAATCCAAATGTTGTGGCGCTTTGCGCCGATTTGACCGATTCCACCCGCACTTCCGTTTTCAAAAAAGAATTTCCGGACCGGTTCGTGGAGGTTGGCATCGGCGAGCAGAATATGGCGTCGCTGGCGTCCGGAATGGCGGCGGTCGGCAAAATCCCGTTTATCTCTTCCTACGCTATGTTTTCGCCCGGCCGAAATTGGGAGCAGATAAGGACGACTATTTGCTACAACAATCAAAATGTAAAAATCGCCGGCGCGCATAGCGGCGTTTCCGTCGGCCCCGACGGCGCCACTCATCAGGCGATAGAAGATATGGCTATCACTCGCGTCATTCCCAATATGGTGGTTATCGCGCCTTGCGACGCGATTGAAGCGAAAAAAGCGACGATTGCCGCGGCCAAGCACAAAGGCCCAGTCTACATCAGATTTACGAGAGAAAAAACGCCGGTGATGACGACGGAAGAAACGCCGTTTGAAATCGGCAAAGCGGAAATTTATCGCGAAGGAAAAGATGTTTCCATAATCGCCTGCGGGCCATTATTATACGAAGCTCTCAAAGCGGCGGAAGAATTGGCCAAAGAGGGAATTTCAGCGGAGGTGATAAACAATCATACCGTAAAGCCGATGGACAAAGATAGCATTTTACAATCGGTCAAAAAAACCGGTTGTATCGTAACGATAGAAGAACATCAGACGGCGGGCGGAATGGGCTCGGCCGTCAGCGAAATATTATCTCAAAATTTCCCTGCGCCAATGGAAATAATCGGCGTCCAAGACCGTTTTGGCGAATCGGGAGAACCCGCGCAACTTTTGGAAGCGTTCGGCCTTACCGCAAAAAATATAATTGAATCGGCGAAAAAGGCGATAAAAAGAAAAAAATAATTTTTATTTTTCACTATCACACATAATTCTTATAGGAATTATGTGTGATGGAAACCAGAAAAAATAAATTAATTTATTTTTTCTGGTTTATAATTCTCCGGCGCTTGTTGGAGATACTTTTCCAGTTCCGGAAGAGTAAGCAAGCCTTCCCGCGCGCCGATTTTTTGGACGACGGACATGGAGTTTACGGGCGCCATCATCAGGGCTTCTTCAATTGATTTGCCCATCGCCAGCGCGGCGACAAAGGTGGCGGAAAAAGCGTCGCCAGCGCCGGTGCGCTCAAACGGCGGTTTAGGGTCGGGATAGGGCGGCATAAACCAGGCTTCGTCGCCGTTATAAGCGTAAGCTCCTTTGATGCCGTCGGTAATGACGACAATTTTCGGGCCGAGATAAGAAATCATTTTCATTAATTCAACCCGATTTTCTTCTTTTGTTGCTAGAATTCTTTGGGCTTCCTGAACATTACAAATGAAAACTTTTGTCATTTTGTAAAGACCGGCCAATTTTTCAGCGCCGAATTTCATTTGGAATGTCCCGGGCTGAAAAGCCAAATTTATCTCCGGATGAAATTCAAGATATTTTTCTATTTCTTGATGAAAGGGCAGGGAATTTTCGCCCAGAGACGATAAGTAAATCCATTTCGGCGAGCCAATGTGAGGCAATTCATAATCGTACTCTTCGTGTTTTATCAAAATTGTCCGTTCGTCTTTAAACCAAAGAACATAATGATAATTGGTCTTTTTGTCTTTGTGGATTTTTATAAATTTCACGCTGACACCTTCAGTTTTAAAAGCGTTAACGCAATCTTTGCCGTTTAAATCGTCGCCGATATTGCCGACAAAAGCCGATTTCAAACCCAATCTTGCCGCCGCCGCCGCCGCGTTGGCGCTGTTGCCGACAGCCGGAACGATAGCCACTGATTCATAAGGAATTTTATTGCCGTAATCCAAACAAATCTGGCAGTTTTCTTTATTGATATCGCAATTCACCGAAGCTTCTTTGATTCTAATGAAAGCGTCTATGGTCGTGTCGCCGATGGCGACGAAGTCAAAGTCTTTGTTGAAAAACATAATGCTTTCATTTTAGCAGTTACAATTTTTTCCGAAACATTGACAAGAAAACTTTATTATGATAGCATATTAATGGAAATCAAAACATCGGGTTTTGAATATATTCTTGGACAGGCTAAAATAAAAAGGTACAGAAAATCTGCGATCGCTGAAATTGTGTACCATTTATTAATATCAAAAATAAAAAGATAAAAAAGATAAAATGAGACAAGCAACAAGACAGAAAATTTTATTATTGCTTTTAAGCGGTGTCGCGCTGGGCTTATCAAAGTCGCCCAAGGGATATTTTAAAATTATAAAAAATGTTTCAAAAGCATGGAAAGATATTGAACGGAAAAGATTATACGCCCTAGTTCGAGAGTTTTATAACGACCGTTTAGTTGACTACAAAGAAGACAAAGACGGTTTTGTGAAAATCATTCTCACCAAAGAAGGCCAAAAGAAAGCATTCAAGTTTAAACTGGACGAAATGGAAATAAAAAAACCGGCAAAATGGGACGGGGAGTGGAGAATTGTTATTTTTGACATACCGGAAAAATTAAAGAAGGCGAGGGAAGCCCTAAGAATAAAGTTAAAAGAGCTGGGATTTTTGGAATTGCAGAAATCGGTACTTGTACTGCCCTATGAATGCGAAGACGAAATCAATTTCATAATGGAAGTTTTTTTAATCAGGCCGTTCGTAAGAATTGTCAGGGCAAAATCATTTACCAACGAAGAACAATTAAAGATTAGGTTTAGCCTAGTTTAACTTGATTTAACATTTAGCAAGGTTATTAAAAGAATTTTAAATTTAAAAAGGTATACAAAAATTGCTATCGCTGAAAATGTGTACCATTTATTGTTTCATATATTTTTAAAATACATTTTATTAATTTTTTAAAAAATATATGCTAGAATTATGAGTATGAAGGCGGTAAAAAAATTTAACGCGTAAAAAATAAAATGAATAATTTCAAAAAAACAGATTTATTTTTGGCTTTGGCGATAGGGTTTTCCTCCGCCTTGATGCTTGTTTACATCGGCCGAAATATAAGCGAGGAAAACAAGTTTTTTGAAAAATTGATGCCTTACGCCAACTGGCTTTTCCTGATTTTCCCGCTGGTTTGCGGAGGGGGGATTATCATTACTCATTTCGCGGCCAAAGTCGCCGGCCGAGTCCTTTACCAATTTGGAAAGTTTTTTCTGGTCGGAGGATTTAATTTTTTGCTTGACGCCGCCATTCTTAACTTTTTCCTTTTTGCCACCAAGCTGGCGGCGGGCTGGCCTCAAACAGGTTTTAAAAGCGCGTCTATATTCTGGGGAATTGTCAGCAGTTATTTGTGGAATAAATATTGGACTTTTTCAGGCAGTTCACAAAAAAACAGAAGCAAAGAAATTTATCAGTTTCTGGCGATAAGTTTAATCAGTTTCGCTTTGAATGTCGGTCTGGATTATTTTTTCGTCAATATGGTCGGCAGTTTTTGGAATATGAAGCCGATTCTTTGGGCGCAATTTTCCGCCGTGCTGGCGGCGGCCATCGCTATGTTCTGGAATTTCCTCGGCTACAAATTCATCGTTTTTAAAGTTAAAGCCGCTGAAACTGCCGCGGTTGAAGAAGACAAAAAAATCATTTTGAATGAAGCGTTGCAGTTTGATAAAAAATAACGGTCGTATATAATTTGAAGATATGAATTACGATTTTTCTAAAATTAAAAGCGAGGGGGAGAGGGTAAAGGACAGGTTCAAGCAAGAAATAGGCGCGTTGAGCGCCGGCCGGGCCAATCCGGCGATGGTGGAAAACTTGCTGGTTGATTCTTACGGCGTGAAAACGCCGTTGAAGCATTTGGCGGCCATAAGCGTTGAAGACGCCAGAACTTTGCGCGTCGCTCCGTGGGATGTTTCCGTTATTAAAAACATAGAAAGCGCCATTTCCGCTTCCAATTTGGGAATCCAGCCCATAGCGGACAAGCAATCCATCCGCATCAGCGCGCCCGGGCTTACCGAAGAAAGAAGAAAGGCGTTGGCCAAAACGCTCTCGGCTAAACTGGAAGAGTCCAGAATTTCCATAAGACAGGAAAGAGACAAGGTCTGGAAGGATATCCAAGAAGGAGAAAGAAACGGCGAAATACCGGAAGACTTTAAGTTCCGTTTCAAGGAGGAGCTTCAAAAAATCGTGGATAAAATTTCCGCCGATTTGGAAGCAATGTCCAAGAGGAAAGAGCAAGAGATAATGAGTTGATGTCCATAATTTTATTTTTAATCGTTTTAGCCGTCCTTATCTTGTCTCACGAGTTGGGGCATTTTATCGTAGCCAAAAAAAGCGGAGTGAGGGTGGATGAATTCGGTTTCGGCTTTCCGCCTAAAATCGCCAAGTTCAAAAAAGGAGAAACGACTTATTCCTTAAACTTGATTCCTTTCGGCGGATTTGTGAAAATCCACGGTGAAGAAGGACAAGAAGCTCATGACCCGAGAAGCTTCGGTTCCAAGCCGATTTGGACAAGATCGCTGATAATTTCAGCCGGAGTTATTTTCAATGTCGTTTTGGCCTGGATTCTGATAGTCGCCGGATTTTCTTTAGGTATGCCGGTCGGCGTTTCTTCAGCGCCTAAAGGAGCGGAAATTAAAAACCAAAAAGTGGTGATTCTTGAAGTCGCTAAAAATTCTCCGGCGGAGCAGGCCGGAATTTTGGCGGGAGACGAATTGGCCGGTTTTTCAAGCGTCGGCGAAGCGAGCAGTTTCATCAGCCGGAACGCGGGCAAAGAAATTGAAATCAAATACAAAAGAAATACCGAAAATTTTTCCGTCAAACTTACCCCAAGAATCAATCCGCCGGCCGGCGAAGGGGCGCTTGGCATAGCCATGGATGAAATCGGGACGGTCAAGTTGCCGATTTACAGAGCCGTGATTGAGGGGACAAAAATGACTTACAATGTCGTTGTCGGAACGGCGGTTTCTTTGTTTTATTTTGTCATCGGGGCGATCAAGGGCGAGGTCGGGCTGGGCGCCATCGCCGGTCCGGTGGGCATCGCCGGCATCGCCGGCGGCGCGGCGAAATTCGGCTTCGTTTATTTTTTGAGTTTTATCGCTTTTCTTTCCGTCAATCTGGCCATAATCAATATCCTGCCTTTTCCGGCTTTAGACGGCGGAAGGCTGCTGTTTTTGTTGATAGAAAAAGTAAAAGGCTCTCCCGTCAGTCCGAAAATAAGCTCCGTCGTCCACGGCGCCGGCATGGCGATTCTATTGACGCTGATGCTGATGGTAACCTATCGGGACATTTTGAAACTGTTTTAAACATTGACCTATGGCCATTTTGCCAATATCATAAGGGGTAATGTTACAATCTAAATTATTGCCGAAAACGAGAAAAGAAGCGCCGAAAGACGAAGTGTCTTTGAACGCGCGCCTGCTTATCCGCGCCGGCTTTATAGACAAGTTGATGGCGGGCGTTTATACCCTTTTGCCGCTGGGCTTGAGAGTGATGAAGAAGATAGAAAATATCATAAGAAACGAAATGGAAGCCGCCGGCGGGCAGGAACTTTTGATGCCTTCTCTTCAGCCAAAGGAAAATTGGCAGAAAACTGGAAGATGGGAAACTTTGGACTCGCTTTTCCGGTTCACCAGCCATTATTCCAAAATTGATTTCGCTCTCGGGCCGACCCACGAAGAAATAATTTCTCCGCTAATTAAAAAATTCAACCTGTCTTACCGCGACCTGCCGGTTTTTTTGTTTCAGTTTCAGACGAAGTTCCGGGACGAGAAACGAGCCAAGTCGGGGATTTTAAGAGGCCGGGAGTTTCTTATGAAAGACCTCTATTCATTCCATAGTAATGAAAAAGACGCCGAGAATTATTACGAGAAAATGAAAGGGCATTACAAAAATATTTTCAATCGCTGCGGAATCGGCGAAAAAACTTACCTGACTTTCGCTTCGGGCGGTTCTTTTTCCAAATATTCCCACGAATACCAGACTATTGCCGGCGCAGGCGAGGACACAATTTACATCTGCGATAAATGCGAAGTGGCGATAAACAAAGAAATCGCGGGAGAGACGCCGGTTTGCCCCCAATGCGGGAACAAAGATTTGAAAGAAAATAAATCCATAGAAGTCGGCAATATTTTTAATTTAAAAACGAAATTTTCCGAACCGTTTGACTTGAAATTTACCGACGAAAACGGCCAAGAAAAGCTTATATTAATGGGCTGTTACGGCATCGGAGTCGGCCGATTGATGGGGACGGCGGTGGAAACGAGCAACGATGAAAACGGAATAATCTGGCCGGAAGCCATAGCGCCGTATAAAGTTCATCTCATTGATCTTAAAGGCAAAACAATCAAGTCGTCGCAGTCAGCCCAAAATCTTTACGAAAAGATGACAAAAAGCGGGATGGAAGTATTATTTGATGACCGGGACGATTTGAGAGCCGGAGAAAAATTCGCCGATGCCGATTTGATCGGAATTCCTTACCGCGTTATAGTCAGCGAGAAGACGGCGGAAAACGATTCGGCGGAGATTAAAAAACGGGGCGAAGAAAAATCGGAAATTTTGCCCGTTGGCGAGATAATGAAAAGAGTATCCGCATAAAATAAATATATGTTCGGCAAATTCAAAAAAATGTTTTCCAGCAGTATCGGCATTGACTTGGGCACGGCCAATACTCTTGTTTATGTCCGAGGCGGAGGAATCGTGATAAACGAGCCTTCGGTGGTAGCGATAAACCAGAAAACCGGCCAAGTGGTGGCCATAGGCAACGAAGCCAAAAGAATGCTCGGCCGGACGCCTAGCCATATCAGCGCCGTCAGGCCTCTTATTGACGGCGTCATTTCCGATTTTGAGGTGGCGCAAGAAATGCTGTCCTATTTTATCCGCCGGGTCGTCAAAAACAAACACTCTTTTTTATCAAGGCCGACTATCGTCATCGGCGTCCCTTCCGGCATAACCAATGTGGAAGTGAGGGCCGTCCGGGACGCGGCCAAAAATTCCGGCGCGGGGGAAGTTTTTATAGTGGAAGAACCGATGGCGGCCGCTATCGGCGTGAGGCTGCCGGGGCGCGAGCCGGTCGGCAATATGATCGTGGATATCGGCGGAGGAACAACCGACATCGCCGTAATTTCTTTGGGCGGAATAGTCTCGGCCAAAAATATGAGAATAGCCGGAGACAAGCTGAATCAGGACATAATCCAATACGCCAAAGACGAATTCAAACTGCTGCTCGGCGAAAAGACGGCCGAAGATGTGAAGATGTCCATCGGCTCGGTGATTAAAAACGGAGAAGGTTTGGAAGCGGCGATAAGGGGCCGGGATATGATTACCGGCCTTCCGCGGGAAGTGATAGCCACCGACTCCGATATCAGAGAAGCCCTGATAAAATCAGTCAAAGCGCTTATCTCCGCCACCAAAGAAGTTATAGAAGAAACCCCTCCGGAACTGGTGTCGGACATAATGCAGAGAGGCATAGTTATGACCGGCGGGGGCGCTCTGCTTAAGGGGTTGGCCCAAATGTTTGAATCCGAAATAAAAATTCCCGTTTTCGTGGCCGAGGACCCGCTTACGGCGGTGGTGCGCGGAACGGGCATAATTCTTGAGGACTTGGACAAAATGAGCGAAGTTTTAATCCAACATGACGAAGACATACCCCCAAAATAGAAGCGGCCTTGCTTCGCCCGCAAGCGGGCGAAAGGAGAGAAAAACTTGGCTTTTTATTTTTGCGGTTTTCGCTCTGATTGGCGCGACTAACGGAGAAGCGAGAAGTTTCGCGGTAAAAATGATTGTCGGCGCGGCCAGTCCGGTTTTCAAATTTTCTCGTTTCGCGGCGGAGAAAAAGGACAACATTTTTTTCTTGTTTAAAAACAAACAATCCTTGGACGAAGAATTGAATTATTTGAGAGAAAAAAACATTGAACTGGAAAATGAAATAATTTTGCTTGAATCGGTCAAGAAAGAAAACGAGGAACTGAAAATTATGCTTTCCCGGCCGGAGAAAAAAAGTTATATTCTCGGTTCAATTATTTCCCGGCCGCCCCAATCGCCGTATGATACGATAGTCGTGGACGCCGGTTCGAACAACGGGGTAAAACAGGGAATGAGAGCGGTAGCTTATGGCAGTGTTTTGATAGGCCATGCGGTTGAAGTGTTCCCGGGCGTTAGTAAGATTAAATTGGTGTCATATCCGGGAGAAGAAACGAATTTGATAATGGAAAATGCCAAAATTTCCGCCATTGGTTTGGGTTTAGGCGGGGGCAATATTGAGGTTAAAATTCCCAGCTCGATCAAAATAAATTCCGGCGACAAAATAAACACGGAAGGAACTCCTTATTATTTGCTGGGAACGGCGGACAAAATAGAAGCCGACGCGCTTAATCCTTTTCAAAAAATTATTTTTAGAACGCCGGTTAATTTGAACGAGCTTCAAAAAATCGGCCTGGAAAAATGATATGCGCGAAAGAATAATAGCCGATGTTTTTGTTTTCTGCCTGTTTTTCTGGGCGCCGTGGTGGTGGACGGCCGCAGTCGTTATCGTTTTTATGATTTTGTTTGAAAATTATTGGGAAGGGGCGGCGCTGGCTCTTGTAGCGGACTCGTTTTATTCTTTGCCGGAAATTTCTTTCTGGCGCGGATTCGGCTTTCTCACCTTGTCATCCTTGCTCATCCTGTATGCGTCCTCCTTTGCCAAAAGCAAGATAAAAATTTTATAATGAAAAGGTAATGACTGCACAAAAAGCACAGAAACAAAATGTCGGTAATGCAGGAGAGTATTATATTGCGGCAAGATTGTCGGCTCTCAATTTTGTTGCGACAATAACACTCGGACGAGCCGAGAAATACGACATACTTGCACTAAGCCCAAGTGGAAGGCTGGTCAAAATATCCGTAAAAGCAACACAAAAAGAAAGAAGTTCAGGTTTTCCACTTTCCTCAAAAGACGAAAAAGGTGCATCGGATGATTTTTATTATGCTTTTGTGAAATTAAACGGGTTTAAGAGCGAACCATGTTTTTGGATTATTCCCAGTAAAATAGTTTGTCCATTGATAAAAATAGCTCATAAAAAATGGGAAGATACACCCGGAAGAAATGGCAGAGAACATAGTAAGTCAAATAAAATGAGATGGTTGCCTATTGAATTAAAGGGAGCAGACAAAAAGTATTATCCCCAAGAATGGGAAAATGAGGTCAAAAAATATCATAAAAACTTAGAACAAATAAATGGCAAGGTCTCGCCTTGACATTGATTTGTGTTTTTAAACAAATCAGTTATAATGATTAACATTAATCAATCTTGATTAAAATAAATATATGATTACCAAAATGCCAATTACAAAAGCGAGAATAAATCTCGGCAGTATAATTAAAAAGGTCAGGTTGAACAAGGAGTATTATGTTTTGGAAAAAGACGGCTATCCCGTGGCGGGGATTATGGATATAGACGAATTTGAAGATTATTTGGACGCGCGGAATGAAAACTTGAATAAACAAATTGCGGAATCATTTGCGGAATTTAAGGCAGGCAAAACAAAACCGATAAACAAATTGATAAGTGAACTGAAAAAGATTAAAAAATAACCCTGCCTGAATTTTCAAAATGCCTTATTTTAACGTTTCATATTCCTCCGCTTTTGATAGAGACGCAAAAAAGTTGAGCAAAAAGAATAAAAAGATTGTTGAAGTTATAGAAATGGCAGACAAGATATTGCAAAACGATCCGTTTAACGTTAAACAAATAAAAAATATCAAGAAATTGGTTGATGTTGAAAAAGGATGCGGTCAGTGGAGAATAAGGTTTGGAGATTATAGAATTCGTTATGACATTGACGGTAAAGATGTCGCGCTTCATTCAATAAAAAACAGAAAAGATATTTATAAATAATTTTAAATAAACATAATCCAAATGGCAAGGTCTCGCCTTGACATTGATTTTTTAAATAAATCCTATGAGAAATTTTGAAAAAATTGAGCGTAAACAAGAACAGGAAACAGTAGTTTCTCGTCTTGAAGATTTTAGGGGTAGAGATTTATCAGAAGAAAATTTTTCAAATGTTTCCATTGATGTTTTGCAAACAATAGAATTTGATACGGAAACGATTTGGCCAGAAAAAGAAAAATTGCCAAAAGACTTTAATCCAGAAAAACTTTTAGAAGAAAGTAAAAATCCAGGTCTTGGAATTAAAGAATTGCACGAACAAGGGATAACTGGTCAAGGAGTGGTGGTGGCGATTATTGATCAAAAATTAGATATTAATCATCCAGAATATAAAAATTCTGTTGTTGGCTACATGGAATATGACGGAGCTGAAAAGGAAGAAATAAGCATGCATGGTCCAGCGGTGGCAAGTTTACTTGTGGGAAAAGATTGCGGTGTTGCACCTAGGGCAAAATTAGTTTATAAAGCCACGCCATCTGGTAGAAGTTTTCTTTCAGAAGTCCAAGCATTAAAAGACATTATTGAGGGCAATAAAAATGTTCCACAAAACGAAAAGGTCAGGGTTGTTAGTTGTTCAATCGGTTATATGTTAGAGAATCCAGAGCCAGGACTCGATGAATGGGTTAATGCTTTGGAAAAAGCCAAAGAAGCAGGAATTTTTGTTGTGGATGTTGGGGGCAATCAAATTGACATTTCATTTAGTGGTGGCGGAAGTCTAGAAAATAAAAATGATTTTGAAAATTATTTATCTTGGTTGCGTGAAGATGAAGGAAATGAAGAACTAAATAAAATTATTTCCGAAGGAAATATTGATGAGATACTGAAAAAATTAAGGGAAGTAAAAAAAGATGATCTGGCAAATATTTCTGATGTAGATTTAAGAAAGAAAATCGAGGCACGTCTAGACAAAAGAAAAAAAGACATAGTTGTTCCATCAGATTATAGAACAATGGCTTCTTCGTGGAATAAAGAGGGGCAATATATGTACAACGGAAGAGGAGGGATAAGTTGGTCTGTTCCTTACCTAGCGGGATTATTTGCTTTGGTTTTACAAATAAATCCTAATATTAAACGGGAAGAAATCGCTGAAATCATAAATAAAAGCGCGACGATAAATAAAAAGGGGTTGAGAATTGTAAATCCGAAAGGCATTATTGAATTGGTAAAAGAAAGGGTTTAGCAAATGGCAAGGTCTCGCCTTGACATTGATTTGTCATTTGCCAAAAGCAAGATAAAAATTTTATAATGAAACAATGTCAATGTTCGGGAGAAAAAAATACGACCATAAAATATATCCGGATGAAATTTTTTTGGATTCAAAAAATATTTCCGGTTTTGACACCAGTCAATTTGAAGGGCGGCTGGAGAAACCGATAGGCAAGAAAACTTTCATTTATATGGGAGCGTTTATCGGATTTTTCGGCCTGTTTTTTATTTCCAGAATATTTTTTCTGCAGATTTTTGAAGGGGAAAAATTCACCGCCAGAAGCGAAAGAAACAGTTTTAAAAAAGAAAACATCATTCCCTTAAGGGGAGCCATATACGACAGCAACGGAACGGCTTTGGTTTGGAATGGGGAAGAAGGGCGAATGTACTCCGACACCCCCGGATTGGGACACCTTCTAGGTTACATCGGGCTTCCTTCCAGAGAGGATTTTAAGAAAAAGCCGGGTATACCTTCGGAAGGTATGTTCGGCAAAGACGGCATAGAAGAAAAATACGACGAAATTTTAAGGGGAATTTTGGGAGTAAAACTCACGGAAAAGGATTCTCAAGGCAATTCGGTTTCAGAAAGCGTTCAAGTTTTTCCTCAAAACGGCCGGAATCTGACATTGACCATAGACTCAAAAGTCCAGTCTTATCTCTATACGGCAATGGAATCGGTCGCGAAAGAAAGAAATTTTGAAGGCGGAGCGGCCGTTATTATGGATGTCTCGGACGGAAATATTTTAGCGATGGCCAGTGTTCCGGAGTATCGCTCTAAAGTTCTTTCCGAAGGCGGCCCGGCGGATCTGATAGAAAATTACATCAATAACAAAAACAAACCTTTTGTTAACAGGGCTATTTCTGGATTATACGCTCCCGGTTCTATAGTAAAACCGCTTGTGGCGCTGGCGGCTTTAAACGAGGGGATAATTTCGCCGGAGAAAAAGATATTCAGCGCCGGCAGTATTTCCATACCCAATCCGTTTTTCCCCGACAAGAAAAGTATTTTTAAAGATTGGAAAGCGCACGGATGGGTGGATATGAGGCATGCCTTGGCCGTTTCTTCCGATGTTTATTTTTACGAAATAGGCGGGGGGTTTGAAGACATAAAAGGCCTGGGGATAAACAAAATATACGAATACGCCAAAAAGTTCGGATTAGGGGAAAAGACCGGAATTGATTTGGAAGGCGAGGCGAAAGGAACTGTCCCCAATCCGCAAGTTAAGGAAAAGAATAACCCCGTTGATCCGTTATGGAGGGTGGGCGATACTTATATCAGCGCCATAGGCCAGGGATATTTTTTAACCACGCCCATAGAAATAGCGGCTTATGCCGCCTCCATAGCCAACAACGGCAACATCATCGTTCCCCGCTTGGTAAAAAATGAAAACTTTTATCCGGAAGTTCCGCGAAAAAATACGGGCATTTCCGGGGAATATTTTAAAATAATCAAAGAGGGAATGAGAATGGCGGTGACGGAAGGAACGGCGCAAAATCTGAATTTCCCCGATTTGAAAATCGCCGCCAAAACCGGCACGGCCGAAGTGGGGGGCAAGAAAAATTTCAGCCATTCTTGGGTCATCGGTTTTTATCCGTACGAAAATCCCAAGTACGCTTTTGCCGCAGTTCTGGAAAAAGGCCCCGCCGGCAACACCATCGGCGCGCCTTATGCGATGAAACAATTTTTTGACTGGCTCAATCTTTATCATCCTGAGTATGTAAAGTAAAATAATGGCCTGTTCGCAAAACTGAACAGGCCCAATATATATTATATTGTAAGAATTGAGAGCGTTCTTCACAATTCTTGGGGATAAAAATAATCTGTTAATTGCTCCAAGGGAGTTCGACTGTTAATTCCCTTGTGAGGCTTGACCGTGTTGTAGTAATTGATGAATCTGATCAGTTCTTGCCTGCGGTGATTTCGGTTTTTGAATCTGGTATCCGGGACCGATTGATGATATTGTATATCGTATTGCGGCTTACCCGGTAGTCTCGCGCCAGAGTCGCGATTCTCACGCCATTTTTAAAATAACGGGCGACTAATTCCTTTCTCTGGATTGGAGTCAGTCGCGCTGATTTATGAATTGTCATGTTGTTAACTTTACCCAAAAAATGTTAAAGTGTTAACAACGCTCTCAATTCTTACATCAGATAATACCCAAAAAGGACAGATTTGCTATCGGCCAAAAGACGGAAAATCTCTTGTTGGAGATTATGACCCTTGTGGTGGCCGCTTACCACACGAAAGATGCGTCCCGCAAAAGAGAAATCTTATTCCAGATTAACTTAAAATCAGAAAGCGTAAAAATTCTTTTTCGATTGGCAAAAGACATAAGAGCAATTGAGCAACAACATTGCATCGAATACGAAAGTCGCTTGCAGGAGATTGGCAAAATGATCGGTGGTTGGATAAGGCAAACACAAAGCTCGTCCATTGGGTAGACGAGCTTTGTGACACTTCGGGAGAGGATCACGCCGAGATTGCCATTGCGGTTGTCCGGCGTCCACCTGTTGCCGTTCACGCCCTTCGCGTCGAAATTGCCGAGATCGACGAGGTAGCCGTCAGTGGAGCGCGAATTAGACCATGTGTAGACATTGGGCAATAAACGCTTGCCGTTCTTATCGTAATAAAGAGCTAGGTCGTAGATGGTTTTTTGAATTGATTGGCGGGTGAGTTGGGTGATTTTAAGCTCAGCGAGTTCTTTGGCGGCTTGTTGCCAATCATACTTTGGATTGTCTGGATTGCGAAGCAACTCTTGCTTCTTGAAATTCGATGTGAGAGTATGTTTCTTTGCCTTGAGCCCGCTTCATTTCATCGGCCTCTTTCAATACGCCCTCCGCCCTCTTTTTGGTGGAGGTTTTGTATTTGTCTGGCTCGTATTCTTGATAAAGTTTGTATGCTTCGAATGGCATGGTTATTTTATGGTGAGCTCGTCGAGCTATTCTTTGCCTTGCCACTGACGAAGGGATTGCGCGGCGAGGCCTTGTATTTTGAAATCTTCGGCTTAGTGTCTTTGAAGAATTTATTGGCGATAAACACCCGTGCCATGTTTTCTCGGTCTTTTGCGGCACGGCCGCTGATATCCGCTTTGTGGGAGTGCAATATGTATGTGGCCTTATGCAGGTCTAATAATTTTTTCTAATTTCAAAATTACGGTATATTTGCTATCGCTGGTAAGATGCAATTTTGATTACTTTTAATTTTTTCAGAAATTTTTATATAAAAGTCGCCTACATAGTAAAATTATTAAAAAATGTGAAATTGGTATAGAATGCCTTTATGCTTATAGACGATGTAACAATCAAAGTTCAAGCTGGGCATGGCGGAAAAGGCGGAGTTTACTTCAACAGCAACTTGATGTCTTTGGGACCGACCGGAGGAAGGGGTGGAAACGGCGGGAATGTTTTTGCGGAGGGAGTGTCCGATCTGGGCGCATTAAGGCAGTTTCGCTACAAAAAAGAAATAATCGCCGAAGACGGCGAGAACGGAAAGAAAAAACTGAACGACGGAACGGCGGGAGAAGACATAATTTTGAAAGTTCCGGTCGGGACGGTGCTCCATAATCTGGATGTCGGCAAAGACAAGGAGATTACCAAAGTAGGGGAAAAAGTTTTGATCGCCGCCGGCGGGTTCGGCGGGCACGGCAACTGGCATTTTCGTTCGGGCAAGAACACCAGCCCGCGCCAATTCCAGCCGGGTTTGCCCGGCGAGGCTTTTACTTTGCGTATGGAGTTGAAGCTTATCGCCGATGTCGGCCTGATCGGGTATCCCAATGCGGGAAAATCCAGTTTGCTCAACGAGCTGACCGCCGCCAAAAGCAAAGTGGCCAATTATCCTTTCACGACACTGGAGCCCAATCTCGGCGTTTATTATGATTTGATTTTGGCCGACATCCCCGGTCTTATAGAAGGAGCGTCGGCGGGAAAAGGCTTGGGTATAAAATTTCTCCGCCATATTGAAAGGACGAAAGTCTTGTTTCATCTTGTTTCGGCCGAATCGGAGGACACGCTCAAAGATTATTACGCCGTGATAAAAGAATTGATGACCTATAACGCGGAATTGCTCAAAAAACCGGAATACATTTTTTTGACCAAGTCTGATTTGCTTGACGAAAAGGCGTTAAAGGCAAAAATGTTAGATTTGAAAAAAATAGGCAAGCCCATTAAAATAGTTTCTATCTACGACTCGGCCAGCATTGAAGAAATCAAAAAGATTTTGAATAAGCTGATTGAATAAAAAAAAGCGCGATTTTTTCCACTTCTTTGGCGTTTTTGCAGGCCATTAGTTTGATTCTCAATTCTTTGGCGCCGGGGAAGCCGGAAATGTAAGATTTGAAATGCTTTTTCATCACATAAAACCTTTGGCCTTTGTTTATTTTCTCAAAAAGTTTTGTATGTTCAAGAAGGGCAAAAAGCTTTTCTTTTACAGTTGATTTAAATGCTTCTAAAACTAAATTTTGAAAATCCCTTAACCCCAACCTCGCAGACTCGGTTGGCCGCCCCCGCCTAGGATTTTCAAAATTTGTTTTCTGCGCATTTAAGAATAACCACGGATTGCCGAAAATCGCCCGGCCGATCATTACGCCGTCGGCGCCGGAAACTCTCGCTTTTTTCTTTGCGTCGGCAACGCTTTGGACATCGCCGTTGCCTAAAATCAAAGTTTTGTCCGGCTTGTTGCCGAAAAATTCGTTTCTAATTTTTACCGCCTCGGCGATGATGTCCCAGTGAGCGGGAGTGAGAGACATTTCTTTTTTGGTCCGGCCGTGAATGGTAATAACGGCCGGTTTTTCTTCCAGCAATGCCGTCAACCATTTTTTGAATTCCTTTTTGTCGTATTTGTCGTAACCGATTCTGGTTTTAACGGAAACGGGCATTTCTCCCGCTTGCCCGCCGAACAGGCGGGCGCCTTTTTTCGTCTGTCTGATTATTTCTTGGGCAAGTCGGGGGTTATTTATGAGAGCCGCTCCGGCGCCTTGTTTTAAAACTTTTTTGTCCGGACAGCCCATATTGATGTCTATGCCGTCAAAGCCCAGCTTTTTTATAAATTTGGCCGACTCGTAAAAATTTTCCGGTTTAGCGCCGAAAACTTGAACCACTATCGGCCGTTCTTTTTCGGAAAATTTAAGAATGGGCAAAAGATTTTTCTTGCCTTCAGAACATAAGCCGTCGCAGGAAACAAATTCCGTAAACATCACATCCGGCTTGCCGTATTTGGCGATAATCCGCCTGAAAGCCGCGTCCGTCACATCCGCCATCGGCGCCAAGGCCAAAATCGGTCTGTCAAGGTCTCGCCTTGACATGGCGAGTTTTTTCCAAAATCCTTTAAACATAATGACCTAAAAGTATAGCCAATTTGGCATTTTGGCAAGAATATGAGAAAATGTGTGAAATATATTTTATAGGTTTAAAAAATGATACCAAAAATAAAGATTAAATATTCTCGTTTCCTTGACTCTTTATTGAGGGAGTTTTTCTTTTAAAAAAGGAAAACAAAGACAAGGCCTTGATAGAACTAGAAGACCTGTTTAGAAATATGGATGACTACAAGAAAAAATGGGGAATATACGAGAAACAGGTTTTGACTGGGTTGTTAAAATTATTGCCAATAAATTTTTATCATAGCGTCATTGATGTTTACATTGTAAGTTATTGGCCTCTTGGAAGAGGCTCAAGCGAGCCAATTATTATTAGAGGAGTGCTTGAAGTAGAAAGTTTTATTAATGTTTTAATCCACGAAATTATTCATTTTTTTCTTTCGAACAACAATCAAAAATTTTTTCCGTCCAAGTTGATAAAAGAAATGTTTCCTGGCGAGGATGACATTAAAACAAAAAATCATATCATGATTAACGCAATAGAAAAATATATTTATTTGGATATCCTAAAAGATAATAATCGTTTTATAAAAGAAAAAGAAAACGCTTGTCGTTTTGAAAGTTATAAGAAAGCTTGGGATCTTGTTGAAGAAAAAGGATATATGGAATTAATTAATGACTTTAAAAATAAAATTGAAATATCCATAAATAAAAACTAATTTAAATAAAAAGTAAATGTGCTAAAATATATTTAATAAAGTTTAGCACATAAACACATAAATTAGTATAATTTTATGGCCATTGATTTCAAACGCAAAATAGAAGATTTTGTCTGCGGGAATTGCGGACAAGAGGTGAAAGGCGACGGTTATACCAACCATTGCCCAAAATGCCTTTGGAGCAAGCATGCGGATATAAGTCCCGGGGACAGGGCTTCCGATTGCGGGGGAATGATGAAGCCGTCAAAAATAGAAACGAAAGGAGAGGAATATGACATTACCCACAAGTGCCTTAAATGCGGATATGAAAAACGAAATAAAATGTCTCCGGAAGATATTTTTGAGGAGGCGCTAAAAATCTGAAACCTGAAAATGCGCGCGATGTCATTGTGTTATAATTAATGGGTGAAAATCGAAAAAAATAAAATCAAAGCCATTATTCCGGTTGCGATTATCGCCGCTCTCTTTATCGTTTCCGCTTTTTATTCTCAGAAATACGGCGAGGAAGCGAAAATTTTTGTGGAAAGAGGAGGAGTTTTTGGAATGGTTGCTTATGTAGTCATAGCTATCGTCGCCACAGTGGCGGCTCCGATAAGCGCCGCTCCTTTAATACCCATTGCCGCCAACACTTGGGGAGTCGCGATAACGGCCGTGTTAAGTATTTTAGGCTGGACTATCGGGTCGCTCGCCGCTTTCGCGATCGGGCGCAAATATGGTTTGCCGTTAGCGCAAAAGTTTATTTCCGTTCATAGTCTTGAAAAGCTTCATAAGCATATTCCTCAAGAAAGAATATTTTGGTCGGTCGTTCTTTTAAGGATTATGATACCGGTTGACCTTTTGAGTTACGCTTTGGGTATTTTCGGAGTCTTGGGCTGGAAAAAATATACATTGGCCACGATTATCGGCATATCTCCTTTCGCTTTTATTTTTGCCTATCTCGGCACCCTTCCCGTTTCGTATCAATTATTTTCCATCACGGCGGGGATTCTGCTGATTTTTATAGTTTACGCCAGTGGCGGGGAAAAATTTTATCGGTGATTGAATCGCCTAAGATTGATTAGCCAAACCGTCTTGCGCGTTTCTATTTCCGCGTAGTAAAATAAAGATATGGAAATAATCAAATCGGCGGGGAGTAGGGAAAAATTCAACAAAGATAAACTTTGCGGTTCGCTGGAGAAGGCGGGCGCGCCGCTTGATTTGGCGAAAAAAGTTTGCGGCTTGACGGAGAAAAATATTTCTCCGGGGGAAAGCACGGCAAAAATTTTCCGGACCGCGCTTGATTATCTCGTCAAAGAAGATTTGAATCTGGCGGCCAGTTACGGCCTGCGCCGGGCGATAGGCGAGTTCGGTCCGGCTGGATTTTTGTTTGAACAATATGTGGAAATTATTTTGCAAACATACGGATACCAAACGAAGCGCAATATCATGATGAGGGGCGCTTGTGTTGAGCACGAGGTTGATGTTTCCGCCCAAAAAGACGGCGCTCATTATATCGTGGAAGCCAAATATAGAAACGAGCCCGGGATAAAAACGCACATTGACGTGGTGATGTACGGCGATGCCAGGATGGCGGACATTGCCAGATTTGAGGAATCGGCGGGAAGGGAAAAAGACATTCAATCGCATATCTTGTGGCTGTTTACCAATACAAAATTCACCGAAAAGGCCGTCGCTTACGCCAAATGCCGGAGCATCAAGCTGACTGGCTGGAATTACCCGGCCGGCAAAAGTTTGGAAAATTTGATTTTGAACAAGAAAATTTATCCCATAACGGTTTTGCCTTCCATTAGTCGCTTCAACTTGGAGCGGTTTGCCGAGAAGGGATTGCTTTTGGCGCGAGACCTTCTGCCTTATTTGGCCAGAGATTTCAACCGAGACTTCGGACTGTCCGCCAAAGACGCGGAAAAAATAAGCGCCGAAGTTTCGCGATTGATAAAATGATAAATAAAAATGTTCCCCTTATTTAGGCGATAGCAGAATTAAGGGGAACATTTGAGTGTTTAATTTGTTTTTATTGGTTATTGTTAATGACATTATTTAATCAATGAAATTAGGCAAAGATTTTTTTGAGCAAAATACGTTGAAAATCGCCAAAAGCTTGCTGGGTAAAACTCTTTGTGTCAGAAAGAACGGGAAAATTTTAAAAGGGACGATTGTTGAGACCGAAGCTTATCGCGGAGAAGACGACTTGGCTTGCCACGCTTCAAAAGGGCGGACGAAAAGAACAGAAACTTTGTACAAAAAAGCGGGGACGGTTTACGCCTATCTTATTTACGGGATGCATTATTGCCTGAATATCGTCACGGAAAAAGAAAATTATCCGTCAGCGGTTTTGATAAGAGGGGTATTGACGGAAGACAATGTGCGACATTCGATGTCGAACATTGTGTCGGGGCCGGGACGAGTTTGCCGGCATTTTGGAATTGACAAAACTTTCAACGGTTTGGATGTTTTCGGCAAAAATATTTGGATTGAGGAAGGGGGATTTAAAATATCGCCTCGCGAAATTTTGAAATCAAAAAGAATCGGCGTGGATTACGCCAAACACTGTAAGGATTATTTATGGAGGTTTAATCTTGCTCTGAAATAAAGTATAATGTTTCATATGTTATACAACGACAACCCAAGGACAATAAAAGATTTGGACGAAAATAAAAAAAGGCTTAAAACTGACGCCGAAAGAGAAACTGCGGCGGGCAAAAAGAAAATGCAGATAGAAGAGCAGAGGCGGAAACAGCTGAAGGTAAACGACAAAAAAAGAGAAATTGACGAATTGACTATGGTGATGGCATCAAAAGAAACATTTTTGCGAAGAGCCGTTTCTGAACTGGATATGTTGAGGTCGGAAAAGCAGAGGGAAGAAAGAAAGATTAAAGAATTGGAACAAAAATCAACGGCTCAAAAACCGGCCAACGACGGGAAACTTGCCGAAGAAACGGCAAAATTGAAAAATATAGACCAAGAAACGGGTTTTCTCAAACAGGATTTGGACCGGGAAAAAAAGCAAGCCAAACAGCGCTTGTCCGCGAAGGAAGCGGACAGCCATGACGAGAAAAGAAAAATTGACGACATCAGAATAAGAATAATGAGCAAGATGTCCGAAATGAGGAGGCTGGAACAGGAAATCTCGCTTCTCAAACAGGAAGAACAGAGGCACGAACAGTTGCTTAGAAATTTGGAATCTCAAACGAACCCCCAGGATCAGGAAATATCAAAAAAAGAAGCCGAACTGGCGAAAAAACTTAACGAAGAAGAAAGGTTGAAAAAAGATTTAGGTATTTTGGAGGGGGAGAAAAATATGAGACGGAGGACAAATTCCGATGTGGGTATCAAAAGTGAGAAGTCCGCTCTAGAAATAATCCAGAGGCGGATTATTGCCGTTAACGGCGACATTCAAAAAGCGAATAATGAAATTGCCGGCCTGAAAACCGATTTGCAGAAGAAAAACGGCGAATTGAGGGCGTTGATGGCGTAAGATTTTAATTTTTATTTGTGTTTTTTTAAGGCGTTGATATAATCGTTGATATGGAAAATCAAAATTTGAATATGCGGACGGAAATCACGCCAAAAAATAATTTTGCCGTGCCGATGGCGATAATCATCGCCGGAGCGCTGGTGGCGGGAGCGTTTTATTTCAACAAAGGAAACGGAGGAAGCGGCAACTCAAATAATATTGCCGCGCAAGATAATAATGCCGCCGAAACCGCCAAAGAAAATAATGTCAAAGCCGTGTCTTCCGCCGACCACATAAGAGGCAACCCCAACGCTAAAGTCAAAGTGATAGAATTTTCCGACCCGGAATGCCCCTTCTGCAAGAGATTTCACAAGACGATGAATCAAATTATTGACGAATACGGCAAAAGCGGACAAGTGGCTTGGGTCTACCGGCACTTTCCTTTGGATGCCATTCATTCCAAAGCCAGGAAAGAATCGGAGGCTCTGGAATGCGCCAATGAGCAGGGCGGAAGCGCGAAATTTTGGGCTTATTTGGACAGGCTGTTTGAAGTGACGCCGTCCAACGACGGCTTGGATTTGGCGGAATTGCCGAAAATCGCCGAGTATTCCGGTTTGGACAAAATTAAATTCAGTCAATGTTTGGAAAGCGGAAAATACGCCAAGCGAGTGGCCGATGACTTGGCCGATGGCATCAGATCCGGCGCGCAGGGCACTCCTTATAGCGTTGTTGTCGCTGCTAACGGGAAAAAGTTTATCATCAACGGGGCCTTGCCTTATGAATCGGTAAAGGCCGTCATAAACCAGGCTCTCGCCGAAAAATAATAACAAATCCAAAACATCCAAGGGTAGTCCTTGGACAAGATATTTTGATTTCGGCTAATAATTATCCACAGAGGAACTTCTTGACAAATAGAGCATAGGGGTATAAGGTATATGCAGGTCGATGTTAAATATTAAAAAACATTATTTTATCAAATAAATAAATAAATAATTATGAAACTTTCATTAAAAAAATTTGGCTGGAAATGCGTGCTTGGAATGGAAATAGGTTATTTCTTTTGCCTTATTGGCGCATCACTTCCTTGGTATACTACAAGGGGTGTGGAATTGAACCAAACAATATTTGAGACTCTTCCTGGATTTACGTGGATAAATGCCGAGAGCGTAATCATCGGCGCAGTCTACTTCTTTGTCTTTGCCTGGATTTTCGCTTGGTATTTCGTTTGGATGCATAATTCAAGTTTGGAGCAATAAAAACGATAAAAATTTATCTATGTTAGATCAAAAACTTAAAAATCGAGCAATTCACAGGGCAAAAATCATTCGCGGTCAATTAGACGGTCTTATTAGGGCTATTGAAAAAGAGGATTATTGTCCCAATCTATTAGGACAATCCTTATCCATCCAAAGATCACTCAAAAGTCTTGACGCTTTTATCCTTGAAAACCACTTGCGATCGCATGTCAAGCATCAAATGCAAAAAAAGAGTGAGGACGAAAAAGCTATCAAGGAATTAATCAACATCTATATTTTATCAAATAAATAACCATGCATAATCATTCCACCTATTCTTGTCATAACCATTCGGCTCACGTCGGCCATAACGGGAAAAATAAAAGTGGACATCACGACCACGCTTCTATGATGTCTAATCCGTTAATGGCCAAGCAAATGGAAAAGGAGATGCGAATCGGCTTTATAATTTCGCTTCTTTTGACCATACCCATCGTTCTTTATTCTTCTTTGGGGCAGAAAATTTTGGGCGTTAATTTGCCGGCTCCTTTGCCGATAAGTCTTGCCTTTCCGGATGGAGGAATTAATTTGCTTTCCTTATTGCTCGCCTCTTTGGTCGTATTTTGGCCCGGCTGGATTTTCATCTCCGGAGCTTATTACTCTTTGAAGAAAAAAACTTTGGATATGTCTACGCTTGTAGCCACCGGAGTTTTAGCGGCTTATATTTACAGTTTTGCCATGACGATTTTCGCCGGGTTGAAAGGGGAAACTTTTTTTGAAGCGGCGGCGATGCTGGTAACCTTTGTTCTCTTCGGCCATTGGATGGAAATGAGGTCCAGACGGGGAACTTCAGACGCCTTGCGCGCCTTGTTTGACCTTGTTCCGCCGCAAGCCAAAGTCATCCGTCCCGCTAACAGCGGGATGGAGATTACCATTCCCAGTTCGGAAATCCGACATGGAGATATTGTGATCATAAAACCGGGAGACAAAATTCCGGTGGACGGAATAATCACGGAAGGAGAAACGGCCATTGACGAGTCTCTTATCACCGGCGAGTCAATCCCTTTGTCCAAAAAAACGGGAGACAAAGTG
>Ga0209212_1001759_pt1 | contig 33514 bp, 27 predicted proteins | sample RifGroC2_FD_183996 | JGI IMG/M metagenome (GOLD analysis project Ga0209212, IMG submission 183996) | Groundwater microbial communities from Rifle, Colorado, USA - Groundwater C2 (SPAdes) (version 2) | ecosystem: Environmental > Aquatic > Deep subsurface > Groundwater | place: Rifle, Colorado...
GACGCCTCTTTTTGCAGAGTTCCAAAGAGGGGCCTGCATCCTGATTAGAACAGGATATGCGGGGATGGCGGAAGCCTGCCCGTAGATTTTAGAGAAGCCTGGGAAAAAACAAAAAATGGTCACTCAGTCGTCAGCGTTAAAGGGTTTAGTCTTGAGCGGAGGCAGAGGGCGCAGGTTGAGGCCAATTACCTATACTGGAGCCAAGCAGCTTGTTCCAGTGGCCAACCGGCCTATTCTCTTCTATGTCCTTGAAAATCTGTCTGAAGCGGGAATTAAAGACGTGGGGATCATTATCTCGCCAGAGACCGGTAAGGAAATTAAACATGCAGTGGGGGATGGGAGAGATTGGGGTCTAAAGGTGGATTATATTCTTCAAGAGGAGCCGCTTGGACTTGCCCATGCGGTCAAAATTGCAAGACCCTATTTAGGGATGAACCCTTTCATTATGTATCTTGGCGATAACCTTATCGGCTCGGGCATTGCGAAATTTCGGAGAGATTTCGAGCAGTCGAAAGCAGATGCCTCTATCCTGCTTAAGGAGGTAGATGCACCTACCAATTTTGGGATCGCCGAGATCGATAAGCAGGGCCGCGTCATACGGCTTGTCGAAAAGCCCAAGGCGCCTGTTTCCAACCTTGCTCTTGTGGGCATCTACTTTTTTTCCGCGAAGATTCACGAAGCCGTTACTAAAATTCGGCCCTCGTTGCGCGGGGAGCTCGAAATTACAGACGCGATCCAATGGTTGCTGGACCACGACAACAAGGTGGTGAGTCATCGCCTGGAAGAGTGGTGGCTCGATACGGGAAAGAAGGACGATCTTTTAACGGCTAACACCGCCGTACTGGATGGTTGGACCCGTCGCAAGATCAAGGGTAAGGTGGATGCGATGAGCCAAGTGAATGGCCGAGTGGACCTGGGCAAAGGCAGCCACATTATCAACAGTACGGTGCGAGGGCCGGTGGTCATTGGCGAGAATGTCCATATAGAAGGGTCGTTTATCGGTCCTTTTACGTCGATCGGGAACGGTTGTCAGATTCGGTCCGCCGTTGTGGAGCATTCCGTGGTGCTGGAGAATGCGGTCATTGAACACATAGACCGTCTTGAAGATAGCCTTATCGGTAAAGGCTCCTTTATCGTTCAAGGTAATGGAAACCATCATGCCTATCGGCTTACGGTCGGGGACGATAGCGTAGTGGAGCTTTAAACGTTTTCGTGAGCAACCTAAAAGAGAAAAACATTCAGCCCTTTGAGGAGGGTGTTATTCAGGGGGTCCAGGTCCGTCCCCTCAAGAAGCACCGAGACGATCGGGGCTGGCTGATGGAGCTCTTTAGGGCTGATGAGATCGATCAGCGGATCATGCCGGTAATGAGCTACGTTTCCGAGACTCTACCAGGGGTAACACGTGGTCCCCATGAGCACGTGGATCAAACCGACTTTTTCTGTTTTTTTGGTCCCTCTACTTTTAGGATTGTGCTGTGGGATAACCGGCCCAAGTCCTCTAGTTATTGGGTTCGGCATGAGGTCTTAGTAGGGGAAGAGAATCCTTGTGTGGTTGTAGTCCCTGAAGGGATTGTTCATGCTTACCGCAACGTTGGTAAAAAACCCGGATGGGTCATCAACTATCCCAATCGGCTGTATGCCGGGAGCGGGCGAAAAGAGCCTATTGACGAGATCCGTCACGAGGCGGGCCCTAATACTCCGTTCCGCATAGATTGAATGTTTGTAGAGTCCCTGGAGTCCGTTGTGTCCCTTGAGTCTGTTGAGTCGGTTCGTGCATGAAGATCGAACGGTTTGAAGACCTCCAGGCGTGGAAGGAAGCCAGGGCGCTGGTATCCCAAATTTACCGGGCAATCAGAACTGCCGAGAGCTTGAAGCGGGATTATCGTTTTCGTGATCAGATAGCCGCGGCTGCTGTTTCCGTTATGTCGAACGTGGCCGAAGGCTTCTCTCGCCGATCCGACCGTGAGTTTACACAGTATCTGTTTATTGCGAAAGGGTCCTGCGCCGAGGTGCAAAGTCTGCTCTATGTTGCGCTTGACCAGGAGTATATCAGTCAGACCGACTTTGAGGCCTTGTATGAACAGGCGGAGAAAGCAGCGAAGCTGATCAGCGGTTTGATTACCTATCTTCTTGCGGCTGACAAACGGGAGAAACGCCGAGGGTAGTTGACTGAACGGACTCTATAGACCCTATAGAGTCTATAGACTGAGTGGACTCTACGAACCCAATGGACTCAACGAACTCTAAGACCCTTTTAATTACCGGTGGCTGCGGGTTTATTGGCAGTCACTTCATCCGCTTGGTTGCGCGAGAACGACCTGATTGGCGGGTGATCAATGTAGATTCTCTGACTTATGCAGGGAATCTAGAGAATGTTGCCGATATTGAGGCGGGACAAACTTCTTCCGGTTATAGATTCGTTAAGGCCGATATCACCGACGCGCGGGCTATCAACGCGCTGTTTGAGTCTAAAAAAGTTGATGTGGTGGTAAACTTGGCTGCTGAGACGCATGTGGATCGGAGTCTCTTAGACGGCGCCCCTTTTTTAAGGACCAATGTCGAGGGGACACGGGTTTTATTGGAGGCGGCCAGTCGACACGGAGTAGGGCGATTTCTGCAAGTATCTACGGATGAGGTTTACGGCTCCCTTGGTCCAACAAGCCCCGCTTTTACGGAGCAGAGTCCTCTAGAGCCCAATAGCCCGTATGCCGCAAGCAAGGCAGCTGCAGATCTCCTCGCCCGGGCTTATCATTCCAGTTACGACCTTGCTGTCATGATTACCAGGAGCGGTAACAACTACGGCCCTTACCAATTTCCCGAGAAATTTCTGCCGCTGTTTATTACGAATGCTCTAAACGATCAGCTCCTACCGCTTTACGGCGATGGTCAAAACATTCGTGATTGGATCCATGTCGAAGACCACGTTCGAGCCTTACTTCAAGTTCTTGAGCGAGGAGTTCCTGGTGAGATTTACAATATCAGCGCGGGTCAGGAGCAAACAAACAACTGTATGGCTGAATGGGTTCTCAAGATCCTTAATAAGCCGCGAAGTCTCATTCATCATGTCAAGGACCGCCCTGGACATGATCGCCGGTATGCCTTGGATTCCGCTAAAATCCGGAGCGAGTTGGAATGGCAGCCATCTATGCCGCTGGATCAGGGTCTTCGCTCCACTGTGGTGTGGTATCAGGACCATCGTGGTTGGTGGGAACGGATAAAGGCTGGCGAATACCAGAGCTACTATCAGCAGTGGTACGGGGAGCGACTTAAGGACGGGCCTGAGCTTGGGGATTGAGGTGACCTGCCAGGCCAGCGCGGATCTAGAAGACGCAGCAGCGAGTATCAGTCCCATCTCTTCAGAAAAGGGTATCTACTAAATCCCATGACGAAAATATTAGTAACAGGGGGTGCTGGTTATCTCGGCTCGATCTTATGTGAGCGCCTTCTTGATGCTGGACACCATGTCACTGTGGTTGATAATTTAATGTACGGGCCATGCAAGCTCTTCCATCTTTGCACTAATCCTTCCTTTGATTTTGTTTTCGGAGACGCCCGCGATGAAGATTTAATGCGAAGTCTCGTAAACGACGCGGATGTCCTAATTCCTCTTGCAGCTATCGTGGGTGCACCGGCTTGCGAGCGAGATCCATGGTTGGCGCGAGGTGTCAATCTGCAAGCAGTGCAGCTACTGAATCGGGTGCGCAGTCCCAATCAATTGGTCATTTTCCCCACAACCAACAGCGGCTACGGCACCAAGTCTGGCGATGCCTGTTGCACCGAGGAAACACCCTTGGAGCCCATCTCCCTTTATGGCCAGACGAAGGTGGAAGCCGAGGCAGATCTCTTGGAGAAGTCTAACGTTATCACCTTACGGTTGGCCACTGTCTTCGGCATGTCTCCGCGCATGCGTCTGGACCTGCTCGTCAATCACTTTGTCTATGCGGCGGTTACAGATGGCTATATCGTTATTTTCGAAAAGGAATTCAAGCGGAACTACGTTCATATCCGTGATGTGGCTGACTGTTTCGTCTACTGCATAGAGCATCCCGAAAAGATGGTTGGGCGGCCTTACAATGTGGGGCTCGACGCGGCCAATCTCTCCAAGGAGGAGCTAGCTCTTAAGGTTAAACAGTATGTGCCGAATTTTTATATTCACTTCGGGCCGGTGGGGAGCGACCCGGATAAGCGCAACTACATCGTTTCCAATCAGCGGTTGCGCGAAGCAGGTTTCGAGGCCCGACGCTCTCTGGAGGAGGGGATTCGGGAGTTGCTGAAAGGGTATCGAATGATGGGACGTTCTCCGTTCAAGAATATTTGATGGTTGATGTGACAGCTGTAATCCTGGCCGGCGGTCTCGGGACCCGGCTGCGCTCTGTTCTGCAAGGCCGCCCTAAGGTCCTTGCCGAGATTCAGGGGCGACCCTTCCTGGCATATCTTCTCAGTCAGTTGTCAATCAGCGGACTTAGAACTGTCGTATTGTGTACGGGGTACCTGGGAGGACAGATCCAGGATAGATTTGGTGACTCCTATCGAAATCTCGGTATTGTGTATTCCCGGGAGGGATCGTTGCTTGGGACAGCCGGTGCCCTGCGGTTGGCGTTGCCCCTGTTTAAGTCTAGCTCTGTCCTAGTGATGAATGGCGACTCTTTCTGTGATATCGATCTCCATGTTTTTTGGGACTGGCATTGCGGTCGGAGGGCAGCGGCTACCTTAGCCTTGGTTAGGATGGTAGATTCCATGCGCTACGGGCAAGTGCGCATGGAATCTGATGGAGCCCTGCTGAGCTTTGAGGAAAAAAGTGGTCGGGGCGAGCCAGGCTGGGTCAATGCGGGGATTTACCTACTGACGCTGAAGTTCATTCAGGCCATTCCGGAAAATCGTGCTATCTCTTTGGAAAAAGAGGTTTTTCCCGCCTGGATTGGTAGAGGTCTATACGGTTATCAAACCGAAGGGCGATTTTTGGACATTGGGATTCCCGAGACTTACGGAGCAGCAAAGGGGTTTTTTTCTCCGGAAAAGACCTAGTGACAAATAAAGCGATACTGTGTTGCGTTTGAATTCAGATACGTGAAAAATAAGGCACGTCGTAGATCAGCGTCGATTGAGTTGATGAATCCTATCGGTGAAGGGATGTATGCCGAAAAAGTGGCCGATGCTAATACGCGCGTCAGGGCCGGAGTGGGTATAATCCTGCGTGACGGCCTTGGCCGAATTCTGCTGGAAAAACGAAGTGACTGCGGTCGGTGGGGTTTACCGGGTGGCAGGATCGAACCTGGAGAATCCATCATCGAGGCTGCCATCCGTGAGATGAAGGAGGAGACCGGTCTCACCGTCGAAATCGCTTGTCTGCTGGGTGTTTATTCAGGGCCTTCGGACCGGATCGTGACCTACCCTGATGATGTAGTTCAACTCATTGATATCATGCTTGAGGCAACCATGGTCGGTGGGGAATTATCTTGCAGTAGTGAAAGTGAGGATCTGCGATTTTTTGATCCTGCAGCCCTTCCATCTGATCTGGTACCTCCAGCAAAAGCCCCTCTGGAAGACGTTATCAAGGGACTCAGGGGGATTATACGCTGAGAAGGAGAGGTAGATGTCCAGCCCTACCTCCAGGCTAGGCTCAGGTTGACATAACACGTCATTATCGGATACTCTCCCGCCTCTCAGAACAAGGGGGGGAAGCCGACAGCGAATCTGACTTCACTGCGGCTAACCCCCGGAAGCGAATTCCTAGTCTTTTATTGATTTGGGTACAAGAACCTTGTATCATCATCTAAACACGAACTTTAATGTGGGGGAAAATTATGCCTGGTATTAAGTCAAAGCATGATTTTAAAATATTGTTGGTATATCCTAACCTTTCTATGTTGCTGGCGCCCCCGTTGGCATATGGAATCTTTACAGCTTTGTTGCGTAGAGGAGGATATCAAGTGGATATTTTTGATGTTACTCCTTATGTAGGAGAAGGCGCCAGTGCCATGGCCGAAAATACCTCTGTTGGCGATGAAATGAATACCTTGAGGGCAAAACTGGCTGAAGATAAAGATGGAGTGACGTTTCAAGTCAAATCTACCGAAGAAAACAACGTGGATCTTCTACACGCCCGGCCATTTTCGTATGAAGGAGATCTAGGCATCCGCAGTAAGACGGGTTTATATGAAGACTTCACAAGAAAAGTGGATGAGTTTAATCCGGATCTTATATTAACAAGCATCGTGGAGGATACCTTCTTTCAAACAGTCAAATTAATGTCGCTTATCCGGGATAGAGAGATTCCTGTCTTGCATGGAGGGGTGTTCATGACAGCTGCTCCTGAATTGGCGATGACTTATCCAGGAATTGATATGATTGGAATCGGGGAAGGGGAGCAAATTGTGCTTGATGTAGCGGAACGATTGAGTTGCGGTGTTTCTTGTGACGATGTGGCAGGAGTATGGATAAAGAAAAAAGATGGCACGATTATTAAAAATCCCCGTGGGCCGCTTTTTGATTTTACAAGTGTGATCCCGGACTTTTCATTGTTCGAGGACGCCCGCTTTTACCGCCCTATGGGCGGAAAATTTTTTAAATCTGTACAAGTCGAATCATACCGCGGATGCCCATACACATGTGCCTATTGCAACTCTCCAATGCAAACCACTTTGGCAAAAGAGGCGGGTCTTGGCAATTATCTAAGGCGCGCTCCTTTTGAGTCTTTTCGTGATTACCTTGCCTCCATTATTGATCAGGTTCACCCTACTTTCTTTGCATTTGCCGACGATAGTTTTCTTGCTCGCCCCAAAAAAGAAATAGAGCTATTTTGTGAAATTTATAAGGAATTTAAAATCCCCTTTTGGTTTAATACCAGACCTGAAAACATCACTCCTGAAATTTTGAAGATGCTAAAAGAAGTCAACTGTTATCGGATGTCCTTTGGTGTGGAGTGCGGCAACGAAGAGTTCCGGTCAAAAGCGTTGCTTCGTCACGTGAAGAATAAAACTCTAATAGAAAAGTTTGGGATTATTGCAGAAGGAGGAATTCCTTTTTCTGTGAACAATGTTATTGGGTTTCCTGATGAGACCAGAGAGCTCATATTTGAAACGATAGAACTCAATCGGCAAATTCTTGCCTATGATGCTTTAACTGTCAGTTGTTTTGTACCTTATCATGGCACAGTTTTAAGAAAAGTTGCCGAAGATCGAGGATATATTGGCAAAGATTCTATAGTATGCGACCTTCACCATTCCTCTTTGAGAATGTCTAGTCTGTCTGTACAAGAACTGGATGGTTTATTAAAGACATTCCCTTTATATGTTCATTTTGATAAATCCTTATGGCCGGAAATTAAACGAGCAGAATTGGAAGATGAAGAAGGAAGTGCAATTTTTAAACACCTTTCGGAAAGATATCGAAAGGAAGCTTTCGCTGTGGATCAAGACGAAAAAATGAAAAACTTCCAAAAGGTGTCGGGTTCTATAGGATGCGCCAGCAACGAATTGGATAGCATACGCGTTTCTATACAGTGAATCCGAACGGTAGCAGGCCGACCTTTATGGCATGGTAATGATTGTTGATGCCGAGTTTCCTGGAGGTGAGCTCAATACCCATCTTGAAGCGAATATGAATATTCGTCATGCAAGCGATCGGTTATAACCGTTCCTCCTTCCTCTCCTTATAAATCAAAATATAATTCTGAAAAAGAGCTTATTAATTTCCTGGCCCGCCCGCACGTTGATAGAACTGGTCTAAGCACTGATCCCCAGAATGGTAGAAGATTTCAGTATTGTGGTTATGCTGTGGGATGTTTCTACTCCTCCCTCAGGAGCATCAACTCAATTGCTGGACAGTGGAGCGGTGGATAGAGAACTTTCCAGCACAATCATCGAAAATCGAGACGGGTTCATATGAAGAAAACATTGTTAATCCAATGGACTTCTCGTACGTTTTTGGAGGTTCTCGCTTTATTAATCCCTCGATTATCGGCAAAGTTCGATGTAGTGGTGTTACTGCAGGATTATTCTACTCCAAAGGGTATGTATGCAGAGTTGGACGATTTACAAAACCGGGGAATTATTAAGGCGTATTTTGTTACTCCAAATCATAAAAAAAAGCTAGCTGTGCAGCTGTTTATGAAACGAATTACTAAACAACTGCGATCCTATCATTTTGATGTCTGGCTATCGGGCAGCGAGATGCAATTAATTGAAAGGTACGTCCGCGAAATAATTCTTCCGGAAAAATGTATTTCAGTAATATTCTGGCACAATATGACCTATTTGTTGATGCGTCAACAAGAATTAGCAAGAAAATTATTGCTGGAAATAAATACGAAGAACGGTTCAGCGTTGGCTAATGAGAATCAGGTTTGTGGCGGCATTGCATTTAAAATCATAAATAAGATCAAACAAGCGGGTTCACTTTATGTGGTTTTAAAAAAAATCACGACATTTATTCCGCGATATATACAAGTATATTATCGGTTATTGAAAAACAGGTGGTCAACCTTTTTAGAACGTATTGTTTTTCCTTGGATAATGACGGGGAAAACGTTCCCGTTTGGGATATATGATAAATTAACGCAGCTGGGCTCAGGTCGTTCTGAATTTATTATTTTTACTGATGATATTGAGGCGCTGGTTCATAGTCGACTGCTTCAAACATCAAATGTGTATGTCGCGCAATATCCATCCTATGGTAGCTGCAAATGTTGTGGCAGCAGAATAAACAAAAATGCAATTTTGTCAGCTTTAAGTGGTTTTTGTGGACAGAATCGTTTATCGGATGAGGTGTTATTTTTATTTTATCGTGATTTTAAAACGGTTCTTGATCATACCGGTGCGAAGTCTATTCATTTGAGGCCTCATCCAGATGAAGCCGGGAAATGGCCTAATCATTTACAAAAATATTTAGTAGAGCGAGGTATCAATGCGGTACTTGTCGACAATCATCGTCCCATTAGAGAAATAATGTGTAATTATTTGGGATTAGCAGGATTTGCATCGGGTTCCTTGCGAGACGGCCGTGCAAGCTGCAATTATGCGGCTATTATTGGTTTCATTGGTATTTCAAAACCGTTATTTCGAGAGCCAAAGTTTATTTTTGGTAAAGGAGAAGGAATTGGCTGGATTGAGGAAGATGGTACTTGTGATCCTGATATTTTTGTGCGGCGAGAATATGTTCCACCGGAGCGGAAAAACATAGTTGAATTGTTAGAGGCTGTTACCCGTGAATCTGAAAAAGTTGGAGTGGACCGAGAGCTCTCCGGGGGAGGTAAGGGAGATACCGGACACCAACAAGATCGCTCGTCTCCTGGGAGTTTATTTGGGACCGTCGGACCGGATCGTGACCTACCCCAATAATGGCGATGTGGTCCAACTCATTGATGTCATCCTAGGCAACCATGATTGGCGAGGAATTGTCTTGCAGTAGTGAGAGCGAATATTTACAGTTTTTTGACCCTGCCGCTTTGCCGGTTGAGCTGCCACCTCAAGCCAAAGCACCTCTTGAGGACGTCCTCAACGGACGGAGCGGGATAATCCGCTGGGAGGAAGAGGCTATGATTATAAGTAGAACTCCGTTCCGGATCTCCTTTTTCGGCGGCGGGACAGACTATCCGGCATGGTATCGTGAACATGGCGGCGTGGTGCTGGGTACTACAATTGACAAATACTGCTACATTACCTGCCGATATCTACCACCATTCTTCGAACACAAAATACGGATTGTTTATTCTAAGATAGAGAATTGCCAAAGTATTGACGAAATTATGCACCCTGCTGTTCGTGAAATACTGAGGTATCTAAAAATAGAGCGGGGCGTAGAAATTCACCATGATGGGGATTTGCCTGCAAAAAGTGGGATGGGTTCGTCGTCCTCCTTTGTTGTGGGATTCTTACACGCTCTCTACGCCTTAAAAGGTTATATGGCAGGTAAGGAACAACTCGCCAAGGAAAGTATCTATATTGAACAGGAGTGCATGCAAGAAACAGTAGGTTCACAGGATCAAGTATTGGCAGCGTATGGAGGCTTCAATCATATAACTTTTCTTGCGAGTGGAGATATATCCGTTAAACCTATGGTTCTTTCGCGGGATCGCGTATGTGAGCTAAACTCGTGCTTAATGCTTTTTTTTACTGGACTAAGCCGCACGGCCTCGGATGTGGCAGAAAGTTACGTGCAGACGATCGGTGCCAAAGAGCGACAGTTGCGCGCGATGAGCGACATGGTATACGAGGGCATCGCTACGTTAAATGATAGCAGAAACGACATTGCGAGGTTTGGCGCATTGTTGCATGAGGCTTGGAAAGAGAAGCGCAGCTTGAGTTGGAAGGTGTCGAATAATCACGTGGATGAAATATATGCGGCCGCAATTTCTGCTGGGGCGATTGGCGGTAAACTTATTGGGGCGGGCGGAGGGGGATTCATGCTTCTATTTGTCCCGCCGCATTTGCAGCGAAATGTCAGGGAAAAGCTAGGCAATCTTATTCATGTTCCTTTCAAGTTTGAATCGTCGGGAAGTCAAATAATCTTTTTCGATCCCGAGGAGGATTATTCCGCCGAGGAAAAAAATCGCTCCGAGGGACCAGTTATGTTTTTCAAGCGAGCGGGAGAAGAGTAGCATTGGGGGGCCGTTTGGAGAGAGAAGAAAGAATCTATATAGCGGGCTCAGGAACGCTTATCGGGAAAGCTATTTGGCGGGGATTGGAAAATCGAGGATATACGAATCTCGTTGGAGGTCCCGGTAAAGAACCTGACCTGAACGATCCTTCTCAAGTAAATAGGTTTTTTGCCCGATCCAAGCCTGATTATGTGGTTTTCGCGGCGGGTAGATCAAGAGGTATCAGGGCTAATCAGTTATATCCGGCGGATCTGATGCGGGAAAATCTCTTGGTGCAATCGCACGTTATCGACTGTGCCTACCGCAATGGGGTCAAGAAGCTTCTCTACCTGGCCAGTTCTTGTTGTTATCCAAGGCACTGCCCGCAGCCGATGAAGGAGGAGTCGCTGTTATCAGCTCCTCTGGAACCTACCAATGAGGCTTACGCCCTAGCCAAGATCGCCGGGATCAAGCTCTGTCAAGCCTATCGCCAGCAATACGGAGTCGATTTTATCAGTGCCATTCCAGGAGACGTCTTCGGTCCGGGGGATGATTTTAGCTTGGAAGACTCGCACGTGGTGCCCGCGCTCATCCGGAAAATGCACGAGGGGAAGGAAATGGGAACAGATACGGTTGAGATTTGGGGCAGTGGGAACCCTCGCCGGGACGTTGTCTTCGTGGACGATCTGGCAGATGCCTGCATTTTTGTCATGTGTCAATACGCCGAGGCACAGCCCATCAACATTGGAAGCGGGGCAGATCTCACCATCAGGGAAATCGCTATGGTTATTAAGAGCGTCGTGGGCTATCGGGGAGAATTGCGCTTCGATACGAGCCGTCCAGATGGGATGCCCAAAAAATTGCTCGACTCTAGCAGGCTCTTGGCCATGGGATGGCAGCCCAAGACTTCGCTAATCTCTGCCGTAAAGGTCACCTATCAATGGTTTCTCCAGAGCTTAAGTAGGCAAGTTCCTTTGACAGAGAGGTCGGCGAATTCTTGAATCGTCTAGCTGGGGGGATGGTACTTGAAACAGTATAGAATTACATTCGGTCATATAGAAGTCGGGGAATCGGGCCGGCGATATCTCAACGAGGCGTTGGCCCGCAATTGGGTCTCCGAAGGGCCCAACGTGCAGAAATTCGAAGCCGAGTTCGCCAGGAAGTTCAAGTACGGACACGCCATCGCCACCAGTTCGGGGACGGACGCGGGCATCGTGGCGATGTCCGCCCTGCTGGAGTCCGGCGCCGAGCGCGGGGACGAGGTCATCACTCCCGCCCTCGCCTTCGTTGCGACGGCCAACTGCATTCTCGCCTCGGGTCTTGTGCCCAAGTTCGTAGACGTGGAGCTGGGTACGTTGAACATCGATTCCTCCCTAATCGAGGCGGCCGTCACCCCGAGGACAAAAGCCATCCAGGTCGTCCATACCATGGGGAAGCCCTGCAAGATGGACGAGATCCTCGCCGTCGCGCGGCGCCACGGCTTGGCGGTCATCGAGGACTCGTGCGAGGCGCACGGGGCGACGTACAAGAGGAGATTCATCGGTTCGCTGGGTTCGATGGGGATCTTTAGCTTTTATGCCGCCCACATCATCTGCAGCGCGGAAGGGGGCATGATCTCCACGAACGATTCCAAGTTGGCGGAACTCTGCCGCTCCATTCGCACCCACGGCCGGAGGGGAGGGGAGCTCTACTTCCACTTTGACCGGGTCGGATACAACTCGAAGATGAACGACCTCGAGGCCGCGGTGGGGCTCGAGAGTTTGGAGATGTTCGACCGGACGTTCGAGGTTCGAAGGCGGCACTTGCTGCGCCTGCGGGAGCTATTGGCGCCGTTGGAAGGGGAGATGATTCTGTACCGCGACGAAGAGCACGAGGTCGTCTGCCCGCATGCCTTTCCACTGGTGCTGCGGGATGGGAGAAAGTCCGTAGATGGCCTGTACCGGCATCTGGAAGATCGGGGAATCCAATGCAAGACGTTGTTCGGATCGCTCCCCACCCAGCATCGCGCCTTCTCTTTCCTGGGGCATAAGAACGGGGAGTTCCCCGTGGCCGAGAGGATCGGCCGGACGGGGCTCCATTTCGGGCTCCATCAATACCTTACTGACAGCGACATTGATTACCTTGCCACGTGCGTCAAGTCCTACTTTGATTAGCCGCGCTTTGGGATGCATGGCCCCAAAGCCAGGGAGTTGATCGGTAAGCCGAAGGGCGGCTTTTGAGTAAACAGCGCGATTGAGTTGAACGAGTCTTATGAACAGGAGGATTGCATGGCAAGTATCGAAGAACTGAAGAGCAGATCATTGTGGCTCCGGCAAGAGCTTTTTGAGTTGGTTATGCGCTTTAAGAAGGGCCATATCCCCTCCTGTTTTTCCTGTGCGGAGATGGTTCTGGCGCTTTTTTATGGTGGTTACTTAAAGCTCGATCCTAAAAACCCTCGCTCTAGAGACAGAGACAAAATCATCATCAGCAAGGGCCATGCCGCGATGGTCCTCTATCCTATCCTTAGTGATCTGGGGTTTTTTCCAAAAGAGGAGCTACTTAAATTTACCCAACCTGAAGGGATCTTGCATATGTATGCGGATCATAGCATTCCTGGGATCGAGTCAATCACAGGTTCGCTCGGACACGGGATAGGAATAGGTTGCGGATTTGCCTATTGTGCAAAGAGAGACAATCAGCCTTACAGGTCGTTCGTCGTTATTTCCGATGGTGAATGTTACGAGGGATCGGTTTGGGAAACGGCTTTGTTCGCGGCCCACTACAGACTGGATAACTTCGTGGTGATTGTTGACAGAAATGGCCTTTGTATTTTGGACAGTACCGAGAAATGCGTCAGACTCGAACCTCTCGAGGAAAAATGGAAGTCGTTCGGGTGGCACGTCTTAACAGTCAACGGTCACTCTTACAGCGAAATATTACGGGCTCTGGATGAGGCCACAACTAATAAGACCGGAAAGCCAGTTGCGATTATCTCGAAAAGCGTAAAAGGCAAAGGGATTTCGTTCATGGAGAACAGGCCGGAGTGGCATAATCAGATGCCTAACGAAGAGGAATTGAGTCGGGCAAGAAAAGAACTGCAGGTGAACTGCATCGTTAATTAATTATCAAAGGATGGATTCATGGAAACGGTAAGGGAACTGCCTAGAGATGTCTTCATTAATGAGATTCGTGAGGCTGCAATCAAAAATAAAAATATTTACTTCATCAGTGCTGACTTGGGTGCCAAAGCTTTGGATCGTTTTCGGGCGGAACTCGAAAATCAGTTTATCCACGCAGGCATTTCTGAACAGAATATGATTGATCTCGCCGCCGGCATGACACTAAGCGGAAAGATCGTTTACGTTTATGCGATGGCCCCGTTTGTAACATTGCGGTGTTTCGAGCAAATCAAGGTCGCCATAGCGTCCATGCGCTTGCCCTTGACCATCGTAGGTATCGGCGCTGGTTATAGTTATGACGACGCGGGCCCGACCCACTATGCCACGGAAGACGTATCGTGCATGAGGGCCTTGGGAGGAATAGAGATCCTTTCCCCTTCCGATACGTCGACCGTCATCGAGGCCGCGAGGTTAACGTACACCAAGCCACATTTTAGATACGTGAGGTTAGACCGGACCTACCTGCCTTCGCTCTATAATGAGGGTGACACGCGTTTTGTAGAGGATGGCATGGTCGAGGTGGACAAAGGAAAAGACATATGCATCATGAGTTCAGGATATATGATTCACAGGGCTAAAGAGGTTCGCAAGATGGTCGTGGATTCGGGGATCGATGTGGGTGTCATTGATGTGTTCAGGTTCAAGCCTATCGATGGTCGCGTGCTGATGTCAGTTTTGCAGCCCTATCGGAAAGTTGTGACATTAGAAGAGCACTTTCTCAGCGGGGGACTGGGAAGTGCGGTTGTCGAAGCACTGGTGGATCACGGAATCGTTAAGGAAGTCAAGCGAATAGGCATAAGGGATCAATATTATTGCGAAAATGGAGGTAGAGCCTACCTCCAAAAGCTATCTAAGATTGATGTTCAAGCCGTGAGCGAGCAGGTTAAACATTTTGCAGAAAAACATCATAGTGCGCGATAAAGTTATCGCTATCACCTCAGTTTCCTTTTCCAAGAATTCCTATCTGCGGGAGCGGTTGCTGCGCCATTTTCCTCTGAGCGTGTTCAATCAAGAGAAGAAGCTTAGTAGGGAAGAGTTAAAGAGTTTTATCAAGGATGCCGATGGCGTTATTGCGAGCCTGGAGGTCCTGGATGAGGATGTTTTAAGGAGCTGTCCCAGGCTCAAAGTTATCGCCAAGTATGGGGTGGGATTAGACAATATCGATCAAGATGCCTGCAAAAAATATGGGGTGGCCATAGGATGGACTGGAGGGGTCAACAAACTTTCGGTCGCGGAGCAGACGCTTGGATGTATGCTGGCTTTGTGCCGGAATCTCTATCGCTCTTCCGAGCTGTGTAAATCGGGCCGTTGGTTTCGAGACGGAGGTTCCCAGTTAAGCGGCAAGACCGTTGGAATCATCGGTGTTGGGAATATCGGCAAAGAGGTTGTCAGATTGTTAGAGCCATTTCGGTGCAAGATTCTGGTTAACGACGTTCTTCTACAGCGAGACTATTATGAGGCCAATGGTCTAGTTGAGGTCTCCAAGGAACGAATCTTTAGAGAATCGGATATTGTGACTATCCACACGCCTTTGACAGAGGAAACCAAGCACTTGGTTAACCGGTGCACCCTGTCGCTGATGAAAAAGGAAGCTTTTCTGATTAACACCTCAAGGGGTGGGGTGGTTCATCAAGACGATTTGAAGCAGGCGTTAAAATGTGGGATGATCGCAGGTGCGGCTTTGGATGTTTTTGAAGAGGAGCCTCCGTCAGACATGGAATTTCTAGGGCTTGAGAATCTCATTTGTACTCCCCATATTGGGGGAAACTCCGCCGAAGCCGTACAAGCAATGGGGCTGAGCGCCGTAACGCATCTGGAGAAATTTTACGGTGTGGACAGCGAATAAACAGATGAAAGTACTTGTTTTTGGTGGTTCCGGTTTTTTGGGCAGCTACGTAGCGGACGAGCTCACACGACGTGGCCACGAGGTAGTCATTTTTGATAGAAAGCCGTCGCCTTATCTGCAGGAAGGGCAACGTATGATTGTAGGTGATATTCTTGATCGCCAAGCGGTTCATGAGGCAATCCTGGGGTTCGATGTCGTCTATAACTTTGCGGGCTTTGCGGATTTGAACGCATCTATCAGTAAGCCTCTTGAGGCTCTTCAGAACAATATCCTGGGCAATGCCCATGTCTTGGACGCGTGCGCGGCGCATTCCGTGAAGAGATTCGTTTACGCGAGTACCGTCTATGTGTTCTCCGATAAAGGATCATTTTACGGCATTAGCAAGAGATGCTCTGAAGAGGTCATCGAAGAATTTCACCGACAGAGAGAACTGGAATACACCATTCTCAGATACGGGTCCGTCTACGGCAAGAGGGCAGATGAGCAAAATCGCATCTACCGGATTGTCAAGCAGGCCCTGACGGAAAGGAAGATCATGTTCCAAGGCAGTGGAGAGGAGGAAAGAGAGTACATTCACGTACAGGACGCCGCGAAGTTGAGCGTGGACATCCTGAGCGACGAGTTTATCAATCGACACGTCATTTTAACGGGGGTGGAGCGGTTTAAGTATTCTCAGCTGCTGAACATGATCAACGAGATCCTCAACCACTCCATCAAGATAGAATATCTGAATGAGCGATATAAAGGTCATTACGACATCACGCCTTATTCGTTTCGTCCCGCTGGCGGAAAGAAAATCATCTGCAATCCCTTTATTGATTTTGGTCAGGGATTGCTTGAGACTATAGCGGAAGTTCACGAGGAGATAAAAAGGAACGGGGAGCGTTCGGAAGATCCTGTCCGGGATCTTTTTGTCGTGAGGGGCAAGTAGATAAGGCAAGTCGTGGGAACAGGGCTGGTCCCAATTCGCTAGAAAATCCCACAAAGATCCGTCCCATGGAAACGCTGTCGTGTTTTTACTTCCGTGAGAGAGGCACAGGCGTCTAGCCATAAGAGTAACCGCATTTCGTGAGGTATCAGGCATGGGTTCAACTGTCCTGTTGGTAAATCCTGGGAATCAAAGAGCGGTATATCAAGATCTCAGTGAGGGATTAACGGCGCTGGATCCACCCATATGGTGTCGATTGTTTTCCTCTTATCTTCGGACTAAAGGGGTGGCGGTGGAGATATTGGATGCCGAAACCTTGGGTTTGAGTGCCGACGATGCAGCGGCCGAAGTAGCTGCGGTTAACCCGGTGCTCACCGTCGTCGTAGTTCACGGTCATCAACCATCCGCTTCAACACAAAAGATGCCGGCTGCTGCCGAGATTTGCAAATCGCTGAAGGCTACTACCCCGCATATCCCAGTTCTTATAGTCGGCGGCCACCCCGCCGCCCTCCCAGAGCGAAGCCTGACGGAAACCGGGGCTGATTTTGTATGCACTGGCGAAGGGCCTTATACTATTTGGGAACTATCACGTTGTCTTTCTGGCAGCACCGGTTGGAGAGACAGGCGGAAAGACGTAAGAGGGTTGTGCTTTATGGGAGAAACTGGACCGGTAAAAACACAACCGGCCCTTAATGTGCAGAAACTCGATGAGGAAATGCCCGGAGGCTGCTGGGATTTGCTCCCGATGGACAAGTATAGAGCGCACAACTGGCACTGCTTTCAGGAGAAAACCAGGCAACCGTATGCAAGTATTTATACTTCACTCAATTGCCCTTATTCATGCGAGTTTTGTATGATAGCAAGTCCCTTCAGGGAAGGCGATGAGTTAAGGGTAGGGCCGGGAATTAATCTTTACCGGACGTGGTCGCCGAAGGCAATTATTAGGGAAATAGAGACCCTAGTAGAGAAGTACGGAGTTACTAATATAAGATTCGCGGACGAGATGTTTATACTGAAAGAACGGCACACCCTCAGCATCTGTGATAAAATCATTGAACGAGGATACGGTGATAAGCTAAACATTTGGTGCTACGGTAGGGTTGACCAAACGAAGGAAAAATTCCTTGAGAAGTTGCGCAGAGCGGGTTTTAAGTGGATTTGTTTAGGAATTGAATCCTTCTCTGAACACGTTCGGGATGGGGTAGATAAGAACGACTACGGGCTCGAAGACATTATAGACACGTGTAAAAGAATACAGAATCACGGCATTAATATAATCGCGAATTATATTTTTGGCTTGCCCGACGACACAATGGAAACGATGCAGCAAACATTAGATATAGCAGTGGAGCTCAACACGGAATTCGCTAATTTCTACTGTGCTGTACCCTACCCAGGAAGCAAGCTATATGACATTGCAGTCAAGGAAGGCTGGGAGTTACCCAGATCCTGGATAGGATATAGCTTCCATGCATACGAACATTTGCCGCTTCCAACCAGGACACTGTCTGCTGCTGAGGTATTAAGATTCAGAGATAAGGCATTTCAACAATATTTCACGAATCCATCTTATTTAGCGTATGTTGGGCGCAGATTTGGTCAGGGGGTAGTAGAGGAAATAAAAACAATGACACAGAAGAAGCTAAAAAGAAGATTGTTAGGCGACTAAGTCCTCTAGCTCTCTGTATATGAGTTGTGTAATTGTTTGTATCCGAATGACTGGAGAGACAGCACGAGGCCTTTGGTACTTGTGATACTTGGGACGGCGGAAGGCCTGAGCGGAGCGAGTGTTCACGGAAAGGAGAGCAACCATGCGCAGGGTCTTTTTCAATGAATTTAACGTGCGAATGGGGAAGACGTGCTATCTTCCGTTGGTGTCAGGGCTGTTGCGCGCATACGCTGAAACGTCGCAGCAGATCAGGGAGAATTACCAGTTCATGCCATTCCTCTACCACATGGACAACCTGCCTAAAATACTGTCTAATTACGATCAGCCCGATGTAGCTGCCTTCTCCGCTTCGATGTGGAACGAGCAGCTCAATCTAGCGGTTGCTGCAGAAGTGAAGCGCCGCTGGCCTAATTGTCTTACGGTGTTTGGTGGACCTCAGGTGCCGCATGATCCGTTTGATTATTTCAGCCAGCACCCGTTTATCGATGTCGCGGTGCGTGCAGAAGGAGAGGAACCCTTCGCGGATATCTTGCACCGCCACCTTGAGACCGACGACTTCAGCGATATTGCCGCCGTTTCGTTCCGCGACAGGCGAACCGGAGAAGTCAAAATCAGCCGCATTGAACGTGCGTTCAAGCGCGAGCTAGACTCGTACCCGTCGCCTTATCTCGAAGGGCTATATGACGATCTTGTTGCCGGGGCAAACGAAACTTTAGAATTCCAGGCGATCATCGAGACAAACCGCGGTTGTCCGTTTCTGTGCACTTTTTGCTACTGGGGTCGTGGTGGTTTAACACGGAAGTATCGGTATCACGACATGGAGCGTGTGTTTGCGGAGATCGACTGGTGTGGCCGCAACCATATTCGTTATGTCTTCAATGCGGATTCAAACTTTGGAATGCATCAGCGCGATATGGAGATTGCGCAATTTATCGTCGAAACCAAGAGGAATTACGGCTTTCCAGAGAAGTTCCGTACCTGCTTTGGGAAGAATACGGATGAGAAGATCTTTCAGATTGGTTTACTGCTTCATCGGCACGGACTGGAAAAAGGTATTACTCTGGCGCGGCAGAGCAATGACCAGCAGACGCTTAAAAACATTAAACGCGCTAACATCAAGATGTCTACCTACCGTAATCTGCAGGCGCGCTTCAATGACAAAGAAATTCCTATCTACAGCGAACTTATCCTGGGTCTTCCAGGCGAGACGATAGACAGTTGGAAGCGAGGTATCGGCGAACTGCTTGAGGCGGGACTCAAGAATCAATTGTTTATTTATTTGTGCCAGGTATTTCCGAACACGGAATTAGGTGAAATGGATTACCAGGCGCAGTTCGGGATCAAGACCCAACGGATTGCGCTAAACGAGATTCACGGAAGTGTCCGAGACGATAACTGGGTGGCTGAATATGAAGATATCATCGTCAGTACAAGCAGCATGAGCCTCAAGGACTGGCGGTACTTGGTGATTTTCTCCTGGAGCACGATGGTGCTACACAGTATGAAGACCGGTTTCTTCGTAATGATATATTTGCTTGATCGGTATGGTGTAAAATTGAGTGATTTCATCAGTTACGTTACTGAAGGGCGCATGCCTGTCGATACAGGGCATATGTTCCGCGCAGAGCTAGCAGAATACAACCGTCTGCTCGACGGCATGCTGGAGCGAGGCCTTGGACGAGGTACGGTTATGCCTGACTACGGGGAGATATACTGGGATGTAGAGGAAGCGAGCCTTCTACGCATTGCAGAGAATCTCGATCAGTTCTACACAGAGTTGTACGAAATTCTAATTGCGTTTCTCAGCGAACGAGAGATTGCTTTTGATCCCGAGGAACTTAGAGAAGTCGTCCGCTACCAGCGGGCGTGCATTCCGGCGCGGTATCCGCCGGCTGTGACTGAGCACGACTTCTCATGCAACCTTCCTGAATACTTTGATACTGCTTTTAGCTCCACCCCAGTGCCACTGAGGCCAGTCAGACAGCTCCTCCGCGTCCACCCGGTCGATTTCGCAGGCGACAAAAAACAATTCGCACAGGAGACAGTCTTGTGGGGTCGCAAAAGTGGCACCATGCTTGTGAAGGCAACCTACCAACGCACTCCCGTAATGCCTGGCAGTGATGAACCCATGGCGAAGGTTTCTTAGATAGAAGAGCACAGCCTGTAAGTTCAGTTGCCGGTTGTCCAACTAGTCAATCCTGGCGAACCGAACGCCCATCGCGATATCTGAAGCGTACCAAAACATTAGATGTATCGATGTATCATGGAGGCATTGTTAGGGACCGCTCTGGACAGGGGGTCTTTCCTTCTGTAATGGGGAGGCGGTCATAGCCGAAACAGTAAGCAGTGGATAAGTAGACACACATAATGGGCTCTCACGCTAGTCACTTATTAACCCTTGTGGTTCCAACCCGGAACCGATGGGATTTCTTGAGCAGGCTACTGGACTATTACAGGGATTGTGGCCTTCAGTATCGGTTGATTATAGGCGACTCGAGTGATCCGAGTCAGTATAGAAGTAGAGACCTGGCGCTCGACAACTCAGGCAAGCGATTGAATCTAGAATACCGTCAATATCCGGATACAACGGGAACGGTGTGTGCCGCAGAACTACTGGCGCATGTTTCGACGCCGTATGCAGTTTGGGTTGCTGATGATGACTTTGTAGTTCCATGTGGTTTTGATCGGACAATAGATTTCCTAGAGAGACATCGAGACTATAGTGGAGCTCATGGTAACGCTCTGATATTCACACTTTCCTCTGATGGTCCTTTCGGCCGGGTAATGTCAATTGGTCGATATTCCCAGCGGTCGGTCGAACAGAAGACTGCTTCTGAGCGCCTCGTGGATCATTTAGAGACCTACTGTCCCACAATCTTCTCGGTACATAGGACAGAGCTCTTGCAGCGAAGCTACCGTTACGTCGCGGACTTAAAACTGGACAACTGCTTCGGTGAACTCCTGCCTAGTAGCCTCCCAATCGTATGCGGCAAGATCAAGAAGCTGGACATTCTCTATATGGCGCGACAAGCTCACGCAGGAATGGTTTCACGCACAGTCAACCCTGGTGTTTTTGATTGGATCACCGGGCCCCGGTGGTTGGAACAATGGATAAGTTTTCGCGATTGCTTAACAAAAGAGCTGGCACAGCAGGACGCGATCAAGCTGGAAGTGGCGCGGGAAGTAGTGGAGAAAGCGTTCTGGGGATACCTAGCGCACGGTCTCACAAGGAAATGGGATGCCCGCTACTGGCGGGACGGTCAGGGCGTTTACGCCCGCCTACGTGAAATGGCGAGGCGTGTTCCCGGAGTACGGAAGGCATGGCATAGTCTGCGATCTTTCCTTCCAGGCGTAGATAACAAAATGTCCCTTGAGGCATTGTTACATTCTCGCTCTCCGTATCATGAGGATTTCATGCCGGTTTATCGAGCCATTACCACAGCTCACGAAAAATAGATCAGCAGTCATGGTCGACTCCGGTTACCAACAACAATCGTCGCGGAAAGTAGGGATGCTTTCCTTTTACTGGAGGGTCGTCGTCAGGCCCCACCTTCGGCAGGTTCTGTTAATCTTTTCGCTGATGATAGTCGGGGCGCTGCTGGAAGTGGTGACGGTGGGTTTGGCTGTTCCGCTCCTGGATGCGGTGACTCAGTCCGAGCGGGCTTCAGGGAATCGGGTTCTTATCTGGGCGCAACAATTCTTAAAGTGGGGGGGATTTTCGCCCTCCAATAATCTGGTCATTGCATCCATGCTCGCGGCCGCAAGCCTGCTGTTTCTCATAAGGGGCGGGTTCACGCTGCTCCAGGAGTATTTGACTGCTGTCGCCGCGCACCGGCTGCGGCGCGAGACAAGGTCCGCTCTGTTAGAGAGATTCCTTTACGCTCGCTACGAAGATCTCTCAAGGAGGGGTCGTGGGGCCATTCTTCATGACATCAATGGGCCTTCGAATGCGGTTTACTCCACGATCATCGAATTGGGCAGGCTTGTGGCGGGAGTGCTCAATAGCGTAGTGCTACTACTCCTCATGTTCTATCTTTCTTGGTGGGCGACTCTGTTAATTGGATTCATGGTGGTCTGCGTGGTGCAGGGATTACGAAGGGTGATGGACCTGAGGTCGAGGATCTCCGGGCAGGCGCTTTACGAGCTCCAAGCGGAGCAGTCCAAGCTGGAGGTGGACGCGATCGACGGGCTCAAAGTAGTCAAGGGCTACGGCCTGCAGGACAGGCTGGTTCAGAAACAAAGGTCCCTTCTTACTGCTGAGATACGGCCCACGCTTCAATTGGTCCTGTTCCAGCGTACGCCCTTCTTTCTCAACGAAATGACGGCATGCTTTATTGTCCTTGTCCTTGGCAGCATCGCTTTTCTATGGCCCAGTGCGGGAATGAATTTTTCGACCTTGGTGGTGTTCCTGGTGGCAATTCGCCGTGCGAGTCCGGCCATCGCTAGTGTTAATACTACTTTAGTGGATTTGAACAAATCAAGACGAGGGGTTGAGGTTATTGATGAGGTCCTCTATTTAACGCCTCCAGAGGGGGAAGGTCGCAAGACCGTTTCCAGGGTGGAGGAGATCAGACTCAAGGATCTTTCTTTTAGCTATTCGGCGCGACCGGAGCATTGGGTCCTTCAAAACATCGACCTCTCTATGAAGCGGGGTACCGTGACAGCCATTGTGGGCTCTACAGGGGCTGGTAAGAGCACGCTAGCAAACCTGCTCATCGGACTCTATCGGCCAGCTACGGGGCAAATCCTCGTTAATGGAACGGATTTGGGTGAACTTAAGCTCCAGACCTGGCGGAAGAGCGTGGGCTATGTATCTCAAGACACGTTCCTGTTTAACGCGACCCTAAGGGAGAACATCACCCTGTGGGATCCAGACGTGAGCCAGGACGATGTAGAATGGTCCGCCAGAGTGGCGCAACTCCACGATTTCGTAGTGACGCTGCCAGACGGGTACGAGACGGTTGTTGGGGATCGGGGCCTGAGATTGTCCGGGGGGCAGTGCCAGCGTGTAGCCATTGCCAGGGCCATTTTGCGCCGCCCGGAAGTCCTGATCTTTGACGAAGCAACCAGCGCCCTAGACAATCTGACAGAGCGAGCCGTTTACGAGGCTATCAGCGTCCTGCATTCGGACGCCATTGTGCTTGTCATTGCGCATCGCCTGAGCACAGTCAGGGAATCAGACCAGATCGCGGTTCTGCAATCAGGGGGCATAATCGAAAGTGGAACCCACGATTCTCTGATCCAAGAGGGCGGTGTCTATTCAAAACTCTACCAGACAGATATCTTTGAAAACCTAGAGTCGACCTCCTGAGCTAACCTTCAAAAGGGACCCGAAAAACTTGAATGGAGCCTAAGGCATATATTCTAGGTGCAGGTGTCAGCGGTCTCGTCACTGGGTGGAAGCTGCTCGAGCGGGGATGGAGTGTGAAAATCTTCGAGCGAGAACCCTTCTACGGCGGCATGGCTCGGACGTGGAGGTGGGGGGATTTTCTGCTCGACGTCGGTCCCCACATTTATCACACGCCAGACAGTCAGTTGGTGGAATTTTGGGAAAAAGAATTCGGTGACCTTTTCGTCAAGAGGGACTTCTGGTGCAAAAACGTCAAAGGCGCCAATTTTGATGCATACTACGACTATCCGCTTTCTTACGAGTCTATCGCTGGCTATCCCGCCGAGTTGAGGAGAAAGATATTTGCCGAACTAGAACATTTGAACCCGGAGGAAAAAGCAAAGGCTCGGAATTACAAAGAATATGTAATCGCTCTGGTAGGCCCCACTCTGCAAAAGATGTTCTGTGAGGATTACCCGAAAAAGTTATGGGGCCTGCGCACCGAGGAGATGACAGCCAGCTGGGCGCCAAAGCGTATTGAGCTTAGACAGAAGATTACGCCTTTTTACCATGGGCAGTGGAATGCCGTTGGGAAGTTAGGGACGGGCTGCGTCTACGACCGGATCTATCAGAAGATTACTAGTCTGGGGGGCGAGGTGCGTTTGGGTGAAGGGGTGCGGGAACTGGAACACCATAACGGCACGGTCGGAAGACTCTTGTTAGATCGGGGCGAACCCGTCCCTGTCAATCCGAGGGACATCATCGTCTCGACGATCCCCATCAGTGTCCTGTCACGCATGTTAGGTGTTCCCTGCACGCTGGCGTTTCGAGGTGTGACCTCTGTTTACCTGGCTTTCCGTCGCGAATACGTGCTTCCGGAGGGGATTGACTGGCTCTACTATGATTCACCGGAGCTGTTCTTTCACCGGCTCAGCGAACAGAAAAAGTTCTCGGCGGTATGCGCTGTGCCTGGAAAGACTTGCCTCACCGCGGAGATTGCCTATTCGCGGAGCGACTCTATTGACCAAATGGCCCCGGAGGAGTTGATAAGGACCGTGCTGGAGCAGGTTTGCCGGACTGGATTAGTTCGCAAGGAAGAGTTCATCGATGGTACGGTCAACCGACAACCCGCGGTCTATCCGCTGCTGCACAAAGATTACCAACACGAGCTTGCTCAAGCCCAGAACCGTCTGGGGGAATTTAGCCAGCTTTACTCTATTGGGACGACGGGAGAATTCAACTACGCCGATAGCCAGATTCTCTTCCTCAAGGCATTTGACCTTGTCGATATTCTTACCGGCCAGTACTCCGAATTGTCGCAGGTGAAGCGAAAGCAGTATGTGGCGGCCTTGAATACGACAGTATCGCTCAATGGAAAAATAATCGGAGGTGATCATCGGCCTTACATGATCGCAGAGGCGGGGTTGAACCATAACGGCAGCTTGGAATTGGCTTTGCAGCTTGTGGATCGAGCGGTAGAAGCAGGCTGCGACGCTATCAAGTTTCAGACCTATAAGAGCTCTAGCCGGATTTCCGGGAAGATCAAAAAGGTCCGCTATGCCGAAACGACCCTTGGAGAACAGGAAACACTATTGGAAATGTTCCAAAGGTTAGAGATAAGCTACGAGGACCACAAGCACCTTTTTGATTATGCCCGGCGATGCGGGATAGAGATATTTTCCACTCCCTTTGACTGTGAAAGTGTGGACCTTCTGGAGTCTCTCGGAGTTAATTTTTATAAGATTGCATCGTTCGACCTTTGTAATATCCCTTTGTTGAGATATGTCGCCTCTACCAAGAAGCCGATGATTCTATCTACTGGAATGTCGACGTTAGGGCAGATTGAGGAGGCCTTGGATGCCATTCGCGGCGAGGGCGGTGGCAATGTCATTCTTCTGCATTGCATCTCGGCATATCCTGCCGCCCCTGAGGATATGAATTTGAATGCGATTAAGACGCTCAAAGAGAGTTTTCGAGTGCCTGTGGGCCTGTCCGATCACACGCTAGGTATCCAGGTTTCCTTGATAGCCCTGAGCTTGGGTGCAAACGCTATTGAGCGCCATTTTACTCTGAGCCGCGCGATGGAAGGGCCTGATCATATCCTTTCTTCAGAACCAGAAGAAATGCGGGAGCTGGTGCACAGTGCCCATATCATTAGTCGCATTCTTGGCGATGGGGTGAAGAAGATCGAGCCTTGTGAGTACGAAACGATCAATGCTCAACGGAAAAGTTTATATGCCCGCGTTGATATTCATCAAGGAGAAGTTATCACTCTGGATATGGTGGCTATAAAGGGACCGGGAGGTGGTCTCCAGCCTAGGTACTTAGACGTCATCGTGGGGCGAATGGCAAAACGCGCTATTAAAGCCGATTATCCTATTACTTGGGACGATATTTAGAACGTGTAGTATTTGAAACGAGCAGGATAGGTTTTGCGAGAGATTCCCGTGATCGCACAGCGAAAAGGAAGCTCGCCGGGTTTTGTATTGGTAACACTTCTAAAGTGAACTCTTCCGGTTTGTATTTCTCGCCGATCCGCAATACGCAGTAATCAGTGGGTGGGAGTGTGGTTGTATATCAAGCTCACAGCCGGGTGTCTGGCTAAGGCGGATATTGAAGCGGATCATCCAGTCACACGGGATGTAGTATAGCCATGACGTATAAAAGAAAAGCGATGGATTTGGTTCAAAAAGCGGTAGCTATTGCCCGGAGCGAGGGCAAATTGTCTGGTTTTACCATCGGCAATACCGCCAAAATTGATAAAGATGGTTGGTATTTTACGCCGCTGCGCCGGACCCGTCTTATGGTAACCGCGGGCGTTATTGTTTATAGCGAGCGACAGGCCATTGATATCGCTAAAATTGCCGACGGTCAGGTGCAATACATTTTAGTGGATGCGGAGAAAAAAGTTTCGCAGGACATGTCGCGATCCGGGGAGCCCGGGAATGTTGAACGCGCTGTCCGTGAAACAGTTAAGAAGTCAAAGTTGTGGATCTATAAAGGGAATGATTTAGCGGTAGAGGCGGTTGATATTTTGATAACACAATTAACGAAAAACGAATTGCAGGGCATTGGAGGAAAAAAGGTTACGATTTTAGGGGCGGGGAATTTAGGATGTAAATTGGCGTTAAAGTTAGTCGAGCGCGGCGCGCATGTTTTTATAACACGGCGGGATCGCAAGAAATTAAGCGTGATTACGCGAGCTTTGAATTTCATTAAGCCTATTCACACGACGGCGCGCATCCACGGAACTACAAATAATGAACAGGCAGCTAAAGGTGCGAACATTTTGGTCGGCGTCAGTCAGGGTTTGCCGTTAATTACGGAGAAGATGATTCGACAATTGGCGCCGCAGGCTATCGTGATTGATGCGGGAAAGGGTACTCTTTATAAAGAAGCCTTGCGGACCGCTCAAGCGTTGGATATTGCCGTTTACAGGCTGGATATTTCCGCACCCTTTGAGGGATTGATTCACCAGCTTTGGGCGATTGAACAAATTGTGGACTATCGAATGGGACGGCGACGGATTGTGGGAGAAGCGATTGTTTCCGGGGGACTTTTGGGACGCAAGGGGGAGGTTATTGTTGATAATATTCAGGACCCCAAAATCATTTATGGCATAAGCAATGGGCAGGGGGATTTTATTCGTCGATTGACGGACCGGCACCAGCAGAGTATTCGCAAAATTCAGAAGTTTATTAAAGACCGCGCGCTGGAATCTAAAGTTAATGACATCACGAGCGAAGCCATATCTGGGCAGCGAGGGATTACGGCATGCGAGTCGATCGTGATTGCCAACTAAGAAGAAGAGACATGTTAAGCATTAAGGATTTAACGCCGCAACAGGGTTTCGTCATCGGAGAAGTCGCCTGTGGTCATGAGGGCAATCCCGACCGCTTAAAAGCCCTTATTGACTGTGTAGCCGAGATGGGTGCGCCGGCGGTTAAATTCCAAATTTTTACGCTGAACGAGCGGGCTATTGAAGGCTACCCGGAGTGGAATATTTTTAGTGGACTGGTCCTGGGGAAGGACCAGTGGCGGAAGGCAGTTGATTACAGTCATCAAAAAGGCCTTTATGTTTTCTCTGATGTCTTTGGTCAGGAGAGTTTTCAGCTCGCCAAAACGTTGAGTGTGGACGGTTATAAGATCCATTCCGAGGATCTGTTAAATAGTTATTTCATTGACAGAGTCGTTGCCGAAGGAAAACCGGTATTGATCGGAGTAGGGGGGGCCTATCGTAATGAGATTTATCGTTTATTGAATTTTCTAAAATCCCGTCAGAATTTGAACAATGTGATCTTAATGACAGGCTTTCAAACTTTCCCGACCCCTGTCGAGGCGCACTCGTTGACTGAGGTGGAAGATTTAGTGGAAAAATACTCCTCGTACGGTGTGAAGGTCGGATTTTCCGATCACGTTGACGGCGGTTTACCGGAGGCTCAGATTATTCCTTTAATGGCCTTTGCTAAAGGTGCGGCGATTGTCGAGAAGCACGTGACCATCGACCGGAATTTAAAATGGATCGATTATCAATCTGCTTTGAACAAAGATGAATCTCGAAAGTTTATGAGCTCGGTAAGGAACCTTACGCCTCTCCTGGGAACAATCGGGGCATTGAATGAGTTTGAGATGAAATACCGCAAGATGTTTAAAAAGAGCGCCTGCGTCAAGAGGGAATACAAAAAGGGCGATGTGATCTTGCCTGAGGATGTGGAATATAAGAAGGATACGCGTCAGGCAATACCCCTGCCGAGTTTTGATTTGATCAATCGCAAGCTTACTGAGAGTTTGACCCGAGGGGCGGTCGTGCGTTCAAGTGTTTTGGAAAACAAAGTAGGGATTGTTATCGTTGTTCGGTGTACTTCAAACCGTTTGCCGAATAAGGCCATACTGAAAATTCATGGACGAGAAACCATTGCTTTGTTGATTGAACGGATGAAACGCTGCAAGAATGCCAATGGTGTGTTCTTGGCGACCTCGACAGACCCGTCTGACGATGTGCTGGTCGATATCGCTCATCGAGAGGGGGTTCTCTTTTATCGGGGGTCATTAGACAATGTCGCGCTGCGTTTCTATGAAGCTGCCCGGCAATACCAATTAGACCATATCGTGCGGGTGACGGGAGACGCCTTGCTTTGCGATGAAATCATGGTCGATAAAATCATCGCAAGTCATTTGCAACAGTCTGCGGATGTAACCTTCATGAAGAATATGCCCTACGGCACGGCCAAGGAAGTTTTCAAATTCCAGACAATTGAAACGGTCGTGAATACTGTTGAGATTCCCGGCAACACCGAATACCTGGAATGGTTTTTAGAAAACAGGCGGTATTTTAACGTTAATTACGTTGAGTCGGGTTATGAGTTTGATCCTGACCTGCGCATCACCCTGGATTATCAGGAAGACTTGGAATTTTTTACGAAGATATACGATCATTTTTATTCAGGTAAACCGACGTTTACCTTGTCGGATGTTTTGGACTGGTTAAAGCATAATCCGCAGGTTGCCAAAATCAATATGCAGAAAAAACCTAAATTCACTAGCGCGGATTTGAACGTCCATTTGAAAATTTGAAAGGCTTTTTAGAGAAGGTTTCCGGCTTTAGCGGAAAGGAGTTCCTTATGAGATTTCGCATTATTCTGGGAAAAAATCTTATCCAACAGTATGCTTATAATCGAGAACTGCCGACGGTCTTTTCCTGCGCCGATTGTTTGATCCAAGGGGAAGGACCCATGGCGGTGATCAAGCAAAAAACGGAACCGCGCGCGTTTTTTATCGGGCGTATTATCGGTCGTCGAGGGAAATCCGGCCAACTGTTTGGATTATCTACAACGGGAAAAGAATTTCACCAGGTCATTTTAACCAGAACGGTAGAACAGTGCGTCACCGAGTTGGAGGGGCGTTTTATTCTCATCCGAGTGAAAGACAACGGCGCTTATGAAATTTGTTGTGATCGTTTCGGTCAATTGGATTTGTATTATCAGAGTGTCGGGGGAGGAGTAGTGTTTGCAACGGACTTAAGCCTTTTACCATTTCAAAATGGCAAGATTAAATATGACCAGGCCAGTGTCGTTCACTCCCTTTATGTTTATGGTTTTCGTCCGCCGAAACGGCATACGTTGTACGAAGGGGTGCGACGCCTAGGAGTTGGAGATGTGGCTACCTGGTGCGACAGCCGCTTGGGGTTCCATCAAGTTCCACCGATTGCGTTGCCTACCCAAGAATACAATAAAAAAGATCTGGTACGATATTCCGAAATGCTTTTGGATTCGATCGCCAAACGTTCTTCTCCCAAAGGAAACATTGTTTTTCTTTCTTCTGGATGGGATTCAACGTCGCTTCTGGCATCGTTGGTGAAAATACGCGGCAAAAAGAATGTCAAGGGTGTAATTGGTCGGTTTAATTTCTCGGAGCGTACGGGTATCAATAATCCGTTTGAAATCAAACGCGCGCAGGCGGTAGCGGATTATGTCGGCGTAAAATTGAATATTGTGGAGATCGACTATTGGCGAAGGGGACCGGATATTGTTGAGAAAATAGGAGGGTTTTTGCGCTCTCATATGCTCTCGGGGATGTCGCTTTTTCACTGGGCAAGATTGTCCGAATATCTGGCAAAAAGGACCGACGGAGAGGCGTTGTTCTCGGGAGAAATCAGCGATGGCGCCCACAATCTGGGCTTCAGCCAGTTTTTGACGCTTTTCCATCCGGTTCACGATTTCCGCGAATACAGCGACAAGATGCTGTGTTACCTATTTGGCCCTACCTTCTTTAAATCCATTTCCACCGGAAAGTTTAAAGATGATTTGGTTTTTAATTTGATCAAAAATAAATTTGGCGAGAAAATTTACGATGAGCCTGCGAAGGATCCGGCGGATTGCGCGCGTCAGCTTTTATCGAGCTTCTTTTTGCGCGACAACCGGTTCCCGTTTTGGTCTTTGCGCAACAACAAAATGATGACGGAGCATGGCCGGGCGCTATATTCGGACGTTTTTGAAAATGAATATATCAAACAACCGGCTCAACAAGTGACACCTGAAACGTTATATTCGTGGTTCTTGCATTTGTACAACTCCTTCCATTGGCAGGGCGGGACCGTATCGAGTTTAAACAGCGTGACGGAACATTTTGGTCTTCAGATGAATTTACCGTTTTATGACAGCCGTCTGCATGAGTTTTTGGCGGCGATGCCGGAGTCCTGGGGTCGCGGTCTTGAAATTAAACCAACAAAATATCCCCTCAAATGGATGTTAGAAAATCGCATCGACTATCCATGGCATCTACAGGTGGGGCCGCATTCCTATTTGTATGACGTTGACCCCAATTTTAACCACGCGGCCGAATTCATTTTCCGATCCGCGTTCGCTCCTGCAATCCGAAAAATGCTGGAGCAGCGAAGTTTTGAGGATATTCTCTCGCGGGAAGTGTTTGATCTGGACTATTTCCATCGCGTTGTTGACCATTATTTACGGGGGGATGAGATTGTGGCGGAGCGCACGGATCTTTCCGCGTTATGCTTTCTTTCGTTGACGGGGTGGTATGGGCAAAAAGCGGCTGTCTGAAGCCCCTCGTGAGATTACCAGGGGCAAATGAAAACTGTATGTCAGTAGGCGATCTCCTAAAAAGGCTCACAGGAGATTTTTATCAGAACGATTCTGTTGCTGGAGTAGCTTCATGAGTCGTGATCCTGGTGGCTTTCGTGTCCTTATTGTTGGTTGTGGTCAGTTGGGAAGCCGGCATCTGCAGGCAGTGGCATCGCTCCCTCAGGTGCGAAATATTGAAATAGTAGATCCTCGGCCGGAGGCGCTCCAGCTTGGTCGCAAGCGGCTGGGGGAGATTCCTGGCTCCCGAGACGGGACGGTTTTTCACTGGTTTTCTTCGCTGGAAGAGGCAACTCAAGGTGGCGATTTGTGCATAGTGGCGACCCAAGCGGATATGCGTTGCCGGTTGGTGCATGAGATTGCAAATAGGCTGGAATATTGTTCCTTTCTCTTGGAGAAATTGGTAGCCCAGTCGGTAAGGGATTACGAGGACTTGATCAGCTTTTCAAAAAAAAGGGGGCTTTCGATATGGGTCAACTGTAAGGGCCGGGCCCATCCTTCTCATAAGCGGGTTAAGGAGCGCCTCAACCCGACCGAGCCGATCATTTTTAGTGTTGTTGGAGGCAACCATGGGCTGGTAAACAATGGGATTCACGCTGCTGATCTGTTTGCGTTTTTCGACAGTACAGACCGGATTGAGAGCGCGGGGGCACGGATTGACCCGATTTTGCACAGTTCAAAGCGAGGTAGCGGCGTATTTGACCTGAGCGGGGCTCTCCATGGGCATACCGAAAAGGGGAGCTATTTCACCCTTTCCTTTGCGGCTGACCACGATGCTCCGGGGTATTACGCCATTGTGTCGCGCAGCTATCGGGCTGTCATTGACGACATGATGAAGTGGTTTTACGAGAGCACACTAGAATCAGGGTGGTCGTGGCGGCAGGTCCCCTATGAGGCTAATCTCGCGGTTAGTAACATGACCCGTGCGTTCGCTACCGATATACTGCAGTTGGGACGCTGCGAGTTGCCTACGCTGGAAGAGTGTTTTCCTGCGCATCGTTTCATTCTAACTGAGCTTAACCCTCATTTTAACCGATTGTTGGGTGTAGAAAGCGACCGTTGTCCGGTCACCTAATGGGAACTCTTGTCGAGCCAGATCCAACAGCCTCATCGGCCGAGCTGGCAGGCGCGATCAAGGCGGTTGATTTCTCCAAGTGCGCGGCGACGGTTATTGGTTACGGTGGCATGGGGCGACAGTATGTCAAGGCCTTGCGAACACTTGGTGTGCAGCGGCTTCGGGTCTGTTCGCGTTCAAAGGCTCCCTTAGCCGAACTGGAGGGAGAAAATGGGATTACGGTATCAGCCGGGGGCTTTGAGCGCTTAGAATGTCAAGCACAGCCGGATGAGCTCGGCATTATCGCAACGCCTACCCTTTCGCTGATGGCTGCAGCCGAACACCTCGTCTCACTAGGTTTCCGGCGGCTCCTGATTGAAAAGCCTGTTTCTCTCCGGTCAGGCGAGATCGAGCGCTTGGCAAGGGAGTCCAACAAGACAGGAGTGGAAGCGGTATGCGCGTACAATCGCGTTGCCTATCCATCTTTTCATGAAGCACGTTCACGTGCGGCGCAAGAGGGCGGTATAACTTCCTGCACCTATACCTTCACTGAAATGGTTAAACCGGATTGGCCTCAGCGTTTTCCGCCTGAGGAGTTGGCCCGATGGGGGATTGCCAACAGCTTACATGTCATAGGCATGGCCCATGGGCTGATTGGAATGCCCAAAGAATGGAGTGGTTATAGACGCGGATCGCTGCCCTGGCATCCTACCGGAGCTCTTTTTGTGGGGTCCGGGATCTCTGAGTTCGGCATTCCTTTTTCTTATCATGCAGACTGGGGCTCCACAGGTCGATGGTCCGTGGAGATACACACGGCCGTGGCTTCTTATCGATTGTGTCCGCTTGAAAAGCTCTTCCGGAGAGTTTCAGCCCTTTCCGATTGGGAAGAAGTTTCGATCGATACCTTTGCCCCCGAGGTGAAGACAGGCTTTGTAGAACAGGTGGCAGCGATGCTGAATCCATCTATAAGAAGGTTCGCTGCTCTTGTTCCCTTGGAAGTAGCCGCTAGCCTGACTGGATATGCCGAAGAGGTTTTTGGCTACAACTAAGATCTCAGACCATGGCAAGAAAGTTAGCATTAGTAACGGGTGGAACGCGGGGGATTGGTGCGGCTACAAGTGACACTCAGTGCTTGAAAAGGTTCTCCGATTTGAAGCTATGTACGATGCACCACTATTTTAGTAAGGGCGAATACGTGGCGAGATTATCCTTGAGATCGTCTGTTCTAGCAGGTTGCTGAAAAACTCCTATTCTGAAAGTTTTTTCTATACTGACGATCGCTGCGCATGTTAAGATGGCTGAAATTGTATCTTTGGAGGTGTTGATGCGCGGGACGCAGGACAGACAAGCAACTAT
>Ga0209212_1001761_pt1 | contig 33504 bp, 25 predicted proteins | sample RifGroC2_FD_183996 | JGI IMG/M metagenome (GOLD analysis project Ga0209212, IMG submission 183996) | Groundwater microbial communities from Rifle, Colorado, USA - Groundwater C2 (SPAdes) (version 2) | ecosystem: Environmental > Aquatic > Deep subsurface > Groundwater | place: Rifle, Colorado...
CGGACGGTGGTTCATCTGGCCCAGCTCAGCCAGAATATCCGGGTTCTTGGTCAACAGTAGCGTCATCTCATCGGACTGTTTTTTGATCTTGCTCCCTTGGCGTTCAAGCGGCCTGTAATCGGCAACCGCGGCCGCCTTTACAACCACTGAGCATTCTCCAGCCCTCGCCATGACAGCAGCATGCATCTCTCGGGCGCTTTCCACATTGACCAGTTCAACACCGCAAGGCGCCGAAAGACAGACCGGACCGCTGACAAGTATCACCCGCGCGCCTCGTTGTTGTGCTGCCCGCGCCAGCGCATAGCCCATCTTGCCCGATGAATGGTTACTGATGAAACGCACCGGGTCCAGTTCTTCACGGGTCGGCCCGGCCGTCACCAGGATCGTCTGCCCAGCCAGATCCTTGGCTGTCAAAGTCGCCAATGCGGCTTCGAAGATGTCTTCAGGGGCCGCCAGCTTGCCTTCCCCTTCCCAGCCGCAGGCCAGGGCGCCCTTCACAGGCGGTAAAAACTGATAGCCGGCACGCCGCAGCCTTTCCTCGTTTTCGCGATAGATCGGATTGGTGTACATATTGACGTTCATGGCTGGAGCAATCAGCAGAGGCGCTTTGGTCGCCATGACCGTTGTCGTGAGCATGTCATCGGCAATGCCGCCCGCAATCTTACCGATAACGTTGGCCGTGGCCGGCGCAATGATAAACAGGTCTGCACGGTCTGCCAGGGCGATGTGGCCGATCTCGCGCTCGGCGATCAGGCTGAAGAGTTCTGTATGCACCGGATTGGCGGATAGAGTCTGGAAGGTAAGAGGCGTAACGAATTCCTGGGCGGCACGCGTCATGATGACATGCACATCCGCACCAGCCTTGGTGAGCAGGCGCAGCAATTCGACAGCTTTGTATACCGCAATGCCGCCGGTAACACCGAGGATGACCTGTTTAGCCTTGAGCATGGGTAGTTCCTTATCCCAACCATCGGGACACGTGACGAGATTGTCTGCTAAAAATACGGGTTATTCTTCTTTTCGTGCCCTATGGTCGTTTCGGGACCATGCCCGGGATATGCAACCACATCATCCGGCAGGGTAAAGAGCTTGGACCGGATGGATGCCAGCAACTGTTCATGGGATCCCCCGGGAAGATCGGTACGACCGATGGAGTCGGCAAAAAGGGTGTCGCCGGTAATTATTGTCTTTTCTTCTTCAAGATAGAGACAGCAGCCGCCCTGGGTGTGCCCAGGCGTGTGCAATACCTTCATGCGACATTTTCCAAAACTGATCTCCATGCCGTCACGTAGAAAGGTATCCGGTTGAGGCGAATTATCCCCCCGTATACCATAGGCTCTGGCCACTTCAACCGCCCGCTCAAGCATGGGTACGTCCAGTTCATGAATCAGCAGGCGTGCGTTGAACCGCTCCAGAACCTGACGGTTGGCGCCAACATGATCAAAATGGCCATGGGTGTTTATGACCTGACTGATATTCAGTCCCAACCGTTCAACCGCTGCGATGATCTGCCCGGCATCTCCGCCGGCATCCACCACCACTCCCTCGCGGGTTTCTCCACAACCGAGTATGACACAGTTGACCGCCAGCGGGCCAACTACCACAATCTCAAATATCATAAATGATGTTCCTTAAGCCGAAGTTATATCGAGAATCATGGTCAATGTTGACAGAACACCCGAGCTGGTATACATTTCTAACAGTTGTCACAAGGAGGAAATATTCATGAAAAAACCCTGGGTCGATCAGGAAAGCTGTATCAGCTGCGGACTTTGCATCTCAACCTGTCCGGGTGTCTTCCGTTTCAACGATTCGACTAAATCGGAATGCTACGACCCGGGCGGAGCCTCTGAACAAGACATCCAACAGGCTATCGATGCCTGTCCGGTACAGTGCATTAGCTGGGAAAACTAACAACTAAAAGGAGAATTTCTATGCAACGTTGGATCTGCACTATCTGCCAGTACGTTTACGATCCCGCACTGGGTGATCCGGACAAGGGAATACCCGCAGGAACCCCCTTTGAATCTCTGCCTGACGACTGGTGCTGTCCGTTGTGCGGCGCAGGCAAAGACGTATTCGAAATGGAATAACTTACAAATTACCCCCGCTATGCGGGGGTTTTTATTTAGATTTATCAGCCGGCCTGATAATATCAACCCTCGTCACACCAGCATCCATCTTGACCCGCCAGACCAATCCGCAGGCGCCACATTCCTTAACAGGCGACTCATCAGAAGAAAAACCGTCGGAATGCATGTCAATATCAACCAAAGTCCTGTCTCCACAATTCGGGCACTTCATAATTCACTCCTTCTTGCATTTTCAATATTGCCAAGTATTACTGCAACAAACTTTACGCCAGCTCAGGCATGATCTTGATCATGGCTGCAAACAACCCATCAAGATCATAACGGTTCATATCTCCCATGTGGGCAATCCGAAAGGTCTGCCCTTTGATCTTGCCATAACCGTCGTCAAATGCAAACCCTGACGCGTCGAGTTCCTTTTTGAGCCGCGCCAGATCGATATCGCGACTGTTACGGGCACAGGTGAGGGTCTGAGAACAGAACCGGGATTCCGGAAACAAACCGAAACCACGGTCGGTTATCCAGCCGCGGACATAGTTAGCCAAGTCACTATGGCGTGCCCAACGAACTTCAAGCCCTTCTGCAAATATCCGGTCCAGCTGGCAATCCAAGGCGTATATCTGGGAGATACAGGGGGTGGAGGGGGTATTGTCTTTACTGTCGTTGGCGTCAAACTCCAAAAAATCAAAGTAGTAGCCGCGACCTTCTATGGTCGATGCGCGCTTGAGCGCCTTTTCGCTGGCAGTGAATATCGCCAGACCGGGAGGCAGGGCCAAAGCCTTCTGCACTCCGAAGATGCAGCAGTCGATCCCCAAAGTATCTACCGGTATACTGAGAGCACTCATGGACGAAACCGTATCTACAATAAACACCACTTCCGGAAATTTCCGCATCACCTCGGCGATCTCTCCGAGTGGGGACATCACACCGGTGGAGGTTTCATTGTGGATCATGGTCATGCTGTCGTACTTTCCGCTGGATAGCGCCTGCTCAACGGCCTCAGGCGTGACTGGACTGCCCCACTCGAAGCGGATGGCGTCGGCCTGTTTGCCGCAACGCAGGGTGACATCGTGCCACTTGTCTGAAAAAGCGCCGTTGCAGAAGTTAGCGCAGCGCGTACCTACCAGATTGCGTACAGCGCCTTCCATAACGCCAAAGGCACTGGATGTTGCCAGATAGACCTTCCCTTCGGTAGCCAGCAATGTCTTGAGCTTTGACTTGGCGCGCCCGTGCAGTTGGGCGTATTCCTTCATGCGATGGCCGACCATGGGGGTTGCCATAGCAGCAAGTATTTCGGGATGGACCTCAACAGGTCCGGGGATAAACAACTTTTTATGCATGCAGACTCCAGGTTTAAGTGACGCTCCGGAAGCAGAGAGGAATTGGCGCGAGGTTCTATAAAGCTAGCAAATAGGGCAGTTAAAGTCAAGAATGCTCTCTTCATTATTCCCGGACTTTCCGAGTGCTTTGCTAAATGAGTTTATGCCTGTTTAATACGCAATCCATACTCAACCACATAATTCATATGTCAAAATCTATGTAATACTTTATTATCATGACTTCAATTTTGATTGATTTTATCAATTCTATTAGTGTAGTGTATAGCAAATTTATACACCCACCATTAAGGAGTTTGTTATGTCGTTTGTCGTCTGCCGTTTTCTTCCCTTACTGATGTTGCTTGTGGCCTGGGCCGCACCAACCTTCGCAGAGCAGGGGATGGCCATCGATCCAGCCACCTGCCTGGGCTGTCATAGTGACAAGATTTCCGTGAGGGAATTTGCGACATCGGTCCACGGCAAGAACGCCTGCACCAGTTGCCATGTGGACATCACGGATCTTGCCAAGCATATGCGAAAAGAGATCAAGGTCCAGAAGGTACAGTGCGAGCGTTGTCATAAAAAGGAAAACGCCGAACACTATACCAGTGTCCACGTATCCAAGGGGGTCATGTGCGCTGATTGTCACACCGATATCCATGTCCACAAATCATGGAAAGGCGACAAACGCAAGGTCGTTGCTAAATGTGTCCAGTGCCATGACAAAGAAAAAGTATACCAGCAATCAATTCACGGCAAGGGTGTAGCAGCCGGTAACATGGATTCTGCTTCTTGCAGTGACTGTCACAACCTCCATGCCATCAAACCGCTTGGCGACCCGAAAAGCTTTGAAAATCGTGATTTTCATACCAAGGTCTGCATGAAGTGCCACAGCGACAAAAAGATGATGGCAAAAAACAACGTCTTTAACGTAGCTGTCAAAACCTACATGGAGAGCTACCACGGCAAAAACTATCGTCTCGGATTTCCTGAACGAGTAGCAGGCTGTGCCGATTGCCACACAGCCCATTCCGTGCTCCCTGAAAAGGACCCAAAATCAAGCGTAAATGAAGCCAACCTTGTTGCCACCTGCGGCAAATGCCATACCAAGGCAACTTCCTTGTTCACCAAGTTCTATTCCCACGGTGAGCATGACCGTGAAAAATATCCGATCCTTTATTATACCTTTGTTGCCATGACCGGCCTTCTGGTCGGTACTTTTGCCGTGTTCTGGGTACATACATTACTCTGGATGTTCCGAGGCTTCGTAGAAAACCGTGAGAAGGCTGACAAGCTTCACAAAGGTGAGCATCATCACGTCATTCCGGATGCGCATAAACAGTACCGCCGTTTTACCCGCCGGCACATCTTCCTGCACATCCTGGTCATTACCAGTTTCCTGGGGCTCTCCCTGACCGGCCTGCCACTGAAGTTCAGCGACCAGTTCTGGGCTCTCAAGCTGATGGAACTGCTCGGCGGCTCGGCCAACGCTGGCCTGATTCACCGGATCTGCGCCGGCATAACCTTCGTATACTTTGCCTCGGCTCTGGCAATGAGCATCCACTTCCTTTTCTTCAAAAAGGATATCCCGGGTAATTTCATTCAACGCCTGTTCGGTCCTGATTCACTATGCCCGAATCTGCGCGACATCACGGATGTCGTCAACATGGTCAAGTGGTTCTTCTTCAAAGGGCCTAAGCCGACCTTCGAGCGCTGGACCTACTGGGAGAAATTCGACTTCATCGCGGTCTTCTGGGGTATGTTCGCCATCGGCGGTTCAGGACTTATGCTCTGGTTCCCTGAATTATTCGGCACCTTCCTGCCAGGATGGATGTTTAACGTCGCTACGATCATACATTCTGACGAAGCGCTTCTGGCAACCGGCTTCATCTTCTCGGTCCACTTCTTCAACACCCACGGTCGGCCCGAAAAGTTCCCGATGGACTTCGTCATCTTCAACGGCCAGATAGCCAAGGAAGAGATGATCGAGGAACGAGGTGACCAGTGGAAGCGCTACGAAGAGCTTGGTATAACCGAGAACTTTGCGGCAAAACGCACCAGCGGTGTCGTGTATGACTTCCTGGTCAAGGGATTCGGCTTCACAGCCCTCTTCATAGGACTGGGTCTGCTACTGTTGATGATCCTGGCTTTTGCAGGCGGATCACACTGACAGATGCGCGCAGCTAGCTGATGAGCAACGGGGCCGCATCCATCCAGGATGCGGCCCTTTCACTTACGTATCAATGTATCCGGATAAATTCCTAACCGTTTTTTAATTGCAGACCACAGGGTGCTGGTAAAAATCACCTGTTACTATATAATAACTTGAACTATGCCTAGGAGGCCCCATGGAGCCACAGAAGGAAATCAAAGTCACCAGATATTTCATGAACAGTATCACCCTTATCGGTTCATTGATGGTGCTAATCGCCACAATTCTGATCATCGTGTTTATACTGTTAGAATCATTTACCGGGCTTGACAACCCTTACATAGGGATGTTTGTTTATTTCGCCTTCCCTGGAATGCTTATCTTTGGTCTGGTTCTGATTCCGGTCGGCGCATGGATGGTAAGGGAACGTATACGCAAACACCCAGAAGTCGCCATACCTGCTCTTCCACGGCTTGACCTGAATGATATGCATACTCTCAGGCTAACCGTCTACTTCCTTGTCTCATCTGTGCTTTTTGTTCTGGTGGTAGGTATCGCTGCTATCAAGGGGTATGAGTTCACCGAATCAACAACCTTCTGCGGCGAACTGTGCCATGTGGTCATGGAGCCTGAACACACCGCCTGGAAAGAGTCGCCCCATGCCAATGTCAAGTGCGTCGAATGTCATGTAGGACCTGGAGCCGATTGGTATGTCAAGGCCAAGATTTCAGGTCTCCGGCAGGTTTGGGCCGTGTTGACCCACTCATGGCCAACACCGATCAGCACGCCTATCGAACACCTGCGACCAGCAAGAAGCACATGTGAACATTGCCACTGGCCTGAGAAATTCTATGCCGGCCGCCAGAAAATCTTCTACCACTATGCCCCCAACGAGGAGAACACACCGCGCGAGATCAACATGATGATCAAAATCGGCGGCACCCCCAAAAACCCCAATGCCATGGGTATCCACTGGCATGTTGGTCGCGAGGTCAAATTCATCGCCGGCGACAAGAAGCGCCTGAGCATTCCTTATATTGCCGTCAAGGGACAGGATGGAAAAATCACCGAATACATGGATCCGGCCAAGCCGCTTTCCCGTGATGAAATAACCAAGGCGGAAAAGCGCCTGATGGACTGCACTGATTGCCACAACAAACCGACCCACATCTACCATTCCCCAAGCGAGGAATTGGACAAACATTTTGTCTCCGGCACCATTGACCGGGGCCTGCCTTATTTCAAAAAGGTTGCGGTGGAATTGCTGGAAAAACCGTACAGTTCTTCCGAAGAAGCGGCCAAGGCTATTGAAGCTGGTATCAATAAATACTATGCCAAGAACTATCCCGATGTTGCCGCCAAGAAGGCAGCTGAGCTCAACCAGGCTATTCAGAAGACCCAGGCGATCTACAAGCGTAATTTCTTCCCGAAAATGAAGGTCTCATGGAACACCTATCCGAACCATGTCGGCCACTTCTATACACCAGGTTGTTTCCGGTGCCATGACGGCAAGCATAAATCACCAGAAGGAAGGGTTATTTCCAAGGACTGCAAGATCTGCCATGATGTCCTGAGCCAGATTCAGGAAAACATCCCGGCCGGTAAACAGGTTACCGAGTTTGTTCACCCCGTCGACATAGGCGATGAACTATTCAAAACAAACTGCAGCGACTGTCACTCCGTAGGAGGACATGACGCCTCGGCCGGCTCTAAACACTAATAGCGTACGACTGAACCCTCAAACAAAAAAGCCCTTGAGAAAATCTCAGGGGCTTTTTTGTTTTTTTATGATCTATTATTGCATAAAAGTATTACTACAATTCCTCAAACTCTTCACCATCTTCTACTTCGATTTTATCCTCACCAGCCTCGGGATCCACAACCACATCAATGGTTCCATCAACAAGTCCCTGCAGGAATTGCTGATTATCTTTGATGGTTTTACGGACAGCAGAGAGAAGTTCGTCCAGGTCATCAGCCTCCACCGGCATGTCATATCCTCCTACATCTTGAACGTGTCAAGATAACGCTCAGCATCCAGGGCCGCCATGCAGCCGGTACCTGCAGAGGTTATAGCCTGACGATAGATATAATCCTGCACGTCTCCGGCAGCAAAGACCCCTTCAACACTGGTAGCCGTGAGATTACCTTCGGTGCTGCAGCGGGTACGGATATAGCCGTTTTCCATATCCAGCTGTCCATCGAAAATCGCAGTATTGGGTGAGTGGCCAATGGCAATGAAGACACCATGAACTGGAATTACCTTGGTGGAACCGCTCGAATGGCGTACGCGGATTCCGGTAACACCACTGGCATCGCCCAACACCTCATCCAGAGTATGGTGCCACTCAATCGTAACATTACCCGATTTGGTTTTCTCGATAAGCCGATCTGCCAGGATTTTTTCTGAGCGGAATTGATCACGACGATGCACAACCGTTACATGGCGGGCTATGTTGGACAGATAAAGCGCCTCTTCTACAGCGGTATTGCCACCACCGATCACAGCCACATCCTTGCCACGGTAGAAGAAACCGTCACAGGTAGCGCAGGCCGAGACCCCCTTACCCTTGAACGCCTGCTCCGATGGAATGCCCAGGTACTTGGCAGAGGCACCGGTAGCAATAATCAAGGCATCACAGGTATAGACCGCTGAATCGCCTTCGAGCACTAACGGGCGCTGGCGCAGATTGGCGCCCTTGATCTGGTCATAGATCATCTGCGTATTGAATCGTTCCGCATGCAGCCTCATACGCTCCATCAGGTCCGGCCCCTGGACACCCTCATGATCTCCCGGCCAATTGTCAACTTCGGTGGTGGTGGTAAGCTGACCTCCAGGTTGCAAGCCGGTGATAATCACAGGGTTTAGATTAGCCCTCGCAGCATAAATTGCCGCGGTATACCCTGCCGGCCCGGCGCCGAGAATGATCAACTGGTGATGAATTGCTCCCATGAAACCTCCTGCGTATGATTTATTGTGCAAATGTATCAGTAAACTGGGGCCTTGCCAAGCCCAAACGCCTTGGAGTTTGACCCTGCCTTTTCCATCTGGTACTATAACCTCACACCCACGGGAGATCGGTATCTATGCAGCTTTATGATCTTATACAGGAAGCACACGACCGCCTGAAAAAACGCGTCCGCCGGACAGAATTGATCTATTCCCATTACTACACCGAGAAACTGGGGGTTCCATTGTATTTCAAATGTGAGAACCTGCAGCGCACAGGTTCTTTCAAGATCCGTGGGGCACTTAATTTCATGACCGCACAGTCGCGTGAGGCCCTTGCTAAAGGCGTAATCACCGCCTCTGCTGGAAATCATGCCCAAGGCGTTGCCTTTTCGGCAGATCTGCTGGGGGTCAAGGCAACGATCTACATGCCGGAAATTACCCCACCTCAAAAGGTTCAATCGACGCGCGACTACGGAGCCGAGGTAGTGCTGGTCGGAAGGAATTTTGATGAAGCCTGCCAGGCCGCATGGGATATGCAGAGAACTTCAGGTGCCCTGTTTGTTCATCCCTTTGATGATGAACTGGTCATGGCAGGACAAGGTACTATCGCCCTGGAAATTCTCGATGAACTGCCTGACCTTCGAAACCTGATCGTTCCGGTAGGTGGTGGCGGACTGATTTCAGGTATAGCCGCAGCAGTTCGTAAGATTGCTCCCCACGTCCGCATCATTGGCGTTGAATCGGTAGCCGCTCCCTCCATGTCGGCATCCTTTGCTGCAGGCAAACCTGTCGAAAAACCGGTCAGCGTCACCCTGGCCGACGGCATTGCCGTCAAGCTGCCCGGCGCAATTACGGTTCCCGTCATCTGCAACTGTGTTGACGAAATCGTCATGGTACAGGAGGAGGACATTGCTTTGGCTATTGTCTCTTTGCTGGAGAAGACCAAGATGCTGGTAGAGGGTGCCGGTGCTGTAACACTGGCTGCGGTACTGCACAACAAGATTGAGGGTCTGAGCGGCAAAACCGTATGCCTGTTGTCCGGGGGAAATATAGACGTGAAAACAATAGCTACGGTTGTTGAAAGAGGGCTTTTAGCAGCAGGACGCTACTTGAAACTGAAGATCGAGCTTGACGATATGCCCGGTTCGCTGGCCGCACTCACAGCTGACATCTCGAGCGTAAAGGCCAACATATTCCTGATCAACCATGACAGGCGCTCAAAATCACTTCCATTGGGCAAAACAGAGGTTTCACTGGAACTGGAAACCCGGGGGTATGAACATATCCGAGAGGTTATTGAGTATCTCGAGAGAAAAGGATACTGCCTTACAGCGGTATAATTTATTTAAGCCTGGTCAGAATTGGTGCGCAGGCCCGCAGCGATGTTGAAGTTGATGTCAATTATAATGGAAAGTTTTTCTGGTTCTGGAAATGCCATCATCTCAAAGAGACGTTTATCTATGAATATACTCAGATTGAGGATGTCTTCACGCAGTTTTTTGGGGAGCGGATTCTCAGGATCAGACAGTTCGGCCTGAAAAAAGCTCCAGACCTTTTGATTAAATTTTATGGCTTCAAGCAACTTTTGCTCACGATCTGTAGCGTCCCAGTTTTCCTTGACACTTTTCAGCATGAGTCCTGCACGGGATAGAACTGAGGCCTCCAATTCCCTGCCGCTCAAACCTTCCTTCTGAATTGCTGTATAGGCATTAACCGAGTTTTGTTGCATGAGCCATTAACTCCTCTTCGTAGGAAATCAGCTTTTTTGCGACTTTCAGAGCAGAATAAAATTTAGACTCAACAATATACGCGCTCATCTGTGAAATCAAGTCTTTTGTACTTGGTGCGGCCGCAAGCACATCACGCACCATGTCCCAGTACAGCTGGGCAAATTCAGAGGTCAAGCCGTCCCCGATATACATCAGTTGAATGACCAGGTAGATCTTCTTGCACGGTGTTGTTGCCTTTGCCTCGGTAAGAATATCCTTCTGCCTGAGAAGCGTCACCTGGTTTTCGATCTGCAGATGGGCAACTGTGTGCCCGTTTTTTATTACCGCACCGGCCAGTATAACCCGCTCTCCCGGTTTCAAGGTCAATTGTAACGCCATATCTAGGCTCCCATAACCGTATTGGTCATGGTTTCCTGCACCAGACTAATTTGTCCGGAGATGGCATCAAGCTGCTTACTTGCAGCCTTGACATGGGAATCCGGGGCATCCTGCGGAAGGGCGGGGGTCTGGATGGTACTGCCAATGCCGCTGGTCAGGCCTTCCCATAAATGTTTTACCTTTTCATATACCGGTTGTGGCGGAGGCGGGGTCATCAGGCTCAAGATCTGCTTCTGCAGTGATGAATAGCTCATCAACTGCTCCATACGTTCCTTGCTTTCGATCGGATACGGCGGGAAGTTCTTGATGATCTTATCTAACGATGCCTTCATCTGGTCTACAATAGCATTTACAGCTTTAAGCCCCTCATTGCTCTGCCGAAGGTTGATTGCCACGGAATTGAGAAAATCGGAGATGTTGCCCATTTTCTGTAATGTATCGACGGTATTTTTCGGCAGTTCAACCCTGATGGAGACCTTGTCCCCCCCCAAGGGTTGTACGGCATTATCTTTAATCGAGTTTGGTGCGTCCTGTTGTTGTGGGGTCTTGGATACCGCAAACTTGTCTGTTCCGGTGTTCTGCATCTGTGCAGTAGTTACATGGGCCAGTCGCAGATCATTGCCTTCGATTTTCATAGCCAGCCACCTCCCCGGGCTTGAATACGCAAACGGGGAGAGGTTGCCCTCTCCCCGCTCAGGTTTACTTCGACATCTTCAGATATTACTAGAAGAGACGGAGGACGGACTGGGCAGCCTGTGAAGACATGCTCAGTGCGGTGGTGCCCAAGGATTGACGGGTCTGCAGCATCAGCATGTTAGCGCCTTCATTGTTCATGTCGGCCAGGGTCAGGTTGTCAGAACCGGTCTGCAACGTGTTGATCATCGAGTCAGTGAAGGACTGGCGTGTGGTGATGATGTTCAGGTTGCCGGCCAAAGTTTTGGACTGGCTGCGCAGTTCGGTGACAGCTGCATCCATCTTGGTCTGACTTGCTTTGATGAGAACTGCCTGAGCAGTTGCATCGCCTGTTGTCCAGTCAGTTGGTGTAGATGGGGCACCAAGTGAGAGCCCACCAGCGGAAGTTGCAGTAAAACCGGTAACAGTCAAGCTGGAGGTAGAATCTTCGTTGAAGTTTACGGTCAGATTGTTGCCTTTCAACAGGTTAGTACCACGATATGCGGAATCTGTTGCCAGTGAGTCAATCTGAGATTTCAACGCATCGTACTGTACAGCAAAAGCCTGGCGGTCTGCAGTGACCTGGGTACCCAGAGCTGCCTCGGCAAGACCTTTGGCGGCTGAAACCAGGGCTGAGATAGCAGTGATACCGGCATCAGCAGCCTTCACATTCTGGATAGCCTCACCCATACCGTCTTTACGGATGCTGAAGTCAGCGGCGCGATTTAGTGCAGCCTGTGAAGCGAAGAAGTTGGTCGGGTTGTCAAGGGCGCTGTTAACCTGCTTGCCGGTGGAGAGACGCTCCTGGGTGCGGTCGATGGCCTTAGCGGTGCCTTGAAGCTGGAGGAGGTTGCTGCGCATACCTGCGGTCAATGAGATGTCTGAGAGTGCCATGGTAATTTCCCCTTTCTGGGAGTTTAATGTATGTGGCCTTCTGGCCACTGTCTGTTAGTTTATTTATCGGACATACCTAACAGAACTTGAATAAAAAAATAACCGGATGGATCTTTTTTTCCGCAACAGGACCATGTGGCTGAAATTCATGGCTCAATCGGTTCTATCATCCGTTGATAAGCGTGTTCCAAATCTGCTGTAAAACTGCTCGCATCCGTCATCGATGAACAAATAAGCTGTTCTCGCAGGCTATTCCGGTATTCCTGGATGCGGGCCCGGTTATTTGCCAAGGATACAGCAATATCAACATACTGATCGGCATTCAGCGCAATAAGCTCTGGTAATCCTGCATTAGTAAGAATACTCATGCCCACCCGGGAGGCATGTGTACGCCCTGCAAGGGACACAACCGGCACACCCATTAAGAGCGCTTCACAGGTTGTTGTCGTACCGTTGTACGGATATGTGTCCAGAGCGATGTGACATGCCCCGTAACGCTGAAGGTGTCCTTCCCGGCTGTCCGAAAAGGTACTTAGAATAAGCCTGGATGGATCAATACCATATGCGCTGAAACGATCGATCAGCTGGTTACGCACTCCCACATCCGTTAGTGAACCGTTTTTGAGACACAGCTGGGAGTCGGGGAGAGCGTGCAGCACTCTGGCCCACAGTCGTAGGATTGTTTCTGAAATCTTGGGATTGTTATTGAAACTACAAAAAACTATCGCCCCCTCTCGTAGCAGGGCCACCTCCGGAACAATGGCTGGTGGGGCATAGCAGAGAAATGATCTCGGTAGACGCAGCAGACGCTCGGCATAAAGATGGTCGGTCATACCTGTAGGATCGGCCAGCTCATCGGTCAGACGAAAATCTATCTGTTTCAACCCGGTGGTGTTGGGATACCCCAGCCAAGTTACTTGTACCGGGGCAGGCTGCTGTGCAAATACCCCGAGACGATTCCCCTTGGTGTGGCCTGCAAGATCAACCAGAATATCAATTTCATCAGCCCGGATCTGCTCAGCAAGTTCGCTGTCCGAAAGACCGTACACCATGCGCCACTCCCAGCCATAATTCATCATACGACGAGTGGTTTCATCCGGCACCGATACCAGGTCGTAACAATAGATTTCAAAGAGTTCTTTGTTGTGATTGCGTAATACCGGTTCAAAGAAAAATCCAACCGAGTGTGCTTTTAAATCCGGTGATACATAGCCAACCCTGATTTTTCCACCCGGCCTATACTGCCGAACGACATAGCCCTCAACAGGGCCATAACACATTTCGGCCAGTCGGAGATGCTCGTCGCGAACCTGCTCAGGGGGGTAGGTATCGCTGTAATTCAAGGTAAACAGCAGATTATCTGCAGCAATCCGGAAGTCCGGCTGCAGCTTCAGGGCGAAGCCATATAAAGAAACCGCGTCTGCAATTCTTCCTTCCAGTGTCGCTATCCATGCGAGGTTATTATATGCACTGGCATAATCGGGTCTTAACTCAAGAACCATGCGATATTGTTCGCCAGCTTCTGCCAAACGCCAATAACGCAGATAAAGATTGCCGAGATAGTTGTACGTATCTGCGTGATCCGGTGCCAACTGGATAGATTTAAGAAGATAACTTTGAGCATCTTCCGGGCGATTCAACTCCATCATGAAGCACGACAATTTATTGTAACACTCGATGCGACTGTCATCCAGTTCAAGTAAACGGGTCAGGCAATCAGCCCCACCTGCAAAATCCCTCTTGTCACCCAGCATCATGCCCAACATAAACAAAGCATCTGTATAGTAGGGCGACTGTTTAGTTATACTCCGTAGAAGTGTTATCGCTTCTTCATTTCGGCCGGCACACTGATACAATCTGGCCAGTTTGTAAACAACCTCATCGTTATCAGGATAGATGGACAAGATATCTGCGAACTGTGCGATGGCTTGATCGGTATGACCATCTTCGTGAAGCTTGATAACCTTTTCTATTGATATATTTATGAAGCGTTGTATTAAGGGGCTGATGGTTGGGATGTCTGGTGTCATTTTAGAGGTCTCAGCACTTTCCTAGCGTTGTGATGCTCTGACAGTAATGGTCATAAAGGTGGAAGCCGGTTTGTTCATCAAAGGATTTTATTGCCAGTGCACTGAGGTCAAATGACTGATATAACTCATGCAGCATAATTGCCAACTTAAGCAGTTTGCGGGGCGCAATTGCATCAAACTTTGTAAAGTCCTTAACATACACAACATCTGCCCATAGAACCTGACTCATCGGGGTATTCACGTCATTTCCAATTGAGAACGGTTTAAACGGGCGGCCCGCCATACTTTGAAATTTGTGCAGGAGGAATCCCTGTCGTCGAAGTTCTGCATCCACATCAGCAAAAAGCGGTTGATCTTCATATAAAGGTACAAATTCAACCTCAGTGTGTACAATCATTACCTGTTCCAATAATCGTCTGGCACCCTTCAGTATAGCCAGTTCAGCACCCTGTGCATCCATCTTCAGATAGTCCGCCTCTGAAACTTCGGCAATATCATCAAGTCTTTTAGTGATGACCTGCTCACTCCTGACAACCTGCATGAGCTCTCCCAGGTTCTGAAACTTTCCCAAGAGCGGCATGTTCGGCACAAATAGCGATGATGTCATGGGGTAGTTACATATATTAAACACACCCATTGATCCATCACCAATTGCATATGGCAGAAACAGGTGTCCTGAATTGCATTGTTTCAGGTTGAGTTTTTCACACTCTTCAGGAACTGGTTCAAAGCCTATCACCGTGCCCCCCCCCTGATCAACCAACGGCGCATACGGCTCTGTACCTAACGACATGGCCCCAATATCAACAAAAGTGAGTTTAGGGAGAACTTCGCCGAATATATTTTTTAATTCAGGCATTGTAAGCCTTTCTGGTTAAACGTATAAAAAACAAATATTGCTACCATCAATAAACATCCATCCCGATCTCTGCGCATTCATCCAGAAGTTTTCTAGCCTTAACTTCCTTCCCAAGCTTACTCAACATGAGTCCCCTATCCTTGGCATATTCAACGATGGCATAATTCAATGTTTTAAGCTTAGTAAAGGTCGCGACAGCTTTTTCCCGCTGATCGGAAAGCAGGTAGAGCAGTGTCATTACGGCCAATAACGGCGGATAGTCAGGATTTTTTTGGAGTATAGGTTCAATTCTTTGTATAGCTGCAGCAGGTTCTCCAGCGTACAATTCTGACGTACCATAATTGAAAGCCCCTTCTTTGTGGAAGGGCTCCAACTCCAGGACTTTCTTTGAGACAACAAGCGATTCTTCATACCTGCGTAACCCGATCAGATTGTATCCTTTGTTGAAAAGAGCATCAACATTATTTGGGTCGATTTGAAGCAGTCGGTCCCAGAGATTGATTGCCTCATCGTATAGCTCCAACTCCCCTGCCTGGGTTGCAAGTTCCTGTAAAGCGATGCCATCGTCGGGATTTTCTCCCAACTTTTGCCGGCCGAGCTCAAAATAATGCAGCATCTTTTCCCGGTTTTTTATATCATTTAGGCCGCCATAGTGGTGGATAATAAAGCTTGCAGGCTTGATGTTGAAACCAGCCTGCCGTAGGCTATGCTCCACCATCTCGTGGACCTCGCCGCTGAAACGAATCCGCCGGTCATGCGGGAACAGCCGCACTTTCCAGCTGGGATGCCATCCGTCAGCACGCACTTCTTCTGGATAGGCGTGATCATTCTGGGTCCATCCCTGGGCATTTACCCTAGTGGTATAGTTGCGTGTAAGCACACTCCAGGCCAGTTTTTTACCGCTGGCCTCGCGGACTGCCCGTCGAACCGTTTCATAATCCTTCATCGCCAGAACTTCGTCGGCATCCATCACCAGAATCCATCTGCCTCTGGCCTTGTTGATGGCATAATTGCGGGCATCTGAGAAATTTCCGTTCCAGGTGAAATTGTAGACCCTTGCGCCAAAGGCAGTAGCGATATCTGCCGTGCGGTCCGATGACCCGGTGTCGATCACGATCATCTCGTCTGCGACCGGCTTGGTGCTGGACAGGCAAATTGCCAGATCGCTGGCCTCGTTCTTGACAATCATGCAAAGCGAAATGGAGTTTTTATCCTTCTCGCGGATCTTTGGTGGCCGGCCAATACGGTTCCGAACTTCCAGAGCCATATCGAGGAGGTCATCATCACAACCGAAACGCACCAGCGCCTCCTCAAGTCGCTCCATCGCCTCATTGTTTTTACCCTGTTTTTCAAGCACGTCGAGCAAAAATCTAATAACACCGCGACTTTCCGGGTACATGGCAGCTTCATCTTTAAAATGCTGCTCAGCTTGTGAATAAGCGTTGCTTTCGCCAGCAGCTCCGTAGTACAAGGCGCGAATGTCATTGTCCAAGGGTGACAATGTGGCCGCCTGCTCCAGTAAGGAGAAGCCCACCTCTCGTTCTCCAGCAGTCCACCTTATGACACCCAGATTTGCATACGGCTCGCCGAAACCGGGATCCGCAAGCAAGGCTTCCTCAAAGAGGCGTATTGCTTCTTCCCTTTGGTTGCGGTGAAAAGCCAACACACCCAAAATTGTCAGTACCCGTGCGTCATCAGGTGCCATTGTGAACGCATCGGCCGCGCATTTTTGGGCCGCGTCATATTCTGTCAGCTTTTCATGGCAAACCGCCCGCAGGTATTGGACCGTCACCCGATCCGCCCCTTCAGGCAGTTGAGCAACAACCTCCAATGCGTCATTCAGACGCCCGGCCACAATCAATATTTCCATCAAGGCCAGGTAGGGGGCCTGATCACCTGACACCTGACGAATACCTTGTTGAAGCAAAGTCTCGACAGCGCCATCAAATTCGTTGCGCATCGCAAGCAGCCGGGCTTTTCGGATAATCTGCCTGACGTAAACGCCCTGCAGAACCGCCTCGTCTCGGATACTATTGATGTCAACAGTATACCAATCGGAATTTTCGACGATCATACGACCAGCCAGCGAGATAAAACGTTCCAGGTCGGAGTTGGAACATACTGTACTTGATAATATCTCCTGCTCCAAACGGCCATAAATATGGCCCAAGCGGTGCGAGGCACTGTTGACCAAGGTTCCGATATAGCTTATCAATTTAGCTACATCATCCTGGCGAGCCCCCCAACTGCCGGATGACAGTATGCTGCGGAGTTGGGAAAACGGCATGAAACCCTGCAATTTCCCTTCAATTGCGGCATTGCGGTAACGAAACAGCAGCTGGTTGTTCTCGCGGCCTTTACGTTCTTCATTGGTATGTTCAATACTTGTGGGTGAGGAAAGATACAAACCGAGAGGCTCTGCAATATGATGAAAACTAGCTGTTTGAGAAACCCGCAGCCAGAATTCGTAATCTCCGGAGGTGATATATTTGGGGTCAAAGAGCCCGTAGACTTCATGCAGTGATTTACGCCAGAGAGGCTGAGGTCCGATGAAACAGCCACGATATAGCAGTGCGTTCCGATCCGGCTCCAGCCAGGTAAAGACGCCGGTGCGGGTACATTGCTCGAAGGTTTCGTTGGGTGTGGTGGTGATCAATGCATCAGCATAGACCAGATCAATGGCGGGATCATCGTTGAGGACAGCGGCCATGCGTTCAAAGGCATCGGCGCGATGGCGGTCATCCGTGTTTGCATTGGTAAGGTAACGGCCTCTAGCCACCTGAATGGCACGGTTCCAGGCCGCATAAACCGTCTCGCGTTCCTCGGTTCTGATATAACGGATATTGCTGTATACCTGTTGAAGCTCATGAACAATGAGGCCTTCTTGTTCTGGGGAACAGCTGTCAATGACGATGATCTCAATCTGATCGGCTATGGTCTGACGCTCCAGATCTTCGATGCAGCCGCGAATGTATCGCTCGGAATTGTACGTCGAGACAATTGCTGAAATGAGCAGTGAAGATTCCTTTTGAGAAGCAATGCTCTCACATGATTTACCCGGTTCAGTGTTTAAAAAAACTCCTTCTTTGTACTCAGGATGTGATGATGGAGTAGTGCTTTGTTTAGAAAGCAGACCCGACTCCTTCTGGATAGCCTCTGTCAACAGTTCTGCACCTTTTTGCCAGGAGAACAGTCGGGCTCGTTCCACGCCGCGCTTGATCAGGTAAGCTCGCACGTCAGGGTCCTGGACTTCAAGCAGTGCCCGGCTCATCCCTTCTACGTCCTGTTCCCCCACGTACAAGGCTGCACTGCCTGCCACCTCCGGCAGCGATGAATTCTGACAGGTGATCACCGGGCATCCAGACTGCATTGCTTCCAGGATCGGCAGGCCAAACCCTTCATAAAGGGACGGATAAACCAGCGCTATCGCACCGCTGTAGGCAAGGGACAGATCCCTGTCAGAGAAAAACCCGGCGTAACCTGCCGCAGGACCAGCCAGCGCCCGCAACTCTGGCTCCAGAGCATTACCGCCACCCGCCATGACAATTGCATAACGCTCTCTTTCAGGTAAGCTTGCGAAGGCTTTAAAGAACAAGGCAGCGTTCTTATGCGGATCACGGCGACCAACCAGCAGGAAATAGGGGCGATCGATACCGTTAACTGACTTGAAAGCGGCAATCTCTTCTGCGGAATGCATCCTGAAATCATCAGAAACGGCACAAGGGATAATCGACAGTTGCCGCTCCGAGGCTTGGGGATAAAATGTGGTCAGATCACGGGCAGTGGATTGGGATATTGCAGCAAAAGCCGACGAGTTCACTATGGCATGGTGCTTGTCCCGCCATTCGGGATTTGGTGCATTCGGGCCCACCGAGTCAAACCGCTCGGGTATCATGTCGTACAGCATCAGCAGCGAAGGAGTCAAAGTGGTGAACGTATAATAGGTAGAGATGAAGAGGCCGGCCTTTTCCTCGCAGCATACGCGATCGAGTTCCGGCGCCTCCTCCCGGGCGGTTCCCAGCTGAAATGCTGATACCCTGCGGCGCCGGATGCCGGGGATCTCCGGGGCGGTCCCTTCGCGATCCAGCAGGACGATGCGCTCGGCCATGGGTGTTGCTGCCATCTCCGTCAGCAGCGACCACCACAGGCGGCTGATGCCGAACGGTCGGCCGTGCTGCAGCTGGAAGATGACACCGTCAATGACTATGGCCGGTTCCCGAGCCGCGCCAACCTTCACCTTTTGATTGCTTAATGCGCTCTTGTAGGCACTGATCGTCTCTTCCACACACCGATCCCAACTGAAATTAGCCGCCTGAAGCAACGAGCGTTTTGACATTTCCTTATGCAGTTCACGATTGGTGACAACTTCATGCATGGCTCTGCACAGGCTGTCAATATCCTGCGGATCAAGCATTATTCCGGCATTCCCCACTACCTCTGGAAGTGAGGATGTGTTCGAGGTGATGGCCGGAACACCACATTGCATCGCCTCCAGCGGTGGCAGACCGAACCCCTCGTATAACGACATGTAGACAAATACGGTTGCCCCACTGTAAAGCGGTGCCAGGTCCTCATCCGGCACATATCCGGTCAGTACAATCCGTGTGTGAAGCTCAGGATTGCTATCGATTTCATTAAAAATACGGTTGAAGTCCCACCCCTTGGTACCTGTCAGTACCAGCTTGGTATCACAGATCCGTCTGTCCCGTACCAGACGGGCAAAGGCTCGGATAACATGGTCAATATTTTTGCGCGGCTCCAGTGTGCAGAGGCTGAGAATGTAGGGAGCACTGCCGATTCCGTATTTCAAACGAATTGTAGTTAAAACCTGTTCATCGAAACATTGATAGAAAATAGCGGGGTCAGCAGCCAAATGGGTAACCATTGCGTACTCGGGTTCAACACCGATGATCCGACATAGATCATTTTTTGTTGCCTGAGAAATACAGATAAATTGATCCCCAGGTTTTGCCTGAGAAAATGTGATCTGTTGCAGCCTCGTAACATGAGGCGGAATCAACTGGGGAAACATGATTGGGATCAAGTCATAAACGGTCAGAAAACGGACTTGGGCGTCAATCCCGTCAGGTATTGCATGAAAGGGTGAATGGAATATATCGACTGCAGGATAACCAGATTCGAAGAAAGGAATATGCTGATATTCTTGATGCACTGAAAGATACTGCCGGCATCCGGTGACTGTCTCCGGTGATTGCTCTGTTATGGCCTGGGTTGCACAGAAGGCAAGCTGTATTTCCGAGGAGGCCGCCAAGCCTTGTACAACATGCTCCACAACACGATAGATGCCGGTTCGCGCCGATTCATAAATTTCACCCAAACCCAGTACTGAAATATCATAAAGCACTCGAACAGGTACTGTTTTATCAAATGAGCGATTTTGAGCCGCCTTTTGAAGCTGTTTGGTACTATTGCCGGCCAGCCGATTGGACAGGAACATAATCTCGGGCAACCAGCGTTTGTAAAAAAGGACACTGGCCGTCATACACATGGAATCCAGATGTTCCCGAGAGGGTGGGCTACTTTTGGATTCATGATGCACAAGGACACTCTGCGGTTCGTACCAGATAATTTTGCCCTGCTTATGTACTTTCATGCATAGATCGATATCTTCGAAATACAGGCCATAATCCGGACAAAACCCATCGATTGCCTGAAAGAGCTTCTTTGAGATAAACAGACAAGCGCCGGTGACCATGGGGACTTCTTCAGAGGTATTCACGCGAGGATCATTCGCGGCAGCATTGAGATAACGGTGCATCGGCCAGACATTATACGGTGGTGCCAAGTCCGATCGAGGAAGAAATTCGATACCGCAATGCTGTATAGTTCCATCGGGATAGAGCAGCTTTGATCCGACTATCCCTATGGCCGGGTCGCTTTTCAATCGGGCAAGCCCTTGTTCAAGCCAGCCTGGAAGAGGCTCGGTATCGTTGTTGAGAAATACGAGATACTCTCCACCAGCAGCCTGGGCTCCCTGGTTGCAGGCCTTTGCAAACAGGAGATTTTCATTGTTGCGGATAACCCACAAGTTGCGATACCGTTGCGTTGCCACATTCAGGAATTCCGCCGTGCCATCCGAAGAAGCATTGTCTATGATGATGACTTCAAAACTCAAATCTTCAGGTGTGTTGGCATAAAGCATTTCCAGGCATAGTTTTGTGTAGGCAATCTGGTTAAAAACCGGAATAATAATCGAACAGGCAACAGGTACAGCTACACCGGCGTTTTTCTTCCGGTTATATAATTCTCGCTGCTGCGCTTGGGCTACATCAGGCATTTTGGAGGCAATATGCTGATACTTTTCGTATATTCTCTCCTGAGTTGAAATAAACTCCGGCTCCTTGCTGCTGGTCATGCTGGTGCCATCTTCGCGCCAGCGAAATTCGCAGGTCAGTTTCTTTATGTGGTGAAATGAAAATTTCTGGGATATCCGGATCCAGAGATCCCAGTCTTCATGCGAATGAAGATCCTCGTCAAAATATCCCGCTTCATGAATGCATTTGATGTCATGCATGAAACAGGTAACGGGAATAAAATTGCCCACCAGGAGATTCTTGAAGTTAAAATCAAATGAGTAAGGTACATCACGCCCCGTGACGGCATAGGTTCCATCTTCCTGCATAATCTGGTGCGCCCTGTAGGCATCGGTATAGGCAACCGATTCGCCGCTTTCCTGCAGAAAGGTGACAAGCGTATTCAGGTGTTCCGGATAGAAAATATCATCATCATCCAGATAGGCGATGTATTTTCCCCGGGCTGTGCGAATTCCGGTATTGCGGGAGGCGGCCAGTCCCTTATTGGTCTCATGGGAAATGTAGGTAATCTTCGGCGATTTGAACGCATGGACAACAGAAGATACATCCTGCCCGGCATCATTGACCACGACGATCTCGAAATCCTGGAACGTCTGGTCAAAGATGCTTTGAATGGTCTCCTTCAGCATCTCGGGGCGATTGTGGGTGGGGACGATGACGGAGACGAGTGGGAACGGTGACATTGCATCAGTTGCATCAAGTCCATTGCCGTTGGAAAAATCTGCCCACTCCAGTATGTGCCCTCGCTGCTCCATGTGCGACGTCATGTTGGAGCATTCCCGGCATTCGGGTATTACGCACTGCCCGGACCTTTTGCTCGATACTCTGATTGCACGGTACAAACCGTTGTTCCAAAATTCCTCGATAGGCTGCTGCAGTGCATTACCGAAATTGTACTCCCCTCGCTCCAGTTTCTTCTTGAAATGAAGTTCTCCGCCTCCGCACGGAAAAACCTCTCCATCAAAACCGATCATCAGTTCGTTATCCGTCCAGCTGCAACTTTTGGGAACATACCCCTGGCTGAACAAGGGTTCGTGCATCAGCTGAACCCCCAATCGCTGCGCCAGACGCTCGGATTCCGTGACAATACGATCAGACAGTTCCTGATAAAAATATAGCGACTCCTTGTCGGGCAGAAAGCCGCCATCCTTGTCATTACGGATCTCGCGAGGATAGAACCTGCAATAAAACACATTGACAGCCCCGGCCCCCACTTCGTGGGCAAACTGTATCAGCAGAGGAAGCTCCTCCACATTGCAGCGCATGATCGGAATCGAAAGCTGCAGCTGCGGACCTCTGCCATGCTCCCGGCATAGTTTTGAAAAATCCCGGATCTGCTCGCAAATCCTGTCAAACGCGTCAACCTGCATCAGACGCAGATATGTATCTTTCGTTGCTGCATTAAGGGAGATGTTGAGCATCTTAATGCCGCATGCCAGCATGGCTTCACCTAACTCGCGATTCAGGGCAATGCCGTTGGTGGTGACCGAGATTTCAACTGTCGGATACGCCGCATGCAGATGCTGCATGATCGGCACGAAATCCGGACAAAGCAACGGATCACCGGCACCCGCCAGGATAGCCTGCCGGTAATGCTCAAGATGAATGTTATCGGCAATGATTTTGAACTTTTCAAGAGTCATCATGCGCCCGGAACGGCTATTGAAATAATTGCCGCCACAGAACACGCACTTGGCATTGCACTTGTCGTTCAGCAGGAAATGAGCAGAGGTGGGGAGAAAGGTCGTCTGTCCGTCATGTGCCAGGTTATCGTTTTGCACTGTTGTCACGAATCACCCCTGTCTAGCCTTGCGCGCATTATGTGCATCAAATTCACGAGCGATGTACAGCGATAATTCGCGGAATTCTTTTGGCGGCATATCAATAAATAGATTGTCAGTACTGGCTTGGGAATGCCTGGAAAAATTCATTGTAGTGCACACCTTTCCTTCTGTTTCAAGCTCTCGCCAGGTTTGAGTGCCGGGGAGGGGGTTGAAAATATTGATTTCGGTATATGGTGGATCAAGTTCTTTCATAAAATCGAGTGTTTCAAGAATATCTTCACGAGTTTCACCAGGATAACCCATGATGAAAAAACCAAGCCAATTTATTCCGGAACCATTTACTAATGCGATTCTTTCCCTGATTAGCTCTTTTGTCAGATGCTTATTCATCAGTGCCAATATACGATTATTGCCTGATTCTATACCAAAATAGATCGTCGTACATCCTGCATTCTTCAAAGCATTCACAATCTCTGTATTTATCAGATCAAGTCGGGTTATACAGCTAAAGGTAAGACCGGGAATCGATTTAAGCGCATCCAGGAGTTCAAGGGTATGCTTCATATTGACCGTAAAAGAATCATCCCAGAATGATATCATGCGGGAACCGCTACGCTCAATCAGGTAGTGTACCTCTTCCATTACGTTGACCACACTGCGCCTGCGCTGTTTATGCTTCCAGATCACATCAGCCCCGCAATAGGCACAACTGAACGGGCAACCGCGGGTACTGATAATGTTGTTATCGGAAACGTAGTCGCGGTTCAGGATCAACTCGCGATCAGTAATTGGCAGCAGGTCAAGGTTTTCGATTGGAGGCCGCGACGCCGTGCGAACTATTTTTCTATCAGCATTTCTGTACAGGATGCCCGGAATTCCTTGCAGATCCCGCTGACCTCGGGCCAGAGAGTGTACAAGCTCAGAGAAGGTTATTTCGCCTTCGCCCACAACCACGATATCAATATTGCCATTCCGGAAAACCTGTTCTCCGACAATGGAGGGGTGATGCCCCCCGATAACGACCGTTATGCCGGGATCGATGGATTTTGCAATTTCAGCAACTTTTTCGACCATGGGGTATTTCGGAGTCATGGCTGTGATCCCCACAACGTCAGGCTTAAACTCCTTAATTGTGCGGTCTATCTCCTGCCATACCGGGTGAAAGACATTATTCAGCCCTTCTCCGATCAGATGTTGCTGAGTGAACATTTCCTGGTAATTGTAGGAGTTGCGAAGCAAAGTCTTGTCAAAATCCCCATCGTATATGGCAACGCTGTGTCCTGCCTGTGCAACCATGGTAGCCATATTGCCGAAAGTCAGCGGAAAGGTATTATTGGAGAGATTGAGAAAACGACGGTAAGGTGGATTGATCAACAGAATGCGGAGCGTCCGGTCAGAATGTGCCTGATGAGTCGATTTCGTTTGAGCCACTGTCGATGAAGATGGTTTTCCCACGAAAGAGTGCAATAGTGAAATACCAGGAGGTACACTATCTTCAGCGTAATCAGGTGGTTGACCTGATTCGATCCAGTCCAGAAATTGTTTTACACGTTTTTCGACCGTGTGCAGGCGAAGCATTTTGTCATGAGCATTGACCGCTATCCGATAGCCGAACTCCGGATCACGCATTATGTGCCGTATGTGTTCAGCCAATACTTCCGGATTGTCCCGTGTATAGAGTAGTATATCTTTTCCATCTTCAAATTGCCGGTTCTGTCGTGGATTTTCTGGTTGGTGCAGAGCAATGACCGGGCGCCCTAAGACCATTCCTTCATATTTCAGGGCAGTGTGAATTGATGCAAATGCCGGTAGATTGACAACTGCACATCCTGTCAACCAACTATCAAGATACATTGCATAAGCTTCACTGAGAAGCCCGCGCAATTTATTAAGATACATTTCATATATTGCTTCTGGAGTGGACGATTTCAGCAGCACGTTTAAAAAGTTTCCATGCAAGGCATCATAACGAGCCGGTATATCAGTAAGATTGTCCTTTGAGACCGCTTGAACCAGAAGATCTTTTAAAGGACCATGTTCGAGCCAACGAGCACGTTCGCCGTACGGAGTTCCCAAAAAAACAGGTTTTGCAGAAGGGGGGCGGCTAACTTCAGAACAAAAAAAACGGCGAGGGATTCCGACAAGATACCAGAGAGCAGGGGTACCGCTAAACTGCCCGATTTCTTCCGCATCTTTTTCATCGGGATATACAAGGTGAGTAATATATGGACTATTCCGGATAAGAAGCTGCTTTGTCTCATACAGAATAGGGTTCGATTCGTATTGTTCTTGAGTGTAATTTAGCGACTCAACCAGAATGCCGAGTCTTACCGGCGCGAGACTTGCCAGCCATTCCAGATCATCGAGTGTCAAATTATAGTTTTCTGGTCCGCCTGGCTTGAACTGGTGCGAAATATCATTAATCCACACCTGGTCAAAAATTTTATTGCCAACAATCTCTTTGGCACGGGGCATCCATGATGAAACTATTGTTGTTACTTCCACATTGTTATTTCGTAACCCCTCCTCAATCCCAAGGTGCCAACAGTAACCCCACATTTTTGCACTTGACCAGTTGGCATATTCTTTCTGCACAAAAAGGATTTTCAATTTATTGGAAGAGTTCATGAATGTACCTTTCACCATATTTGCAGTGGCACGGATTCATTGAATTTTCCGGATTGCTACCACCTATGACGTAATATGCAAGATAGTCCTTCGGTATGCCAGATGTCAGCGAACAAGTCCTCAAGCCTTCTGCCAAGGTGATTGCCTCAATCATCTTGTGTAACCTTTTAGAACCACTTTATAAATTGCATTTAGCAGCGGCTTGATCGTCATATTGAGATCCAGGTGCGATTGAAAGAAAAGATGCCCCCTGTTGCGGAACCGTTGCAGCTCGTAGTTGTCAATACTTCCCATGATTTGACTTAACTGTGAAAAGTCTTCGACGACCCGACCCAAGGCGTGATTCCTGACATGTTCGCTCATCTCGCCGACTTCATTAATGATGATCGGCAGGTCATGCTGGAGATATGTGGCGATCTTGCCCGACGACATCCCCAAGTGTACCAGATTGAGCCCGGTTTGCGTACCGGGACATCGTATAGGGGTGTAAAACGCGAGACCCATGTCGGCCGCATTGATCAACTGATACAGTTTATTGAACGGCAATGACGGGAAGGGTGAGTAATAAACGTTTTTCCTGGCCCCGAAATGTTCGTGAAACCCTCTTGGAATAACGCCGTTGCGTTCGTGCAGAACTAGTACCCAGGAATCATCCCAGGTACGGGTGCTTTCGAGAAGTTCAGCGGCTCCTCCCCATTTGGCGGTTGCTGACCCCAAATACAGTGCAATCTTCTTGTCACGACCAATACCCAGAGCTTCGTGCAGGGCGTAGCTACGCTCCCTGGCAACAATAGAGCGACCTCCTACCGGGATCGTCATAACTTTATTTAATGGAATGCGGTTCTCGGCCGCAAGGCAAGCGGAGCGGATCCCCCCCTGACATACGGCGAAAGAGATGTCACGACAGGCGATAATTTCCGGTTCTTTCTGTTCATGACCCGCTTCCTCTTCAAAAATAAGTTCATATGAAATGAGGCCATACGGGACTTTGATGATTTTGGCAACAAGGCAGGCCTCTATGATGCCGAGGTCAACACCGATTACCAGATCATACTGGCGGAATGTCACCTCAACATCAGCAATAGTTTCTTCAGAAATCGGCACACCGGGGGCAAACAGGATGGCGGCATCCTGTGGGTCCATCAGATCGGTCAGGTAGATTTTTGAACCACTGCAGGGGGGCTCCTGATTAAGAAATTCCCGGCGGCGGGAATAGATATCCACCCCATAACCCAACTCGCAGAGGATTTCCACAATACCCGACAGGTTAGGGTTGCTGTTGATCGTACCTTCCGGGTGGAGAATCATGATGCGTTTCATCTATTGCCCTCAGTCCTGTTTCCGGGCGGTGAAGAGAGCATACCAACTTGACAGGGTCAGAGGAGCGGATGTCAGCCACTCTTCCGAAATCTGGGGTTCAAAACCTGTGGAAGAAAGCATCTGGTCCACCTCGGGATGAAACAGATATCGCATGCGGTGGGTTTCATTAAGTTCCCGTACAGTATCACTAACCTTGTCCCTTAGAAACATCCGGTAGTTGACATCAACAACATTTTCATTGGGATGAATGACTGGCTGGGCAATGCGGGTAACGGCGATGGCATCATCTTCAAATTCTTTTATCCGAACGGCGGGCGGGTCCGTCAGTACCCCGGGACCATACCAGCAGTCGAAGATAAACATGCCTCCAGGTTTCAGATGTGCATGTGCCGTGGCAAACGCCGCCATCAAATCATGGTTGGCAACCTGATAGCTCATTACATGAAAAAGTGCGCAAACGACATCGAATGTTTTTCCCAAGCGGACTGTGCGAACGTCACCCCCAACATAGCTTAATGCACTACTTCCTGAAGAGGCATTCCGTGCTGCGGACAGCATCTCTTCAGAAAGGTCCACACCGGTGATCATATAGCCACGCTCAGCCAGACAGCGATCATGTCTGCCAGAACCGCAACCCAGATTCAGGATGGTGCGGGCACCAGGGCATTGGGCCTGGATCAGGGTATGTACATAGTCTGTTTCACCGGCATAATCCTTGTCTCGGTAGAGGAGATCATAGTAGCGGGCATACTCGTTGAATACGCTCATTTCAGGCACTCCTTGACAGCATTTGCTACCTCCCGGATCTGCTGGTCATTCAAGTTCAGGCCGCTGGGAATGTACAGGCCTTGGCCTGATAACCGTTCCGCAACCGGGTAGCGCTCACCCTTGAACAAGCCTCTGCTTTGAAATACCGGTTGCTGGTGCATACCCAGAAAAAACGGTCGCGTCTCAATACCGCGGTCGCGCAGCCGGTCTGCAAGTATTGCTGCCTGCAGCCCTCTCGCTTCATCAAGCACAAGACCGTAGACCCAATAAACATTTTTTGCCCACGGTTCTTCAACCGGAAGCTGTATTCCAGGGACATCAACCAGCAAGTCTGTATATGCAGCAGCAATCGCCCGTTTGTGAACCACGATCTCGTCTATCCGTTCCATTTGTCCTACACCCAGGGCTGCCTGAAGATTGGTCAAACGGAAGTTGTACCCCAGTTCATCATGAAGGAAGCGCTGCTTTTTCTGGAAGCAGAGATTGCGCAGACTGCGGGCACGTTCGGCCAGTTGCTGTGTGCGTACCAGCACCATGCCACCTTCACCGGTGGTCACCAGTTTGTTGGCGTAGAAACTGAACGTACTGATATCTGCCAAGCCGCCGCAACGACGTCCTTTGTATTCGGCGCCATGCACCTCGGCCGCGTCTTCGACCACCAGCAAACCGTGGCAGCGGGCAATCTCCAGAATCGGGTCCATATCCGCCGGATGACCGTAGATATGTACAACCAGAATAGCCTTGGTACGCGGAGTTATCTTTGCGACAATCTGTCCGGCATCCATCTGCCAGTTGCGGGGATCGGAATCCACCAGCACCGGTATACCGCCCGCCCGCACTATTGATTGGGCAGGTGAGATGATGGTAAAGGCCGGCATGATGACCTCATCACCCGGAGCAAGGTCAAGCAGACTGACGGCTACATCCAGTGCCACGGAACCATTACTGACGGCAATACCATGAGGCATGCCGCAGTATGCTGCCCAGCGTTCCTCAAACAGATCAAGAAATGCGCCGGCCGAGGATATCCAGCCGGATTTCAACGCCTCGTTGACCAGCTCAATATCGCGTTCGGTAACATGCGGCTCGGCAACCGGAATCATCAGAAGCGCTCCTTTTCCACCAGCCCGGTGTATGGCCCCTGCTTGATTTCGAGAAAGATGGTGTCCTCAAGACATTTAAAGCAATGCCCTCCCGACACGAGCTGGATCATGTCCCCTTCATCCAGCACCCACGTCCCAAGCATGCTTTTGTCCATGGCATATAGTTCTACTTCGGTTCTTCCTTTTCTGATCAGCAGGGTTTCGGGGGTGCCGATCAGGTGCCGTTGCAGCGGCAGGTGCGAGTGTCGGACAACGACGCCGTCCTTTGGGTAGACAACGAAGCCAAGCTGTTGATAGTAGCTGTCGGGAGAGATGAAGGTGGTAGTTTCCGGCATGAAATCACGCCGGATGATCGTTGCGATATGCTGATCGTTCCAGGTAATATGTTCGACCGAAGAATTAGCAGGGCACTGGTTATCCATATTTATCTCCATTACACCTGACCCATCATCCTGACGATATCCCGCATCTTGTAACGTGCCTGCCAGCCCAGCAAATTCATTGACTTGGCAGGGTTTGCCCGGCTGACCATGATCTCGGAAGGGCGCATAAGAGAAGGATCCGTGACAACATGATCGCGCCAATCAAGTCCAACACAGTTGAAAGCCTCGGCTACAAACGCCTCCAGTGTATTAGTCTCACCGGTGGCCACTACGTAATCATCCGGTTGGTCCTGTTGAAGAATACGCCACATGGCATCGACATATTCCGGAGCCCAGCCCCAGTCACGGGCGATGGAAATATTCCCTAACGAGAGTTTTTCCTTACTTCCTGCCGCAATTCGTTTGGCGGCCAAAATAATCTTACGAGTAACAAATCGCTCCGGGCGCAAGCCAGATTCATGGTTGAAGAGAATGCCGGTGCAGGCATGCAGGTTATAGGCTTCGCGGTAATTAGCAACCTCCCAGAAGGCGGTTGCCTTGGCCACGGCGTAGGGACTGCGGGGACGAAATGGGGTAGCTTCGTCAGCCGGGACACCATCGGTATTGCCGAAACACTCGCTGGAGCCAGCATTGTACAGCTTCACCGGCCGCGCCAGGAAGCGAATGGCCTCCAGCAGATTGAGCGTGCCGACGCTGATGCTTTCCAGCGTCTCGACCGGTTGCTCGAAAGAAAGGCCTACGGAGCTCTGCCCTCCCAGGTTATAGATTTCGTCAGGCTGAACTGCAGCCAATACTTGCAGGACGCTGCGGAAGTCATTGAGGGCCATGGAGTGGCAGGTGATCTGCTCCCTGATGCCCAGCGTGATCAGGTTAGGAAACGTTGCAATCTGGGCATCTCTCGCGGTACCGTGAACCTGGTACCCCTTTTCAAGCAGCAGTCGCGCCAGAAAAGTGCCATCCTGTCCAGAAACCCCACATATTAAAGCTTTTTTCGCTATTGGCATGAACTCCTCATAAGGATGGTAAAGCGCGCCATGTTACGATTATTGTTTATTAAATTGGCCAATGTCCGCATCAGAATTGCTGTTGTCAAGCAAGCTTCTGGAGCGCCCCTCGCACCTCTGCATTCCATGGTTCGATTTCCAGCGCCCGGCGGTAGAACAATTTTGCTTCTTCCGGCCGGCCGACGGCAACACAGATCTGTCCAAGTGCGGCCAGCGTCTCCAGGTCTCTGGGTTGCTGGCTGAACAAGTCGAGATAGATGCGGATGGCATCGTCAACCATTCCAAGTTCTGCAAAGTACAGGTCGGCCAGGTTCTTGCGGAAATTGCCGTTGGCCGGCTGAAGCTCAACTGCCCGTTCATAGGCGCGGCGTGCCCCCACGATGTCGCCATGGCGATAACGCAGTACGCCCAGATCATTGTGGCCGAGGGCGTGATCCGGATAATGGTGAACCAGCTCCTCCAGCATGGACTGCGCTTCACTGTCCCGGTCACCTTGTGCCAGGCGGAGCGCCTCGGAGTGTATTTCTTCTGCGCTGGGGCTCGCGGCTGCCGCAACCTGTTGTACCTGTCCGGCTTTGTTGATGTCTGCAAGAGATTCGCGGGCATCACTGTTCCAGGGCTCGATTTTCAGGATGGTTTCAAGGAATGAGCGGGCATCGTCCAGCTGGCCCAAGTCGCGGCATATTTTGCTGATCGCAGTTAGTGCCTCGATATCACGCGGGTTATTACCGAGTATCTTGACGTACAGCTTCATGGCCTCTTCTGTTTCACCGCAAGCGATGTACAGCAGGTCTGCCAGGTTCTTCTGGAAAGTAAGGTTGCCCGGTTGCAGGCGGAGTGCCTGCTCCTGGTAACGGCGTGCCTGGTCAAGGTCGCCGGCCAGCTGGCAGAGTACCCCCAGATCGTTATGGGCAACTGCATACGTTGGGTGTCGTGACACCAGCTCTTCCAGACGGCGCCGGGCCTCGCTGTTCTTGCCGGAGTTTGCCAGTTCCAGCGCCTGCCGGTAAAGTTGTTCGGGATTTTGCTCCGCCTCAAATAAGGCTGATGTCTGAGCAGGGATAGCGCTGGGTTGTACCGCCGGCGTGAATGCAGATGCCATTTGAGGTTGTAATGTCGGGCTGGGGATCTGCGCCGGGGAAGGCGAGACCGGCAATTGGCCGCCCAGCGGCTGCAGGGCCTGGCGGGCCTGGCTGTTGACGGCATCCAGCTGCAGGGTACGGGTGAAATACTGGCGGGCCTGCTCGCGCCGGCCGATCCGGGTGCATATGGTACCAAGGGCGTTCAAGGTTTCTATATCAAAGGGATTGTCCTTGAGAATATCCAGGTAGGTGTGGATGGCATCGTCCGCCCATTCAAGTTCAACAAAATAGAAGTCAGCCAGGTTTTTACGGAAAGTTATATTTGATGGCTCAAGTTTGTGGGCCTTTTCATAATGTGCCAGCGCCTTCATGCCATTGCCGGCCTGATAGAAAAGCACTGCCAGGTCGTTATGTGCCTGGGCAAATTCAGGATATATCTTGAGGAAGTTTTGAATCTGTCGGATCGCTTCATCCGTCTCTACCTCACGAATATAGGTAACTATTCTCTCGTATGTTGCTCGCCCTTCGACAACGATAAGACCTTGCAGCGCCATTTGATTCATATTATCTCCTTACCCGAAGGTTTTGCAGCGAATACGAGTTTATCTGCGAAAATTATTACAATAATAGCGTCATATTTGCAATGAATCGTTACACTGGGTTCCGGATGGAAACTACACTAACAGCAGGTTAGGGTGGCACAGAATACAAAAGGGGATTCTCTGTGTGAATCCCCCTGGTGTTCAGCCGAGCATCGAATGGAGCTGCTCAGAATGGTTTCACCGCATAGCCGTCAATCTGGTCCCCGCCGGTATCCATCTGCCTTCCGTCGGCATCCTTGCCGGAAAACTTGAAAACCAGATGTGACGGGTCAATGGTAGCATCGCCGTTTTCATTCTGCTGTACGGTAAAAGTGACACTTGCCTGCTGGGTGGTCGGGTCGTAGGTCACAGAGTACGGCCGCTTGGGTATGCTGACCTCGCGGGAGGTGGTCGGCATGGAACTGTTGTAGTAACCGCCTTCGGTGTTATTGGCCCTGGATATCTCCCAATTGGCGGGGTTCATGATTGATGCTATGTCCATTTCGTTGCTGAACTGGATAGCAACTGTGACCTTTTTGCTGGCATTCGCATCCATCAAGGTTGGATCTAGCATCCAGAGTGGGGTTCGCGGCCCCAGAAGCTGGTTGAAACTTTTGTTATTGGTCGAATCCATATAAACCATTTTGGGCTTGTTGAGAATAGAGCTCAAGCTGTTATAAAGATTGGAGTCCTTTGTTTTAAGAATACTCAGCTGTTCTTGCGCCTTATCCTCATCACCGAGATTCGCATATGCTGAACCAAGTTCAAAATTGGCCGCGGGAAAATCTTTTTTCAGGGTAAGTGCTTTTTCAAGGTTTTTAACGGCTTCTTCAGACCTGCCTGTCTTGTTGAAGAGCGCTCCCAGGGCATAAAAGACGTTACCATCGCGTGGGGATATCTTTGCCACCTTATTGAACTGAACCTCGGCCTTGCCATAACTCTCGGTCTGGGTATAAAGGATGCCGAGGGTATAATCCGCAAGCGGATTGATCGGGTCCATCCTGGCTGCGGTCTTGAATTCCTTTTCAGCGTCCGCGTACTGTTTTGCCTGGAGATAGGCATTGCCGAGGTTGTTGCGGGCGGTCACAGAGGTTCTGTCATTCTGCACGACGGATTTGAACTCCTTGATGGCCTCAGCTGTTTTGCCCTGGCCTTGATAGATCTTGCCTATGTAGGTGTGGGCGGTGGCGTTTTGAGGGTCAAAAGCAAGGGCCTTCTTGAATTCCTTGATGGCCTCGTCGTTCTTGTTTTCCTGAAGATAGCCGGCAGCCTTTTGGATGGCATACTGGGCCAGTTGCGCACGCTGCCCCTGTACATCCTGATATACCGATGCCAAGGCGTCGGCATTTGCTGCATACTTATCGAAATCAAAGGTTGCCATGATTCATCCCCCCATGGTTCTTGCTCTTTTATACCTATTATATCGGCAGAAAATAAAA
>Ga0209212_1001763_pt1 | contig 33474 bp, 29 predicted proteins | sample RifGroC2_FD_183996 | JGI IMG/M metagenome (GOLD analysis project Ga0209212, IMG submission 183996) | Groundwater microbial communities from Rifle, Colorado, USA - Groundwater C2 (SPAdes) (version 2) | ecosystem: Environmental > Aquatic > Deep subsurface > Groundwater | place: Rifle, Colorado...
CCGCAGGCGCCGCAGTCCACTTCTTTATTCGCAGTTATCATCGGATTAGACATAGTTTTTATTCCCCTTTAGATTTTTTGTTGGCTACACCCACTACAGAGCATTTTTTATGCCAGCGCCAAAACACCCCGGGAACACTCAGCGTTCCCAATGAAAGGCCCCGCATGCGCCAGCCTCCGGGCCCTGCGGGCCTTCTTTTGAAAATATTTATTCTCTTTTGAAAATAAAACGGACGCCCCGGGGATAATCCCCGGGGCGCACGCTCCACCGCTTCTCGCGGGCTGTTAATCAGCCTTAACGCAGGCTTGCGGGCCCTTTTCAAGACCCTTAAACTTGCCGCACAGGCTGGTCTTAAGCAGCACGGCCTGCTCTCCGGGCGTATAGAGTGAAAAACCCTTGTCAAAATAGGCCACGGCCTTGGCGTTGTCCTTGCCAAGCAGGAGCATGCTGGCGCCCATATACGAGCTCTTTACCGCCAGCCAGTTGTCGTTCCGCTCTATGACCCCCTCGTAAAGTTCGAGAGCCTTGGCGGGTTCCTTCTTGCCGCTGTAGCAGGAGGCCAGCATATACTGGTACCAGTCCTTCTGAAATTCAGGAGCCGCGGCGTGCGCCTTCTGAAAATTTGTCATCGCGCCGTCCATATCCTTTTTCAATAAGCTGCCGGAAGCCACATAATCGTAGCCCTGCCAGGAAGCTGCGTCCTTTTCCACCATCGCTTTTCCCTCTCCGATCAGCCCGTCCGGGTCCTTCATTTTTTTTATTATGGACATGCTGTGCGGCACTAGCGTGCTCTTCGCGAATGCCAGGTACTTCCTGGTCCGCTCCATTTCCTTAGCCATATACTCGCTGCTTTGTTTCGGCGTCATTTTCCGCTCGTGGGAAAGCCCTCTCAAAAGATCTTCCGCCGCCTTAAGATCCGAAGCGAACGCGGAGTCGGCGGTATTGTCCACGGTGGTATTTACGGCCTTGGGCTTGTTTTCCGCCTGTGCTACGGCCACATCCACGGCCGCTGACGCCAGGGAGCCCAGCAGCGGAAAGGCCGCTGCGAGCAGCGCTTGAATTATAAATTCTTTTTTCATATTTTTTTATCTCCTGTTATTTTCTACTGCATTCGCTACAGAGCAATTCTTATGCCACAGCAGTTTTAAATAAAAATGCCGGCTCACATCTGCGCGGCGAACAGTTCCCGGAACTCCGCGTCCGTTTCCTTAAGCTCCTCAAAGCTGCCGTCCGCGGATACCGCCCCGTCCCGCATCACCACTATCCTGCTCGCCCTCTTTACGGTGGATAACCGGTGCGAGACATAGATCAGGATCTTTCCGCGGCAGAGTTCCTGCACGCTCGCCAGCAGGGATTCCTCGGCCGCGCCGTCCAGCGCGGAGGTGGATTCGTCCAGCAGCACCACGTCCGGGTCGTGCATGAGCATCCTCGCGAGAGTGATGCGCTGCCTTTGCCCTCCGGAAAGATTGGAGCCGTTATCCCTGAGCGGGAGGGAAAGCCCGGAATGCAGCTCACGGATGTCCTGCATGAAAGGCAGGGCGACCACTTCCTCGAACCTTTTGGCATCGGGCTCTGAAAGGCCGGCGGTTATGTTTTCGGCGATAGTGCCGGGAAAAAGCTGCGGGGCCTGGGCCACGTGATAAACTTTTTTCCTGAGGCTCTCCAGGGAATAATCTTTGGCAGGGAGCCCGTTCAGGCTGACCCCGTCGGCCAGATACAGCCTGGTAAGCAGTTTTCCCAGGGTGGATTTACCGCAGCCGGAACGGCCGACTATGGCCACGCTGTCTCCGGGCTTAAGGTCGAGGGAAAAGTTCTTTATGACGTCTTTTTTTCCGTTATAGGAAAACCCGTCCATTTTAAAGGAGAGGGCGTCCACCTTCAGCAGTTCCTGCGTCCCGCCTTTCTCAGCCTTGGCGCGCAGCTCCTGCTCGAGGAAATCGAAGCTTGCGCGCACGTCGCGCATCCCCAGAGAAATGCCGCTCAGGCTGCCCAGGGCTCCGAAATAGATGCCCATGATCATGTTAAGGAACATCACTTCCGGGAAGGAGATCCTCTTCATGAAGAACAAGGCCAGGGTGCCGAGGAGCAGGCCGTTTTTAAGCAGGTCCATCAGGAACATCATGAACATATTGACGTTGCGGACATGAAGCCCCAGCTCGTTGGAATCTTTTTCCATCCCTTCCACGTGTTTGGCCACGGACGAGGAAAAGTAAGCGTAGTTGGTAAGCTGTTTTATGCTCTCTATATTCTGAACCACGCCGAATATGTTCTTGAATTTGTCCGCGTAGGAGACCTGGTAGTCGGCCGTCATTTTTTTAAGTTTTTTATTTACGGTTCTATAGCCGAAGTAACTGAGCGGCAAGAGCAGGATCGCCATGGCGAAAAGCGCCATGTTGACCGAAGCGATAAACGCCATGGCCACCGAGATAGTCACGATGGAAACCGTGGTGGACGGCAGACTGTCCGCGGCCAGGCTGAAGGCCTGATCGGTAAGCATTTTTATCCTGCTGACGAAATAACCGGCCTCCCTGTGCTGAAAAGCCTGGTAATCCATCCGGAACAGCTCGTGGTAAAGCTCCCGGCTGAAATTGGATTTAAATTTAAAGGAGAACCGCAGGTATAGCTGGGTAACGCCCAGGTTCAGGAGGTACCCCAGCAGAAAGCACCCTACGAAAAGTCCGCCATAAAGGAAAATGCTGCCGGGCTCGGGCACGGGAAGCGAAGCCGCTTCCAGCATCTCGCGCACGGCCACCGGCGCGACGAAGGCGATAAGCGCCTTGACTACCGCCCCCAGCAGCAGCACCAGGACGTACTTATAGTATTTTCTCAAATGAGGAATAATTCTTTTTTCTAACATATTATATCTGCCTGAACTTGTTTGCTTTTACCAGTTAAATGTCTGCAGAGCAATTATTGTGCCAATGGCAAGAACCGGACCGCAAGCCGCGTCCTTTTTCCGGTTAAGCACGGCCCTAAGGCGACCGGCGGCGAAAATATTGGCGGGTCAGAAAACCAGCGTGGTCACCCCGTCTTTTTCAAGCACTTCCAGTTTCTCCCCTTTCCAGCTGAAGACGCCGTTGTCCAGCTCCACCCCGCCGCTGTAGACCGTCACCCCGTTTTTAACCCTGGTCTTTTTCGCCTTTATCACCGCAGCCGGGGCTTCCTCCAGGGCCAGCTCAAAGCGGCCCTCCGCCCTATAGTGCAGCACCGGAAATGATTTCGCGAAGCGCACGGCGTTCTCGTTCTTCTTTCCGGAATTGTATTCTATCATGGTCGCGCCCCGCTCGAAGATACGCAGCTGCTCGTATTCCGTCAGCATCACAGGCGCGTAGACCGCGATATCGGCGGGCTTAACGCTGCGGAACACCAGCTCATAGCGCTTGCCGGGCCGGGCCCGGAACTTGTCCAGTTTAATTTTATTCACTGCCAGGTCCGCCGCGAGGGCGGCTTTTATCCCGACGCGCATTTTATCCGCTTCATAACGCGCGTATACCCCCTTCAGCCTCTCCTCGGCGCTGCCTGCCGGCTTTATATTCGCCAGCAATATCGTATCCAGGCTGCTGCCAAAGCCGGATATTTTTCGGAACAGGCCTTTCTTCCAGCCCGGGGCCGCCTTATCCAGGTTATAGGCCAGCCCCGCGCCGGTATAATAGGCATAACCCATCCAGCGGCTCATATCCGGGCGCGCCATCTCCAGCAGATAACGCCGCACGACCTCGCGCACCGTATCGGTGGAGGAATAGCCTGCGAAGCGCGGGTCCGCCTCGGTCTGCGGCAGCGGTTTTATGTCGTCGTTCTTGCCGAGTTCCGCGCTCCAGCCCGTATAGCGCGCCGTTCCCTCGGTCAGCTCCATGTACTGCTCTATCGAGACGATGTCTCGCGGCAGCCGTGCGCGCCGCGCGGCGCGGGCCGCCATAAAATCCCGCCAAAGTTCCGCTATCCGGCCCGGATCTTTTTCATCCATGATGTCGGCCAGCACGCGGCCTTCCAGCCCCAGCAGCAGGCAGTTCTCCTCGTCCTGGTACGGATAATCCAGTTTTGTAAGTTTCGGGCGCCTGGCGTTTTTTTCTTTTTTGGGCAGGAAGTTCTTTTCGGCGTACTGGTAGGCATGCAGCAGTTCGTGCACCAGGCTGCCTTGATATTCGCGGTAAGTTTTTGCGTACTTCCCTTCCGCCAGCCCCTGCTTCTTCATCAGGGCGTTCGCATATTCATCGAAAACTTCCATGGTGTTCAGCGACACCATCGGCACGCCGTTCTCCTGGCCCGCGGCGAAGCCGTAGTAGAAAGTGCGGTCCGGCCTGTGACAGAAGGTTTTATCGAGACCCGGCAGCTTTATGTTTTCCTTGACGCAGTCCGCCGGCGGGCTTGGGTGCCCTATAATGACGTCCAGTTTTTCCGGGAAGACCAGCTGCAGGGGGACGGCCCGCATATCCGCGCCGGGCCAGACGTTTTCCCCTTTCTGCTGCCAGAAATTATAGGCTTCGGCGGCGCGGTAAAGGTCAGCGTCCGTAAGCGTAACCCCGGCTTTTTCGAAGATAGCCGCGGCCTCCGGTGGCATCGCGGAAAGAGGGGCGCAGACCTGCGCCAGCAGCAGGACTGTAAAAGCGCATTTTATCGTCTTGATCTCTTTCATTTTATCAGCCGTGCCCCCGGCACCGATCTTTGTTTTGGCGCTTTGTGTTCAGTCGTTAGTTACCGCGTCTGAAGGGCGCGAGCCGCCGGCAGCCAGCGACATGTCTTTGCGGTACTGCGCCACCGACCGGCGCGAAAGTTCCACGCCGTGGCGGTCCTTCAACTCGCCCCGGAGTTTTTCATCGCTCAGCTCCGGCTTTTCGGCGGCTATCGCGTAAAGGCGCTCCAGGTTCACCTGCTTGGCGCTGGGCAGCAGCACGCTCATGGGAGCCTCGGTGCCCCAGGGCAGCTGCACCGACTTGTTGGACACCAGCCGGTTCAGCACGCTGGCGTCCACCTCCAGGTTCTTGGCCAGCGTCTTCTGGGACAGCGGGCGGCGCCGCCCCGGCTCGCCGGTCAGGAGGTATTCGGTCTGTATGTTTAAAAGGATCTCGAGGGCCCTGTACAGCGTGGTCTTGCGTTTGTCGGCGAATTCCACGCGCTTGAGGAGTTTCTCCACCTTCTGGCGCTCGGCCGGCGGCAGGCCGCCGGTCAGCTCGTCCAGTTTTTCCTGGTTCACCTTGTAGCGGCCTTTCCAGATCTCGCGGTGGAAGAAAGCCAGCGCCGGGGCGCCGTCCTCTATTTCTATGCCGGCCACGGCGCTGTACACCTGCCCGGCGGGGGCTTCGGGCGCGCCTTCGAATTCGGCCTGGATATAGGCCCTGTTCACGAAATCCCTCAGGCGCCCGGCGTCGGCCACCGTAATGTCGCATTCCTCGGCCCGCTCCACGTCGGTCATCACGGCGTCTTTTAAAAAACAGGCCTCGAACTTTTCCTGCCCTATGCCCTGCATTATCCCCACCAGGTCGCCGGTGCCGTCGGCGAGCTCCGGCAGGTCGCCGCCGGAAAGTTTCAGGCCGTAGCCGGCGTAGCGGCGGGCCGCGTAGCGGGCGGAAGGGAACTCCGCCAGGTTGATGGCGCCCGAGGCCTTCAGCAGGCTGAAGAAGCGGTTGCCCTCCAGCTCTTTCAGCATTTTCTCGAACTCTTCCTCCGGCATTTCGGCCATGTGCGCCATTTTAAGCGCGCCCATCAGCGCCATGGAGGTTTTAGTTTTGCCGGAAGCGTTGAGCTTGAACTTCATATAGGATTTCCTTTAATACCGCGCCGCTGCCGCCTGAAAATATTTATGCCCTCCGGTATTATACGCAATATATTTAAAGCAGAGCAATTTTAATGCCAGTCGCGCCATCCCCTCTGCGCGCCCCGGCGCCGCCAATGACCGCGCGGCCCGCCTGAATTTCTGTATAATATCAACGGGGCAAGCCATTTTCACCTGAAAACACTCTGTTTCAAAAGAGAATCTATGGAAAAACTCAATATCCTGGTACTGGAAGACGACAAGCTGGCGCAGAAAGTCATGGCCGCGCAGTTGGGCGCGCACAACGTGGACCTGGCCGGCGACCTGAAAACCGCGCTTAAGAAGCTGGAGACAGGCCGCTACGATATCGGTTTCTTCGACCTGATGCTGGGTCCGGACGACGATTACTCGGGCCTGAAGGCCATCGCGGCCGCGGCGGGCAAAGGCGTCCACGCCGTAGTGGTCTCCAGCTCCGACTCGGACGAGATCATAGACCGGGCCTATGAGCTGGGCGCCGGGGATTTTTACGCCAAAGGCAACGAAGAATCCAACGTGGCGGAGATCCTGCGCAAGTTCATCCAGAACAGAAAAGCGGCGGGCGCGGCCGATATTTTCACCACCTCCTTTATAACCAACGACGCCGAGACCAGGGAAGCCGCGCGCGAGGCCCTGAAATACGCCCCCACGGAGCTGCCTATCCTTATCCTGGGCCCGTCCGGCACCGGCAAGACCTCCCTGGCCAAGGTGCTGCACGAGCACTCCGGCCGCGACGGGGCTTTCGTTTCCATCAACTGCTCCGCCTACACCGAGGATCTGCTGGAGGCCGAGCTGTTCGGCTACAAGAAAGGCGCTTTCACAGGCGCGGCCGACAGCCGCAAGGGCCGTTTGCTGGAGGCGCACAAGGGCACGCTGTTCCTCGACGAGATCGGCACCATGAGCCTGGGCATGCAGACGAAGCTCCTTAAGGCCATAGAGGAGCGCTCCTTCTATCCGCTGGGTTCCGACAAGCCGGAACGCTCCGAGTTCCGCATCATCAGCGCCACGCTGGAGGACCCGCAGGACCTGATAGCCAAAGGGAAAATGCGCTTCGACCTTTACCAGCGCGTGCACGGCTACACCATAAACCTCAAGCCGCTGGCGCGCAGGAAAGGCGACGTATTCCTGCTGGCCCAGCACTTCACCAAAGGCGGCAAGCGCCTTTCTTTCACGGGCGAGGCCAAAGAGTGGATGGAGAATTACGCCTGGCCCGGCAACGTGCGCGAGCTTAAAAAGTTCATAGACCTGCTCTCCAGCGGCACCGGCGGCCGCATAGCCCTGGAGGCCGTGCAGAAGCACCTGAAAAGCGCCTCCGCGCGCAGGCCCGCGGCAGAAACCGCCGACGCCGTTTACGCGGACGCGCTGCAGCGCGGCCTGGAAGCCGCCCTGGAAAAAGTTTCGGATGAAATAATAAGCAGGAACCTCAGGGAGAACGAGGGAAAGAAAACCAGGACGCTGGCGGACCTGAAGATCTCCACCAGGCTGCTTTACGCCACCCTCAAAAGGTGCGGCATAGCTCTACAGGGGGACAAAGAATAACCATGGATGCCACAAAACTTCTGCACGACCTGAAATCTAAATGCGCCAGCCTTAAAAGCGCGGCGGAGCTGTTCAAAGACTGCTCCGCCGGCGAGAAGAAGGAAATGCTCGCGCTTATGACCGCCGCCGCCGAAGAGATAGTAAAGACCGTTTCCGCGCTGAACAAGGCGGCTTAACCTTCACAGGAGCACCAGCATGAAGAACGCCACTATCGCTATGCTGATGATGGTGGCCAGCAGCATGCTGCCGAAAGTCGGCTTGGGATCTTCTTTCTTTTCCTCTTTCTCGGGCTTCACCGTAGAGGTGGAGACCTCCACCTCGGCCGACTTCACGCCGGGCGTCTTGACGGCCGGCATCAGCCGGTCCAGGGCGGCCACCGCGCTGACCAGCGGGGCGGATTTGGGGAGCTTGACCTTGGAGGAAACGCGGGCTTCCTGGTAAACGGCGGGAGCGGCTTCGGCGATCACGGAGCCGGAGTAAAGGCCGGCCAGCAGAACCTCGGTTTTGGCGCTGTCGGCCGTAGCGGCCAGGCCGTCGGCCGCGGAGGAAAGCCTTTCAAGCTGCGCGGCGCGCAGGTCGGCGGCGCGGGAAGCGGCGGGCACGTAGCCCTCTACGCCCATTCCTATGGAGATCTCGGCGCGGGCCTCGGCCGCCGCGAACAGGAAAGCCAGTCCCAGGATTATTTCGCCTACCGCTTTTATCTGCTTCTTCATATTCTCTCCGTCTATCTGAAATTTGGAGCGGGCTGCCCTACCCTCACTTGCCTGAACAACCCGCTCACAACCTGTTCAGAGCAATTTAAATGCCAGCCACGGTATAGGCGGCTAAAAAGCTATTTCTCATAGGTAAAGTAGCGGCGCCGCCCCTTTCGGACAACAGGCTCAGGACAAATTCGTTTCATTTGAGAAGGCCGGCATTCAGATGAAAATAATAAAGGCGGGCCTAAACCCGCCTTTAAAGGCTCCTTCCAACCGCTAATCTATTTAATTTTAATTACCGGCCCCCGGTTAAGAGGGCCGGCAAACGCCGCCTAGATCCAGCCGCATACCTGGGAGAGCTGGTCTTTGCACATTTCCACGCAGACCGGCTCCTCTTCACCCACCTGGTTGGTGCAGAAATCCATGCAGACCGGGATAAGCTCCATCCAGCAGGACCAGACCAGCCCCTGCTCTTCTTCGGGGGTCATCTTGGTCAGCCCGGGGCGGCTGGCCTCGGGGAACTTATAAACCTTGGCGGCGGCGGCCGAGGTGAACAGGAACTTTTCCTCCTGGGTACCCGCGCGCAGCAGCCAGTCCAGGTTCGCCTTAAGCTGCTTTTTGCCGTTCTTCTCGGCGTAGGCCAGCGCGCCGCCTATGGACTTATCGATAGCGGCCAGCTGCCTGGCCGTGAAGACAGGGGCGGCCCGGCGCGGCATCATAACTTCCCCGGCGGCCTCCTGGCCGGCTTTAGCCCCGGCCAGCAGCCCGGCGAAGGACGAAGCCGCTTCGTTAACGGAAACTGCCGGCTTGCCGGCGGCCCCGTCGAAATTCATATCTACCGCTTCAGCCCTGGCCATGGAGACCGACGCCAGCACCGCGAACACCGCTACCAGTAAATTGCTTTTTTTCATATTTCCCTTTACCCTCTCTTTAGATATTTGTCCTGCACCACCTACAGAGCATTTATTATGCCAACAACAGCCAAGGCCCAGGCTGGCGGCCTTTCATTGGGGAAATATGCTTTGAATAACCGCCGGGGAGGCAAAAACGGATCAGCAGATTTTCAACTGAGCAGGTTCTTTCTCAATTGAAAGCAAAAGGCTGGCGCCTAGCGCCCGCCGCTATCCTGCCTTTTGATAGGTGGTTTGCGGGCGTTATGCCCAGGGAGGCTCTTTGCCTGTCACTTTAAGCCAGGAGAGGTGTGAGAACTTTTCAGGGCCGTGGCCGGTGGCCATACTTATATTGGTGAAACCTTTTTCATGCAGGTCTTGGGCCAGGTCTTCGCCTTTTACATCGTTGCCCAGGTCCGAATCTATATACACCTGTATGTCTTTAGGCAGGTCCGCCAGGCCGTCGGCGAGCTCTTGCGGGGTTTTATAGGCCCTCAGCTCTACGCCCGCGGCCTTGGCGGCCATCTTCCAGTTCATATGCACCAACAGGTCGTCGTCCAGCAGAACGGCTAAACGGGGAGCCTCCTGCGCCGCGGCGCGCGGCAATTCCAGCGCCACGCAGGTTCCCTTGCCGGGCTCAGAAGTAATTTTAAAGCTGCCGCCCCAGTTTTCCGCCGTGGTGCGCGCGTGGTAAAGTCCCAGGCCGGTGCCGCCGGCCTTGCCGTGCGTCTCTCCCTTCCGGCCGAGCTTCGCCAATATTTCAGGGGAAATGCCTTTGCCATTGTCTTTTACTTCCAGCAGCACCTTGCCGTCCGGGGCCGACAGCGCCACCTCGACCGAACCCGGCCCCGCAAAGGCCTCCACCGAATTATTGATCAGGTTTGACAGCAGCCGCTGCAGCTCTTTCGGTTCGATCAGCGCCCTCGCTTCGCCCGAAGCGTCGCTGAATCCTATCTTTACACCGGGCTTATCCTTATGCTGCAGCTGTTTTTCCGCTATCACCTGCGCCGCCAGTTCCCGCAAAGCGTAAATGCCGGTTTTTGTTCCGGCGGCTTCCGCCGAAGGCGCCCGGTAGCGCTGCAGCAGGTCGTCCGCTATGCCCTGCATGCGTATCACGGCGCCTTCCAGAAGCTTGCGCTGCTCCGCCGGCAGCTCAAGCCCCTTGGCCGCCGCGCCCAGCGCCGCCAGCGGCGACCTTATGTCATGCGCCACCTGCGCGGCCAGGTCTGAGGTAGCCTTTGAAACCGCCAGTTCGCTCTCCAGGCGCGAGGCTTTCTGCAGCACCTCGGCCAGCCGCGCTATCAGCACGGCAAAAGGGGTTGCCCGCAGGCTTTGCGGCAGGGCTTGGATGCTGCGCAGTATGGAGTCGCGGATCTTGGCGTGCTCGCCGGCGGCCACCAGGGCGTTGGTCTCGTCCACGCAGCGCTCTATGCTGAAAATGGTCTTGATCGCCCCCACGTTGGACAGCGCCAGCAGGCCCATGAAGAAGAACACCACCGTGATGAACAGCACGTAGTTCTGCCCGAACACCGCCGCGTTCACGTCCACCAGGTCTACTACGTACTCCAGCCGCCCCAGCTCCGCGCCGTTGGAGACAAAAGGCACGTTACGCGTTATCTGCGCATGAGGCCGGTCATAAAGATTGCCGATTATGGCCTCTTTAAATATCCATTTAGTCCCTTCGAATTCCACGGGATGAAAGGTAATGCGCTTGATGTTGTCGTTCTTAACGCGCCACATTATGCGCTGGGTCTCAAAGACGTCGCCTTCTATAAAAGCCTTCTCGAAATAAGCCGCGTTTTGCCGCATGGCGGTTTGCAGCTTGTCGTCCGCCACCCGCACGGCGGAGAACACCGAGAACAGCTGCCAGAAAGCCACGAACACCGCCACCGCCGCGGCGTAATATTTCCAGTTATAAGAAAGCGCCCTGCTCAGGATCTTTACCATCTGAAGTCCGCCACGTCCGGGAATTCCATGAATCCGCGGCCTATATTTAGGTTTTTGATTTTTTTGGGATAATAAAATCTTTTGATATTCTGGTAAAGCGGCAGAACTACGGCTTCTTTGGAAAGCTCGCCGAGAAGTTCTTTTACCAGGGCTAGTTTGAGGTCCGGATCGGCTTCTCTTTCCAATTTAGCGTACAAGGCGGCGATCCGGGGGAGCTTGAAGTCGAAATACCCGTCTTCCCGGACAAAACAATCAAAGAAGGTCAGGTAGTCCGGATACACCGTATCCAGGCCGAGCACCGTCAGGTTGAACGGCCTGGGGGCTTTGTGCAGGACCCGCACCAGCTCCTGCGGCGTACAGGCGACTATCTTCAAGGTCAGGCCGGACAGGGAATTGAACTCGGCCGCGAATTTTTCCAGCTGCGCGCTGTTCCCGCTCCGGTGATTATAAAGAACGATCTCTCTTTTTTTCCCCTTAGCTCCGGCGCGGCGGACGCAGGCCTGCTCCGGCCTCCCGGGCGCGGCTCCCGGGACACCTACGGGAAGCACCGTTTTCACGTCATAAAATTCTTTTTTTTGCGGGAAGAACGCCTTACGAAACTTGTCTACGTCCAGGCAGTTGTACACCTGGCGCCGTGTTTCCCTGTCCGGATGGTTTATCATCACCACGTCCGAACGCAGCTGCACGTTATTAAACCCCAAATAGTTTTGGCTTACTTCCTGCGGCACGTCGAAAGAGGAGAGCTTGTTAAAGTCGGACATTTTCGCGTATTCGTATTTCTCCCCTTTGGACGGATCGAACTCGTTCAGGATTATCTCGTTGTATCCGTCAGAGACCTTCGCCTTGCGCAGGAGCACTATCTTTTCGCTCGACAAACTGCGCACATAGAATTGCCCCAGCCCCGCCTCTATCCCGGGGGACTGGACGACGGTCGGGGCGTTCTCATAAAGCGTCAGGAAATCCAGGTAACCCTTTTGGGGGGCCGGGAAGGTAACCGTGAAGCGTTCCCCCTCGCGGCCGATCTTGAACTCGGAATTATATTTTTTGGTCACGCCCGCCAGATATCCCTGAAAGTATTCCGGATCGAAATATCGTTTTACGTCAAAACTCAGAGAACTGTCCGGGCAGAAGGAATATTGCCTGGCGGAAATATCGCGGCCCCAGCTCTTCAGGAGGCGCGAAGAGTAGTTTTGCCCGTCATCCCGCCTGAAGAGGGGCTCGTGGGTCTGCTTTATGATGTAATAGGTAGCGGTTTCCGCGGCCCTGCGGACCGCGACCTCTTCCGGGATGCCCAGCAGAAGGACTTCCCAGCGCTGGCTGTCCGCGGTGCCCCCGCAGGCGCTCAAGGAGCAGGCAAGCGCCAAAGCGGCGAAGATCAGTGGTTTCGGTTTATAAGCAGACATTTCGGTTTAAACCCCAGTTTCCTGAAGAACCGCTGGGAACGGAGATTGAACGAGTCAACGGCGCACTGTATTTCCCCGCCGGCCCCTTTCTTCAGCCAGGCGGCCAGCTTTTGGTGGGCGGCGGCGCGCTCTCCGGCTGAAAGCCCGGCATCGAACCAGACCCAAGCCAGCAAGTCCACCGGCGCGCCGAACCAGTCTTTGGATTTTACCAGGGCGGCGAGCCCCACCCTTTTGCCGTTCTTTTCAAAACACACCGCGTGTTCCGGCAGTACGTTCTTTTCGGCGAAAGTCCGGGTCCCCTTCAGCTGCGCCATCGGAACATATTCCGCCCAGGGCTTATAAAAGAATTCTTCCTGGGTTTTCACGTACAGCTCTACCAGTTCCGCGCGGCCCGGGGCGGCGGCCAGCTCGACGCCGCATTCCCCTTCAGCCGATGCCGGCGCGTTCAGGCCGGCTGTTTGTGCGCGGTATATAATACGGACGTCGTACTTGCGGGAAACATTGCGCTGAAGGACCTCGTATTCCGCGTCCGCTTCCCGGCGGAACATTATCCCGAGGCCGGGCACGGCCGCAGGCCAGTCCAAGGCCTCGATCAAAGCGTCGCTGACGCAGGGCAATTCATCGGCTTCATATACGATCTTGCCCGGGTTTGAGAACAGCAGTTTAGGTTTTTCCATATTCGTAAAAGATACGCGCGCAAAGCGTGCAGGGCGAGGAATGCTCGGGGGACAGCCATTCCGCCGTTACCCCGAGTTGCGTCATCATCCGCGAGAACGTCAATTCGGTTATCATGCGGTAAAACCTGCTTTTCTTGTGGGCTTCCAGCGTAGGATGCATATACTTGACCGGGCCCGGACGGAGGTCAGGGCCGCCGCAGCAGACGCTGAAGCCATGCCCGCACAGGTAGGCTATTTTTTTCCGGTTCGGACATTTTTTTGACAGAACCCGCTTATCGAATGCCGGGTACGCATAACCAATCTCGTTAAGCTTTGCCGCCCCGAACGGCAGAACTTTCTGGAGCCCTATGGGGAAATCCCCCGCTTTCTTAAGTTCTTTGACCAGGAGCAGATCCATCGGTGATTGCAAGGTCAGAATTACGCTGAATCGTATTTTTGATTTTTTACAGGCTTCACACAGGTTATGGATATTCGCAAAGGGCAGGAATTTCGCGTGGAATCTGTCATATGACAGCTGAACGCCGTCCAGCCTGGCAAAAGAGGCCAGCTCCCTGGCAGCCGCGCCCTCATCGCCGGCAAAATGGCCGTTAGTAGTTATGGAGATCTTTCCGCCGGGTTCGGCTGCGGGGATCAGCCTGTTTATCGTGCTTTTATACAGGGTCGGTTCGCCTCCCACAAAATGGAGAGACCTTACCTTATGAGCCGATATCGTTCGCGCGAGACGGTTTATCTCGCGCTCCGTCAGGCCTGTTTTTTTTCGGCCGCTGGAAACGCAATGGGCGCAATGAAAATTGCACGCATATCCCGGCAGAATTACCAATCCGGGAACGCGTGCAATCATTTCGCTGACTCGCTTATCTGTTATTGGAACCGGTCTCTGCGGGGTCACGCACGCCTTCGGTCCCGGCGACATTGTCCCCGGCCGACATGGCGACCGACATCAGGCTGTCTTTATCCCCGCTCGAGAGGGAACCTACATAGGTGCCCGCCTGGAGGGACGAAAAAAGGCCCATAGACACCAGGAAAGCCGCTAATATTTTATCGCTGTTTTTCATTTTATTTCCCCTAACTCTTATATTTTACCACTTTTGAGACTTTTCGGCAATTTGCCGACAAAAAAAGGGAAAGCAAAAATGTTTTTTTGCTTTCCCTGGATACATCCGATTAAGGTCGGATCGTGGATACTCTGGGGCCAATCCCCCAAATTACAAGGAAGTGCTACATCACTAGTCTACCTGACAACCCTTGCGCCCGGAAGGGCACTAAGGCCCAGCTGGCAATAGGTCTTTTGCCGCGCGCCCGGCTCACTGCCAGCCGCAGTTCTCCACTACCGAGTCCGTGCACTGCTCTTCGCAGACCGGCGTGCCGGAGACTACATAGCAGACGTTCTCGCAGACCGGGACGATAACGTTCTCGCAAACCCAGCTCAGCACGTCGTCGAGAATGTTTTTGTCCGCGTTTTTAGAACAGGCCGCCGGGAACTTATAGACGGCCGCGCTACCACCGTACAGCAAAGCGGCCTTCTCTTCAGGGGTTCCGGCCTGCCGCAGGCAGTCCAGGTTCGCTTTCAGCCGGGGATTCTTCATGGTCTTACCGGCATACTCGGCCAGCCGGCCGATAGAGCTGTTCATTCCAGCCACCTGGCGGCCTGTAAACTCGGGGATAGCCCTGACGGGCATGATGGCCGCTTCCGCGCCGCCCTCCGCCCTGGCAAGGCCCGGGAGCGCCTGAGCCTGGGCCTGGGCGGCCAGCTGGGCGAAAAGCGGCGCGCTCCTTTTGCCGTCCAGTCCGGAACCGGAGCCCTCCGCTTTAACGGAGGCTGCCCCAAGGATCATTACCGAGGCTATTGTCACAAAAATATTTATGCCTTTCATGTTTCTATTTCCTTCTGATCTGATTTTGCTGCTGACACCCGCTACAGAGCAATTTTAATGCCATGCGCCAATTCCCAAAGAAGACCGTCCTCTTCCGGCGCTAAGTGGCGTCGGGCAGCTATTCCCGCCGTCTACAGCGCCCTAATTGTTTTCGCTTGAAAATATTTAAATTCAAATGAAAAGACGGCCCCGCAGCCCGGCCACGGCAATATGCCTAATATAAGCCCTTATCCTCAAGGTAGGTGGCCAGGGCCGCCGACAAAAAGGCCGCGATGATAAAAGAATATCCTATCGAATATATATACTTCATCCTGATCCCTTAATTGTCCTTCCGTAATTTTAAACGCTCTGCCGATATGAGAGCACTTTTTATGCCAATAGCCGTCACGATGGCGCAAAAGGAAACGGGCCCTGTCGGGCCCGTCTTCCGGTCGCGGCGGTTTTTTCCGCTTAATGGTGGTGCGGCTCGCAGGCGTCCATGCCGAACAGCGGCTTGCCGTCGGCGAAGGGCGAGATGGCGCGCAGGCGCTCTATGATGGGCGGGAATTCCTTTATTATATAGTCCACTTCCTGCTCGGTATTGTAGACGCTCAGGGAGAAGCGGATGGAACCGTGCGCGTAGGTCTGGGGCACGGCCATGGACATCATAACATGGGAAGGCTCCAGGGACCCGGAGGTGCAGGCCGAGCCGGAGGAGGCGCAGATGCCCTTCTCGCTGATCATCAGCAGGATGGACTCGCCCTCGATGTATTCGAAGCTGATATTGGTGGTGTTGGGCAGGCGCTCGGCCCCGCCGCCGTTGACGCGCGCGTTCTTTATTTTGAGCAGCCCGGCCTCCAGGCGGTCGCGCAGGCCTTTTACGTAGGTGTTCTCTTTTTCAAGGTTGGCGGCGGCGAGTTCGGCCGCTTTGCCGAGGCCAGCGATATAGGGGACGTTCTCGGTGCCGGCCCGGCGGCCGTGCTCCTGGTGGCCGCCCATCAGGAACGGCGCGAAGCGCGCGCCTTTGCGCACGTACAGCACGCCTATGCCCTTGGGGGCGTGCAGTTTATGGCCGGAGAGGGAAAGCATGTCTATCTTGGTTTCTTTGAGGTTTATGGGCAGTTTGCCCACGGCCTGCACGGCGTCGGTGTGGAACAGGGCGCCTTTGGCGTGGGTGATGCGCGCGGCTTCTTCGACGGGGAAGACGACGCCGGTCTCGTTATTGGCCCACATTATGGAGACCAGGGCGGTGTCGGGGGTGAGGGCGGTCTTCAGGTCGTCCAGGTTCAGCTGTCCGGCGCCGTCCACGGGCAGGTAGGTGACGCGGTAGCCCTGCGTCTCGAGGAACTTGCAGACGTTGAGCACGGCGGGATGCTCGACCTTGGTGGTGATTAGGTGCTTCTTCTCGGGCCAGGCGCGCAGGGCCGACCACAGCGCGGTGGAGTCGGACTCGGTGCCGCAGCTGGTGAAGATTATTTCCGAGGGTTCGGCGCCCAGGAGGCTGGCCACGCGGGCGCGGGCGAGGTCGAGGTACTTCTGGTTCTCGCCGCCGAAGAAGTGCATGCTGGAAGGGTTGCCGTAGAGCTCGTTGAAGAACGGCTCCATCTCTTTGGCGACTTCAGGCGCCACGCGGCTGGTGGCGTTATTGTCGAAGTAATAAACTTTTTCCATATGATATTCTCCTGCGAGGGGAACTGCACCGCGAGATGTTCAGTCGGGACGGCCACAGGGGCCGGAACGCAAAAACAGTGTCTCGCACACCGTGCTCGCACCTCCCCGCCTCGCCCTCCGCGCTTACGCAAGCGTCGGGCTCCGGCAGGGTTTTGCTTATCCGGCCCCTGCGTCCGCCCCTCCGCCGCTTCGATATTATTCCGCTTCTATTTCTATAGCGGGGTCGATGCGCTCGCGCAGCTCTTTCTCCACCACGTTCTTCAAAGTGGCGCCGGAGGAGGGGCAGCCGTGGCACATGCCCAGGAAACGGAGCTTTACTTTCTGGCCCTGTATGTCAACCAGCTCCATCCAGCCGCCGTCGGCTTTGAGCTTGGGGTTGATCTCTTCGGCCAGGACTTTCTCTATCATCTTGATCTTTTCCACGACGGTCATCTTGTCGAATTTCTTATGCTCGGCCTCGGCCCAGTAGTCCTTGAGTATTTTTTCTATCTCGCCGTGGCACTGCTTGCAGCCGCCGCCGGCTTTGGTGAAGTTGGTGACTTCCTCTATGGTGTGCAGGTTGTTGAGCTTTATGGCCTTGAGGATGACGGATTCGGTGACGCTGAAGCACTTGCAGACGATCTTCTCGGCCTGGCCGATGATGATCTTTTCCTGCTTGCCGCCGCGGTAATTCTTGATGGCGGCCTCGAGGGCCTCCATGCCCATCACGGAGCAGTGCATTTTCTCGCCGGGCAGGCCGCCCAGGTAGTCGGCGATCTGCTGGTTGGTGATCTTGGAAGCTTCCGCCAGCGTGAGGCCCTTCACCATTTCGGTGAGGGCGGAGGAGGAGGCTATGGCGCTGGCGCAGCCGAAGGTCTTGAACTTGGCGTCCACGATCTTGTCGGAGGGTTTGTCTATCCTGAGGGTGAGCTTCAGCGCGTCGCCGCAGACTATGCTGCCGATCTCGCCGACCCCGTCGGGATTCTCTATTTCTCCCACGTTCTTGGGGTTTTTGAAATGCTCAAAGACTTTATCGGTATAGTTCCACATAATAAACCTCGGTTGTGCGCTGTTTAGGCTGCGGCAGGATGTTCGGCTGGCCGGCAGGAGAGGCCGCCGGTATGCTTATATTTTACCAAACCCCCCCCTTCCGTTCAACCGGCGGTCCCGGGGTTTTTGGCCAGCAGCGCCCTGGCCAGTTTCAAAGAGTAGTCCACCACCGTTAAGGCCGCCGCGGGGGCGGTGTGATAGCCGGTAGCGCGGGTAGTGCGCTGGCGCACCACCATGATATCCACCTCGCCGGCCGAGCTGGGCTCGTAGACCAGTTCAGGGGAGCCGAAATTGCCTATCTGGCCGAAGATAGAGCCGACCAGGCCGGTGAAGAAGGAACGCTCTGGCTGGGCGGCCAGAGGCTCCCAGCCCCCCAGCAGGCCGGACCCGTTTTTGGCGATAAGCACGCAGTAAAGATAAGGGAAATCCTTGCCCTGCACGCTGTTGATGGACAGCTGCACCTGTATGCCGTAAAATTCTTTCGGCGCGCCCACCAGTTTCAGCATCAGGCGGGCGTCGCCCGGTTCCTTGCCGCCGGAGGCCGTGGGCGCCAGGGACAGCATGGGCTGCACCTGCACGTCGCTGGGGTCTTTCAGGGCGGCCATCACCTCTTCCAGCATGCCGATCTTTATTATCAGCTTGTCCTTTTTCAGGTAGCCGCGCGTCCCCACGAACCAGAGCGGCAGCAGCAGCACGGCCCCGTCCAGCGCGAAATACACCCAGTAGCCGGGCGGGAAAGACCACGTGCCGGCGGCCCAGGCGTAGAGGCCGGCGCACAGCGCGGCCGTAACGCCGAAGCCCGCCAGGCCCAGGGTGCTGGTCCCGTCGAAGAGATCCTCGTCCCAGGCCTTGAGCTGTTCGGCTTTCAGTTTTACTTTTTCGTAGGCGTCGGGGGTGACGCGCTCCCAGCTTTCCTCTCCGGTGCGGGCGGGGCTGGAATTATAGCCGGAATTCACGCCCAGCAGCAGCCCCAGCACCAGCAGGGCGTAGCCGGGCCAGAAACCGGCCGTCACCTGCGTGCCCAGGCCGGCGGCGAGCAGCAGCCCCACCAGCGCCATGCGCGGCCGGTAAGGCAGGCTCTTGGCCATGAAAAATGTTATCTCCCCGTCTTTTTGCGGCGGCGGCAATACGCTCATATTTCCCTCCCGGGGGCTGATACCTGCAGCAGTTCTTTGTACCCGGCCTTTTCCCAGTACAGCGGACACCCCCCGTTGCACACGGCCAGATACTGGCAGGCGCGGCACTTTTCGTGCGCGAACTCCTTGCGGCGGAACCAGGCGAACTCTTCGGCGTTCCAAAGTTTTTTGAACCGGCCTTTTTCTTTCAGAAGGTTGCCCATAGGCTTCGGGTAGCTGGAGCAGGGCAGCACGTCCCCGTTGGGCGCCACGCTGAGCAGGCCGTCGCAGGCCGCGCAGCCTTTATTGCCCAGCCCGCGGCTGATGGGGTTGAAGATGCAGAGGGGCGTGGGCGAGTACCACATGAACTCCAGGCCCCGCTTGTCCGCCTGCTCTTTCACGCGCTCTACCAACGCGCCGGCCTCGGTATAAGAGACGAACGTCTCGTCGAAGTTTTTGCCCGCCGAGCCCACGGGCATCAGCAGGTTCATAGAAAATTTTTCCAGCCCCAGGCTTTTAACCAGGTCCAGCACGCCCTCCAGGCGGCCCTTGTTCAGCGCGGACACCGTGGTGTTGGTGTGAACGCGGATGCCGGCCTTCATGATGTTCTCCAGGCCGCGGACGGTAAGGGCGAAAGCTCCGGGGCGGGCCGCTATGGCGTCGTGCTCCGCGGCGCTGCCGGCCTCCACGCTTACCTGGGCCGAGTCCAGCCCGGCTTCGGCCAGCTTGCCGACGGTCTCTTCGGTGGCCAGAGTGCCGTTGGTTATCAGGTTGGCCCACATGCCCCTGGCTTTGGCGTAAGCCACCAGCTCCGGAATTTCGGGCCGCAGCAGCGGTTCACCGCCGGTGAAGCTGACGGAAGGGACCTCTGCCTCCTCGCTGATAACGCGCAGGATTTCCTTCAGGTCCGCGGCGGGCAGGTCCGGGTGGGCCTCGTCCTTGCGGCACCCGCAACCCGCGTAGCAGAAGCGGCAGGCCAGGTTGCAGCGGTAGGTCACGGCTATCTCGCTGAGCACCGGCAGGGTGTTGTGTCCCAGGGCGAATTCTTTTACTTCCACCGCCCGGCGCTCGTCGCGCTCGCCGCAGCAGCCTTTTAGAATAGCCATCAGGTCGCGGAAAAAATAATACATGTCCAGCGAGACTTTCTCCCGCTGCTCCTGCGGGTATGTCTCCACCACGGAGACCGCGCTGCCGCCGTCGAGGACGAATTTCAGCAGTTTCACGCCCTGCGGGTTAAGCTTGTGGGTCTGGTTGGGGATCTTTATCAGCAGGGAATCGGCCGCGCGCACGCGCACGTAAGGTTTTATGCGCGCGGCGTAGCCGTCGATCCAGTCCACCCTTTTTTTCCAGTCCATAGGTCGTTCGGTCCGGCTTTAATGGCCGCCGCTCACGCAGGCGCTGTGGCAGGCCCCGTGGCAGGCGGAATGGCAGGCGCTGTGGCAGGCGGAATGACAGGCGTCGTGACAGGCCGAATGGCAGGCGTCGTGACACGCTGAATTGGCGAAAGCTCCCTCGTAACACATCTTGGAGGTGCGGAAGGAATCGAAACCGGCGCTGAAATCCTGCGGCAGGGCGGCCTTAAGCCCGTCCCCTGCCTTCACGGCCCCGTCATAGGCCCTGTTGTCGTATCTGTGATAGTGGCGGTGGTACCCGCCCCAGTAATAGCCCAGGTCCGTGTCCATGCCTTGCTGGCCGCGCCGGTCCACCTCTTTGCGGTAATGTTCTTTAGTGGCCTCCAGGTCGCAGTCCCAGATCTTCTGCTCCACCCCGGCGCCCAGGGTCTTCAGCGCGGACTGCGCCCCCGCTTCGTCCAGGGTGCCGTCGGGCTTTATGGCGGCCAGCAGCGCGGTCTCGTACGGGTCGTTGCTCGCGCTGATGCCGGGCAGGCGCTCCACGGTAAGCGGCGAGTAATTCCGGACCTTGAGCAGGCCTTTGCGCTCCATGTTGGCCACCATCAGCCCCAGCATTTCGGCCAGGGGCACCCCCATCACCACGCCGGCCTCCAGCGGGCTGAGGTTTTTGGCCACCTTGCCCGCCACGCGGAAACTGCTTACCTGCGCCTTGGGCGCGGCCCACTCCCCGCCGTCCCAGTTCACGGCCGAGATCCCGGCCTGCGCCGTCAGCATGGCGTTGTGCTTTACCGTCAGGATAAAGAAAGGGGCGGCCACGAAAAGCAAGGCGAGCAGAAGGATGACGAACAGCGTTTCCCCGCGGCTGACGGGCAGCGCGGCCAGCATGCTGCCGGGGAAATAGCGGTTCAGGTAATATTTTTCCTTCGCCGGGAGATATTTGGTCCTGGCGGGCGCGGCCTTGGCCAGGCTGCCGTAGGCCATGGTATTCAGCGCGAACCGCGCCGCGTCCAGGTAAACCTGCACCTGGAAGTGGTAGCGGCTCTCCAGCGCTTTGCGGAAGAACCGCACGCTGAAGACGTCTTTCCCTTCGGCGTTCCTTACCGTCGGGTAATCTATGGAGTAGCGCTCGTTCACGAATTTTTCCGTCCGGAAATCCATGGCGAAGAGCGCCTGGGCGTCCACGGCGGGGGCGGCCAGCTCCACGGGGAACCGCACCGTCAGCGCCTCGTGGTCCAGGGCGTCGTCCCACTGCACCGGCGCCCAGTTCAAGACGGCCAGGCGTTTCTCGCCGGCCATGGTCTGCGTGAGGTTGCCGGAGGCCTGCAGGTCGGCCGCGTAGCGGAAGAAATAAGTAATCTCGCCCGAGCTGAAGGCCCGGCCGCCGCCCAGCACGATGTCGTACTTCCTGTCCGAAAGTTTCTTTATCTCCAGCGGGTAGCGGATGCCGGCGCCGTCCAGCGCGTAGGCTTTTTCCAGGTCGAAAACCGGCGTTTCCTGGAAGCCTTCGAAGTAAAATCCGTGCAGCTGGGCGTCGTCGGAGTTCCAGCGCACCGCGTAGGAGACCTGCGCCTTCCCGTCGCGGTCCAGGAGCAGCTCCGTCTCCACCCAGCGCATTTTAAAACCCCCGGCCAAAACGGCCGGCGCCAGCGCCGCGCAGGACAGGAGGACCGCTAAAAATATTTTAATTCTTTTCATTTTTCTCCCCCGCAGGACCGAATTCCAGGCGCAGCGCGCCCCTGTCCAGCGCCAGCGCCCACCAAAGGCACAGGCTGCCCCCCAGCAGGGAGAGCACGCGCGCGAAAAAGGCGGCGGCTTTTACGGCCGCGTTGAATTCCGGGGCCAGCGGCACGCCGTTATAGTACAGCGGGCGCGGGACGGCCAGCCAGGGGAACAGCAGCAGCAGCAGGGCGGCCGCGCTGAGCAGGTAAAGCATCCAGACCGCGCCGCGCCTGGCCCATTCTTTGCGCAGCCACACGCCGAGCGCCAGCGCTAAAGCCGAAAGCCAGAACACCAGGGCGAAAGCGAAAGCGGCGCGCATGTTGCGCGTCAGCAGGCCGGCCAGCGGCGGCATCTGCACCGGCAGGGTGGCGCGGGCCAGGCCCAGGTAGAAAGCGGGGGTGGAGAAGACGTCCAGCAGGGTAAAAAGGTCGCGCGCGCCCTTCAGGGCCATCAGCCCGGAAACGCCCGCCGCGCCCAGCGCCGCGGCGGACAGCGCCTTTGATCTTCCCTCGGGGAACAGCTTCATATTCAAGTCTGATTATATAACTTTTAAAAGCTTCGCCGGCTTCGCTTCGCGGCCCGGCGGGCAGCGCGGGGTTTACCCGCCGCCCCAAAAATTATTTAATTGAGGAAAGGCCCGTGCGGGCCTTATCCAGCCGGCAGCGGGAGCTTTTATGCCAGTAAAACTTATCAGGCAATACACCGTGTTCCTTCCCAACGTCCCGGGCGCGCTCTCCAAGTTCATAGAGCTGTTCGCCAACGAGGGCGTCAACATTATAGGCATAGCCTCGGAGATCCGCGACGATTCCGGCGTGGTGCGCGTGGCCGTGGACGCCGAGCGCAAGGTCAGCCATATTCTTACCGGGGCCGGCTTCACCACCATCGAGACCTCCATGATCTCGCTGGAGCTGCCCGACAAGCCCGGCCAGCTGCTGCGCCTGGCCAAAGTGCTGGGCGAGAACAACATCAATATCACCACCGTCTACGGCACGTCCTTCGGCGGGGCCAGCGGCCGCCTGCTCCTCAACGTTTCGGACGCCGACCGGGCGCTGGGCGTGCTCAAAGCGGAGATGGGCATAAAGTAACCCGCATTCCGGGCAAAAAAAACCGCCGGGCTTCCCCGGCGGCTTTTTTTATCTCTTTGGCCGTCAGGGCTGCGGCTGGCCGGTTTTCTGGGCGATGAGCATCGACATCAGCCGTTTCACGTCCTCAGGGGACAGCGCCTTCGTCAGCGCGTCCTGCATCCTGACCTTGCCCGCGGCGGCCAGCGCGGCCAGGTCCTGGTCCATCGTCATCATGCCGAATTTTTTCCCCGCTTCGAGCGCGCTGTAGATCATGTGGGATTTATTCTCCCTTATCATGTTCCCTATGGCGCTGGTCAGGGTCATGAACTCCCTGGCCGCCACCCGCCCCTGACCGGTGACGCCCGGCAGCAGGACCTGCGCGATCACGGCCTGCAGGGTAAGCGAAAGCTGGGTCCTGATCTGTTCCTGCTGCCCCGGCGGGAAAACGTCTATCATGCGGGCCACGCTGGAGGCGCAATCCTGCGTATGGAGGGTGGCAAAGCACAAATGCCCGGTTTCTGCCGCCGTCACCGCCAGCTGGATGGTCTCCAGGTCCCGCATTTCGCCCACCATGATAACGTCCGGGGCTTCCCTGAGCGCCCGGCGCAGCGCTTCCTTGAAGGACTTGGTGTGCTGCCCCACTTCCCGCTGCATGATCAGGGAATTCTTGCACTCGTATACGAATTCTATGGGGTCTTCGATCGTGATGATGCTTTTACGGTACTTCTGGTTTATCCGCTCCATCAGGCTGGCGAGCGTGGTGGATTTGCCCGAGCCCGTGGGCCCCGTCACGATGACCAGCCCGCGCGGCAGATCCGTCACCGCGATCATTTCCGGGGTAAGCCCCAGCGCCTCGGGTTCGGGGATCTGCGCCGGGATCACGCGGTACACCGCCGCCAGGCCGCTGCGCTGCGTAAGCACGTTCACGCGGAAGCGGGACACGTTCTGGATCGAAAGCGAGTAGTCCAGTTCCCAGTCCGCCTCGAAGCGGGCGCGCAGGTTCCCCTGCATGCCGGAATAGATCAGCGCCTGGCATTGCTCGGCCGGCAGCGGCGGCAGGCCCTGTATGGGCGCGACCTGGCCGTTCACCCTGGCCATCGGCGGTTTGCCCGACATCAGGATAATATCGCTGGCGCCCAGGGCGGCGCCGGTCTGCAGCACCGTCCCCAGGTCGAAAACAATTTGAGCTTCAGCCATTTGTGCCTCCCCGCTCCGGTTTTAAACCGTCACGGCGCGGTTTGTCCGCGCCCCGGTTCATTGCTCTCCCCACCTGCCCTGGCTCTGCTTTAAAGCCCTGCCCAGCAGGACGTTCTCACGCGCTTTACGGATATTATCCACTATCGCGTTGGAAAGGAAAGCCAGCGTGCCCAGCCTTATCTCCGCGGAACTCTTCTCCCCCCCCGCGGGGGGCTTTGCCGCGGTAAAGACGATAAAGCCGTCCGGCCTTGTTTCGCCGGGCAGAACGCAGACGAAGGTCTTGTCGTCCTGCCAGAAATTCTTTTTATTCCCGGTGACGGTTTCCAGCCCCTGCGGGGGCGCAAAATTTTCGCCTCTTACGGCGGCCAGGTCGAGTGCGGAGCTGAACTGGTCATAGAGGTAAAAACCGGCCGACCAGCCCGGGCCGAAATGCAGCATGGCCTCTTCAAGCAGGCGGGCCGCGAACTCTTTTTCGCTGCCGAATTTCGCGAAGGCGAGGGCGCTGACGTCGTAAAGCATCACCAGTTCTCCGGAAGTTCCCGCGAGCCTGGCGCCGACCGCCGCCAGCATCCGGCGCAGCAGGTCGGAACCGGCCTTTGGCCTGGCGTCGATGAACCCGTTAAGCGCCGCCCCTTCGATCACGGCGAAAACCGTGTCCGAAGCGGCGACGACCCTGGCGGACCGGGCAAGCTGGCCGGTGACCACGGCCTCGCCGAAAAAATCACCCGGGCCGAGCTGCGACAGGACCTTGAAGTCCTGTTCGGTTTCGTCCAGCCGCTTTTCCACCCGGACCGAGCCGGAGAGGAGGAAAAATACGCAATTGGCGGGCGCGTCTTCCCGGACTACGATTTCCTCCGCGGCGGCCGCCCGCTTGGTCATGGCGCCGCAAAGACCCTCGGCGTCCTCTTTTAGAAAGCCCGAGAATAAAGGCAGCTGGCCGAGTTCCTCGGCTGTAATAGAGCTCATCGCGGTTTCTCCTTGCCGGCGCTCTCTCTACGGCCGGGTCAGCTTCTTGTACCTTATGCGGTGCGGGGTGTCGGCGGCGTTGCCCAGGCGGGCGTGCCTGTCGGCCTCGTATTCCGAAAAGTTGCCTTCGAACCAGGCGACCTTGCTGTCGCCCTCGAAAGCCATGATGTGCGTGGCCACGCGGTCCAGGAACCAGCGGTCGTGGCTGATGATCACGGCGCAGCCGCCGAAGTTCTCCAGCGCCTCCTCAAGGGCGCGCATGGTGTTGACGTCCAGGTCGTTGGTCGGCTCGTCCAGCAGCAGCACGTTGCCGCCTTCCTTGAGCATCACGGCCAGGTGCACGCGGTTGCGCTCGCCGCCCGAGAGGTTCTCCACCTTCTTCTGCTGGTCCTGCCCGCTGAAGTTGAAGCGCGCCACGTAGGCGCGGGAATTCACTTCCATCTTGCCCAGCTTCACCAGGTCCATGCCGCCCGAGATGACTTCCCAGACGTTCTTGGCCGGGTCCAGGGTGGAGCGGTGCTGGTCGGAGTAGGACAGCTGCACGCTCTCGCCGACGCGGAATTCGCCGGAATCCGGCTTCTCCTCGCCGGTTATCATCTTGAACAGCGTGGTCTTGCCGGCGCCGTTGGGCCCGATGATCCCGACGATGCCGCCGGGCGGCAGGGAAAAATTCATATTCTCCATCAGGACCTTGTCGCCGTACGCCTTGCAGACGTTCTTGGCTTCCACGACGAGGTTGCCCAGGCGCTGGCCCGGCGGGATGAAGATCTCCAGGTCCTTGGCCAGTTTCTCGCCGCTCTCGCCCAGCAGGGTCTCGTAGGCGGTGATGCGGGCTTTGGACTTGGCCTGGCGGGCCTTGGGGGACATGCGCACCCACTCGAGTTCCCGCTTCAGCGTCTTCTGGCGGTCGCTCTCGGATTTCTCCTCCTGCCGCAGGCGCTCGCCCTTCTGCTCCAGCCACGAAGAGTAATTGCCCTTCCAGGGGATGCCCTGGCCGCGGTCCAGCTCCAGGATCCAGCCGGCCACGTTGTCCAGGAAATAGCGGTCGTGCGTCACGGCGATGATGGTGCCCTTGTATTCCTTAAGGTGATGTTCCAGCCAGGCCACGGCCTCGGCGTCCAGGTGGTTGGTGGGTTCGTCCAGCAGCAGGATGTCCGGTTCCTGCAGCAGCAGCCGGCACAGGGCCACGCGGCGCTTTTCGCCGCCGGAGATATTCTTTACCAGCGTGTCGGGGGCCGGGCAGCCCAGCGCGTCCATGGCCAGTTCAAGGCGGGAGTCTATGTCCCAGGCGTTCAGGGCGTCTATCTTTTCCTGTACCTTGGACTGCCGTTCTATCAGCGCGTTCATCTTGGCGTCGTCCATGGGCTCGGCCAGCTTGTCGCTGATCTCGTTATATTCCTTCAGCGCGGCCATGGCCTCGGGCAGCCCCTCTTCGGCCACCTGGCGCACGGTCTTGGTCTCGTCCAGCTTCGGCTCCTGTTCCAGCATGCCCACGCTGTGGCCCGGGGAAAGCACGGTCTCGCCCCTGAAATCCGTGTCTATGCCGGCCAGGATGCGCAGCAGCGAGCTCTTGCCCGAGCCGTTCAGCCCCAGCACGCCGATCTTGGCGCCGTAAAAATAGGAAAGGTAGATGTCCTTGAGCACGGCTTTCTTGTCGTAGACCTTGCTCACGTTCACCATCGAGTAGATCACTTTGTTGTCAGCTTTTTTTTCAGCCATTGTGTTTTCCTTGGTTTCGCTTATCTCGCCGCTTTTATTACGGCGTAGCCGCCGTGCCCGAAATTTTTGGTCTTAACGGCCATCGCTTTGAAGACCTGGACGTCGGCCGCCCAATAGGGTTCGTACCAGCGCCGGTCCACGTCCAGCACCAGGACGCGGCGGGTCTTCTCGTCGTAGGCGCCCACCGGGGAAACGTGGGGAGAAGGCCCGCCCGGGGCGCCGGTCAGCGCGTCCTGCGCGAAATGCAGCAGCATGACGTCCCGGGGATCGCGCTCGTTGGAAGAAAGGGCTTTCCTGAAATTCTCCAGCGCCAGCCCCGTGCGGCTGCTGACCTCCACCGCGGTCACCGCGGCCCCGGCGGCGCCGTAGGCGGCGGCGGCTTCTTTGAGCCCGGCTGCCAGCTGGGCGAGGGTCAGCCCGTGCCGCCCGTCCAGCCCGGCTTCGCTGGTCAGCTCCTTCCATTTGAGCTTCGAGATCTTTTCCGTCAGCGCGTCCTCGGTTATATTCTCGTCCTGGTCGCCGCGCTGGCGGCGCGAGTTAAGCAGCGCGTTAAGCGCCATGGCCGCCGAGGCGGAGGTGCAGGAATAATCGTTCTTCTGCGCCGCGTAAAAAGAGGAGAGGTTCCAGTAATCGTAAGCCGGGTGCGCCGGGCTCCGGAAATAGGAGTTATCCGTGGACAGCGGCACGGCGAGGGCCCCGTCCGCCGGGGCGTATTTAACCTGCTGCGCGCCGGCGGCGGCGGCCAGGTTCAAAAGAAAAAAGACGGCCAGGCTTTTCATATCAGTCGGGCTGCGCGGGCTCCGGGGTTAAAGGCGCCGGCCCGCGGCGGCGGCCGTCGTCCACGGCCAGCGCGGCGAAGAAGCCGGCCACTGAAAGCAGCGAGGCCGCCAGGAACACCGCCTGGTAGCCGTAGGCCGCCCACAGCAGGCCGCCCACGGCCGGGATGCTCATGGAAACCGCGTGGTCCATGGTGACGCCCAGCGATACCGTGGGCGCTATGTCGGATTTCTGCTCGGCGATCTTATTGAGATAGGTGGTGCGCGCTATGCGCGTGGCGAACATCAGGCTGTCCAGGATAAACAGCGAGTAAAGCACCGGCTTGAAAGTGGAGAAAGCGAAGCCGCCGCAGATCACCAGCAGGATCAGCGCGTCCGCGATGAACATCTTCCTTTCGCCTATTTTATCCGTCAGCGCGCCGAAGGCCTGCCTGAACACCACGCCCAGGAAATAAGAGACCAGCGCCAGGGCGGCCATGAGCGCCGGGCTGGCGCCGTACACCGTGACCAGCACCCAGGGCCCGAAGGTCAGGAAGATCTGCTTGCGCGCTCCGAAGAGAATGTTGAGGATGTAAAAGTTCCTGTACTTCCACCTGAAAACAAAACGCTTGCCGCCGGGCGCCGAGTCCTCCGCCGCCGCCTTCATCCGCGAGAACAGGTAGGCAGACATCAGCGAAGCGGCCGCCGCCGCCAGGAAAGCGATCTGGTAAAGCCTGGGGCCGGCCGTTTTAGCGAGTATCCAGACCAGCCCCGCGCCGGCTATGGCGGCAAAGTTGGTCATGCCGCTTATCTGCCCCAGCCGGCGCCCGTGGCCGCCTTCTTTGGCGAAGCGCAGGCCCATCACGCTCTCCACCGTCATGAACAGGTGCCCGCCGGTGCTCCACAGCAGCATCCACACCAGCATCAGGTTATAGGTCGGCGACAGGAAAGCCAGGCCGGCCACGCCGACCGCGGTCAGCAGGCTGGTGATGACCGCCCACTGCCGCACCGGCAGCGCGGCCAGCAGGCCGGTGATGAAGATCAGCATGAAGCCCGGGAATTCCCTGGGAAATTCCAGGAAGCCGCGCGCGTCGGCCGACATGCGGAAGGAATCGTTCAGATAATTATTGAACGCGGAGGAGATGATGCCGGAATTTATGCCGAGGAAGAAAACCCCGAACAGGAAAGCCTTGAAGGCGGGGTCGGCGTTGCGCCAGCGGCTGAGCAGGTTGTTCATAGAAGTCGCGAACCGCCTTTAGCCTACCAGGAATTTTTTAAGCCCCGTCATTATCATCTGCACGGAAATGGTCACCAGGATCATGCCCATCAGCTTTTCCATCGCCAGCAGGCCGCGCTCCCCGAGGATCTTGGAAAGCTTCCCGGCGAAGCTGAGGATAAAGATATTGATCACCCAGGCCGTGGCCACTACGCCCAGCGACACGCCCCAGGCCCCGGGGTCCTTCATGGAAAAAATAAGGATAGTGGTCAGCGTGGAGGGCCCGGCCACCAGCGGGATAGCCAGCGGCACGATGAACGGCTCGCCGCCCGGGTTTTCGGCGAAGGCGGAGTGGTGCGTGGGGAAGATCATCTGGATGGCTATCAGGAACAGCACTATGCCGCCGCCCACGCTGAGGGCCACCATGTCCAGCGCGAGGAAACCGAGGATATACTTGCCGAAGAAGAGGAAGAAAACCATTATTCCGAGGGCGATGAACAGCTCGCGCGTGACCACGGCGCGGCGGCGCTCCTCGGGCACCCCTTTAAGGGCCGTCATGAACAGCGGGATGTTGCCCAGCGGGTCCATTACCAGCGTAAGCGTGAAAACGGTTGAGATAAAAAGCGTCAGGTCCATACCCATATTTTAGCAAAAGCGGCCGGGGAGGTTGACCTCTCCCGGCCACTATTAGAATTTGCAGGAAACATAAGCGCGGTTATCTACAGTTTCCCCCGATTCTTTCCCTTTTCCCGAGCGCGTTTTGCGGCATACAACTGCCTGTCAGCCACAGGCTTGTATGTGGGGGTCAGAAGGCAAGCCGAAATGGGGTTCTGTTTTATGTAATCGCCGGTCTTTATGCCGATGCCGAGGGAGTGGAAATATCCGGAGAAGAACTTCACGCTTTCCTTGGTGGTGTCCATAACGGCGTCGGTCACCACTTTGGACGGGATATCGTGGTTATAGCAATCCAGGCTGGTGTTTATTACGCACATGCCCGCCACCTGGCCGGTTATATAGACTTCCGTGACCTTGTTCTTCCGGATGAACTCCGCGAGGCCGGTGCGGTGAAAAGCGCTGAACCGTGTTTTCTTCAGGACCGTCTCGCCCTTAACCGGCGCAAGCTCCGGGATGATCCCGGCCTCCCTTGAACCCTCAACGTTCCAGGCCTTCTTCGCCTCCAGCCCTATAGTTGAGCCGTCTTTCTTATGAACGATAGCGGCGAAGGCCACCAGGTCATCGTTTTGCCTGAAAATCTCCCTCAAGGCGTTGATATTCCTTACCACTTTCTCCCTGGCGGGATAGAGTTTCTTGAACATGTCGAAAAACCCGTTCTGCATGTCTATAATGAGAAGCAGTTTTCTGGCAGGTGCCGGCCTATGGCGCATATTTTTCCTTCGGATGAGATCTCTCCCTTTAAATATACCAAACAAAAGTCCGGGGGAACTAACGATTTCTGCGCTTATGTTTTCCGCAATTTATGCGCGGCACCGGCGGGTTTGACTCTCGCCTTCCTGGCAGGGGCTGGTGCGGGGTGGACTACACTATCCTGCGCCGCTCATGGACACAATTTGCGGCTGGACCGGCAGCCGGCAAATTTTCGGAGCCGTCAGTCGGCGAGCTCCAAGGTCCATAAAGTAACCGTGCACTCAACCAGATCAAGGACAAGAGGAAGGTCTTCGGTACTGAGTGCATCTACCAGAACATTATCGGGCGAAAATCCTTTTAACATGAATAATTCCCTGTCGCGTTTAACAAGGTAATTCCTGGTTTCACGCAACAAGGAATTAAAACCATACCAGTTGTCCCCATCCACTCTAAAGATCCACTCCGCAAACGCATTGGCCGCGCCATTCTCGGCAAAACGCTCAAGTGGCATAACTTTTACCTGAGCAGCGGCCCGTTCACAATGCTGAACGGTTAACGATCCGTCTGTTCTGATAGTCGCAGCATTCTTTGCGGCTCTGGCCATGCATACGGCATATACCGTGCGCGCGAGTTGTTCTTTTATTGACGCGTCATATAGTGCAGGACCGGAAATAATTTCGGGCTGGAAACGGGTCGTATACGGAGTAAGTCTGAAATTTTCTCCCGTAAATATATCCGTAGTATACATATGCCGTTTAAATTCCTGCGCCGACCCCGAATTAACCGCGTTTACCGCCGCCTTTGCCTGTTGTCCCGGCATGGTGCCTGCCATTACAGCTCCAATAATAAATCTTACAATTGAATTTTTCATATATTGCCACCTCTTAAAGTTATTTGCCGGCGACGGCATCCCTGGCGGCCGGCGCCTCTGGAACTCGACATGCGTTATGACCGGCATTTCCGGTTTTCCCGCTTTCGGCCCGGCGCGGCAGTGAACCGCGCTGGCTTGCGCCTGCTACGAAGCAATTTGTATGCCAACCGTGATCAAAGCTAAGGTCATTTCTTTTTTGCCTGGAGAATGCTTGTTTTCATAAAAAAAGAAAGGCGCTGGACGCGCCAATATATTTTCATTTGCAAAGATTTGCTGATCTGTAGGAAGCGTAAGTGCGGTTATCTACAATTCCCCCCCCCGATTCTTTCCCCTTTCCCTGGCGCGTTTTGCGGCCAGCAGCTGCCTCAATGGTGAGCGCGGAGATAGTATCGCAGGCCACCCCGACACCCCCTTGTCGGGGTTTAAATGGCAAAAAAAGCGGCCGGGGAGGGTTAGCTCCGCCGGCCGCCGTTTCGCAGCTATTCGCTACTTCTTCGGTTCCGCGGGAGGCGGCACGCCGTCCACGCCGTCGTCCACCACGGGCTCCACGGAGGCTATCTTGTCGCCTTCCTCCATGCGGACCAGGCGGACGCCCTGCGTGTTGCGGCTGATGACGCGCAGGTCCTTGCAGGACATGCGGATGATCTTGCCTTTTTCCGTCATGACCATCAGGTGGTCCTTGTTCTCCACCAGGTAAATGCCGATTACCGCGCCGTTGCGGTCGGTGGCCTTGATGGTGATGACCCCGGAGCCGCCGCGGCCCTGGTGGCGGTACTCGTCCAGGTCGGTGCGTTTGCCGAAGCCCAGCTCGCAGACCGTCAGCAGCGTCTTCTTGGTCTTGAGCGGCGCCACTTCCATGCCTATGACGGTGTCGGTCTTGCCCAGGCGGATGCCGCGCACGCCCATGGCGTTGCGGCCCATGGAGCGCACGTCGCTCTCGCTGAAGCGGATGGACATGCCTTCCTTGGTGCCTATGATGATCTCATAGGACCCGTCGGTATGGCCCACGCTGGTCAGGATGTCGCCGTCCTCCAGGCCGATGGCGTTGATGCCGGAGCGCCGGATATTGGCGAAGTCGGCGATAGGGGTCTTCTTGATGTTGCCCTTGCGGGTGCACATCACGATGAAGGCTTCCTTGCCCTTGGCCTCGGCGAAGGACTCGATGGCCAGCACCGAGGTGACGGTCTCGTCCTTGACCTGCAGGAGGTTCACGATGGCCTTGCCGCGCGAGGTGCGGTTGCCTTCGGGGATCTCGTAGCCCTTGAGCGCGTACACCTTGCCCCGGGTGGTGAACATCAGGATGGTGGCGTGGCTGGAAGTCACGAAGAGCTTCTCGATGAAGTCCTCTTCCTTGACGTCGGAGCCGATGATGCCCTTGCCGCCCCGGCCCTGCACCTTGTAGGTGTCGGCCGCGATGCGCTTGATGTAGCCGCCGTGGGACATGGTGATGATGACGTCCTCTTCGGGGATGAGGTCTTCGATGTCGAGCTCGGCGGCTTCGCCGGTGATCTCGGTCTGGCGCTTGTCGCCGTACTTCGCCTTCATCTCTTTGAGTTCGTCGACGATGATCTTCAGCACGCGCTTGGGGTCGGCCAGGATGGCGCGCAGCTCGCCGATGAGCTTCATCAGGGCTTTGTGCTCCTCTTCGATGGCGCCCACTTCCAGGCGGGTGAGCTGGTGCAGGCGCATGTCGAGGATGGCCTGGGACTGGATGTCGGACAGCGCGAACTTGGCCATCAGCTTCATCTTGGCTTCGAGCGAGTCCTTGGATTTCTTGATGATCTCGACCACGGCGTCGATGTTCTGCAGGGCTATCAGGTAGCCTTCCAGGATGTGGGCGCGGGCCAGGGCTTTTTTAAGGTCATACTTGGTGCGGTTCACCACCATCAGGCGGCGATGGCGCACGTACTGCAGCATGACCTCTTTGATGGGCAGCACGCGCGGGCGGCCGTCCACGATGGCCAGCATGATGACGCCGAAGGAGGCTTCCATCTGCGTGTGCTTGTAGAGCTGGTTCAGGACCACCTGGGCGTTGCCGTCGCGCTTGATCTCGACCACGATGCGCATGCCGCGGCGATCGGACTCGTCGCGCAGGTCGGAGATGTCGGAGATCTTCTTTTCCTTCACCAGGAAGGCGATGTTCTCGATGAGGGTGGCCTTGTTGACCTGGTAGGGGATCTCGGTGATGACGATGCATTCCCGGTTGCCCTTCATCTCCTCGATCTCGGCGCGGGCCTGCGTGCTGATGGAGCCGCGGCCGGTCTCGAAGTAATCCTTGATGCCCTTGCGGCCGCGGATGATGCCGCCGGTCGGAAAGTCGGGACCCTTGATGATCTTCATCAGGTCCTTGGTCTCGATATTCGGGTTTTCCATCACCGCGATGGTCGCGTCGCAGACCTCGGCGAGGTTGTGCGTAGGGATATTGGTGGCCATGCCCACGGCGATGCCGGAAGAGCCGTTGACCAGGAGGTTGGGGAGCTTGCCCGGCAGCACGGACGGCTCGGTCATGGAACCGTCGTAGTTGGGGACGAACTTGACCGTCTCTTTCTCGATGTCGGCCAGCAGCTCGCCGGCGATGCCGGAGAGGCGGGCCTCGGTGTAACGCATGGCGGCCGCGGGGTCGCCGTCGACGGAGCCGAAGTT
>Ga0209212_1001765_pt1 | contig 33451 bp, 24 predicted proteins | sample RifGroC2_FD_183996 | JGI IMG/M metagenome (GOLD analysis project Ga0209212, IMG submission 183996) | Groundwater microbial communities from Rifle, Colorado, USA - Groundwater C2 (SPAdes) (version 2) | ecosystem: Environmental > Aquatic > Deep subsurface > Groundwater | place: Rifle, Colorado...
CCCCGCCTTGACTTTGCCGCCCCGGGCCGGTTGGCCAGGGGCATCGACGGGCGGCTCCGCAGGGGAAAGGTTTTCGGGCCAGAGTATTTTGCCGTAACGGCAAACCACTGAAACCCCTTTTCAGATACAGAAAACAACGCTTGAAAATGACAATAAATTACATATATTATCAATAGATGACAAATCACTTTTCCCAGGGGAGGTTCAGCATGCAGACCATGAACTACAAGGAAGCGGCCAGATACCTGAAAATCACAGAAGGCACTCTGCGCAACTGGGTTTCAAAAGGTCGTTTAAAACCGCATAAAGTCGGGAAACACGTGCTGTTTTTCAAAGAAGAACTCGAAACCTGGATCACCAACCCGACTGTAGGGGCGGTTGAAAAACCGCCCGTGAAACCAGATTCGCCAAAACCAACACCCGAAAAACCAGCCCCACTCACGGAATGGGCTCCACAATTCAATATCTCAATTTCCGACCAGGAAAAAGATCCTTACGCCCTGCTGCAGAATCTTCCCGGCTCGAATGTGAAAATGACCCCGGAAAACATGCGCGAACTCGCCCGATACCTGGTTGACGCTGCAGCCATGTGCGAAAAGCGGCAATACCGCGGCCTGAAACACTTCTCGATCTTCCGGGAAAATGAACGTTTTCTCAGTTCCGTTGTCCTGGTTCCATTCAACCAGATGCGTGATCTGCAGACCCTCGCGCTTGCCGCGCTCAGATCCGGCGATGTCCTGGCAGCAAACAAAGAACAATACGTTGTTCAATTCATCCGCGAAGGGTTGCAGCGCCAATTACCATTGATAAACATGCAGTTGAAAAAACAGGGAATGCGCGCGATCAGCCTCAAAAGCCTGAAGAAATAGCCGGCAGACCGGAAACCAACCCGCGCCCCACGTCCTGCTGACCTGGCCGCCTGCTCAGGCCCGTGCCCCGGAGGGGTATGCGTGCAATGCCATCTGCACCGGCTGAGTTTCTGCGCTTGTCATTCTATGTCATCGGCCGACCACTTGCGCCGCCAGGCTGTTCATCGCCGCTGCTGCTGGACATTGGGGGCGCTCCCGAAAAACCAGAGAAATAGCGGCTTTCGAGTTTTAGCCGGGTTCATTCAAGATGAAAAACCGCTTCGATGACATCAAATGATATTTTTTTCCGCAAAACGCCTGTAATCACACTGCTAACAATGTGCTGCGTTATCCAGAACTTCAATTGCCCACTGATTCAAACTTTTCCCGCTGGCTTTCGCCGCAATCGTAACAGCAGCATGAACTTCCGGTGGAACCCGAAACATCAGTTTTCCGGAAAACGGTTTTTGAGGCTTCTTTCCAATTGCTTTGCAGGCATCCAGATAGTCTAAAACCGCTTCCTGGAAAGCCTCTTTTAATTCAGAAACGCTTTCACCATGAAACGTAACAAGATCTTCAATGCCTAAAATGCGACCAAAGAAAATATTGTCGCGGGCATCAAACTCAACACGGGCAGAGAAACCTTTGTAAACCATCAGGTTATTCATGGCTTGAACCCCATCCTTTCCAGAAACTCCCGCGCAGCATCAACCTGGTAAGACCTGGCTTCCTTTTGCGGGTGCGGTCGATGAAAACTGACGATCTTGCTACCAAACGCAAACCGGACACGAGAACCGCGACCTTCTATCACGACCCCGCCCAGAGCGATAAACAGCTTTTCAATTGCACTGAACTCGATATTGGTTTTTGTCGGTGTCGCAAATATCGCCTCTAACGTTTTCTGGTGCTTGCTGTTCATACCTTAAATATATCCGCTTTTCCGGAAAAGTGCAAGCATATTTTGCTAGCGCCAAACTTGTTGATCACTCTATTGTTTGTCATTTATTGTCATTTTATTCGCAGCCTGGTTTGCAACAGAACCGTAAAACGATACTCCGCCTGTCGCATCTCAAAGACATAAACCGGCTCTACGCCACACATAATCAGCAACCTGCTCGATCGGCCGGCTGCCAGAAAATTTCATGTCATTTTTAGCCCATTCACGCTTTTTACAGCCGTTTCCCGGGAAACAATCTTTGCGATCAGTAAGGTTGTTGCCGTAATTTCCATGGCTCGAAAACTTGAACCCACAGTTTTTTATACCAGGGCTTGTTAACAATGGGGTTTGTCGCTTTAACTGGCGGCTCCCACGGCCTTACTTCGGGTGCCGGTTTCTGCAAAACCTCTTTTAACTTGATCTCTTGAGAAAGCGGCTTAGCCAGAGCGTCAACTTTTGCTTCAATAGCCAGAGCCGATTTTCTGGTTGCTTCCAGATCATGCGCCAGTTTCATGATAATGGTATCAGTTCTTTGCCGCTCTTCTGCCTGGCGTTTCCGATCTTCTTCCATTTGCAAAAGCAGCTTGTCGATGGTCTGGTTCTTCTGTTTGAGTTCACCCTTCATTTCGTCAACCAGCTGGTTGAAAGTTTCATTTAACTTTAAACTTTCGGTTGAATGTTGATTTAAAGTTGTTTCAACTTTGGTTTCAGCCGGTCGATCTTCCCACAGAGTTCCCTCTTTGGACCTCATGCTTTGCTGAAGCATGTTAAAGCCCTCTGTTGAAACAAAAGTTTTGCCGTTTTCCTGGCGCAGGTGTGGCGTCAACTTTTCCTGTAAACTTTTGATTCTCTTGTAAACAGCTGCTTTGGAAACTCCGAGATCTTCAGCTACCTGAGCTACTTTCAACCATTTCATCAACTTTCTCCAGCACATTGAATGTTGAAACTACTATCGGCATAAACTTATAAATCTTCAGCCCCAGAGTCATTTTTACTTGTATTCATTGCGCCAGCGGCGTATACTAAAAGTATGATCTTTCGCGAAACTACAATTTTCACTCAGACACTGCTGGAAATCCTGCCGGATGATCAATACTCCGATCTGCAGAAAGCCCTGGCAAGTAATCCGGAACTGGGTGAAATCATCTCAGGCGGAGGTGGAATTCGCAAAGTTCGCTGGTCACTGCCTGGTAAAGGGAAACGCAGCGGCGTAAGAATTATCTACTATTGGGCTGTCAGCAGAGATCTTATCTTGATGCTGTTGATTTACCCCAAAAGCAAGCAAACCGACCTGACCCCGGCAGAAATTGCCATCTTGAAACGCCTGGTAAAGGAGGAGTTCAAATGAAGAAGGAATTGTTTAACCAGCTGGTTGAAAGTATAAAGGAAGCCGGCAAGATCTACCGGGGTGAACTGCCGCCCAGCCGCCAGTTTGAAGTCACTGCTTTCAACATTAAACAGATGCGTTTAAAGTTGAAAAAGTCACAGATCGAGTTTGCCGCAATGCTCGGCGTTAGTGTTGCAACTTTGCGCAATTGGGAACAGGGCCGTCGGCATCCAGTTGGTCCGGCTAAATCTTTACTGAAGGTTTTTGCTGCGAATCCGAAGATTGTGATGCAGGCATTAGCTTCCTGAACCTGTGTATTTTTTTAGTGTATCGTTAATAAGGCACCTTTAGAAACAAAACCCGCTTTAATAGCGGGTTTTCTCTTGTGGCCGATAACAAATATTCTGTAAACCTGTGAAATCAAAAGTTGTCTGAAAGCAACTTTTATAGTTTTAGCCCGATTTGGGGGCACCAAACTACATCGGAATAACCCGTCGTCTAAAAATCGATTTTAGACCCTCTGCGGTGCCCTGTACGGAATCGAAATTGTAAAGATGGTATCTGAATGCCTTTTTATACTTTCAACCTAAAAAAACAGACGAACGTTACCAGGCAAAACAGTAAAAATTTTGTAGAAGTTCAAAGGCCTCCTGTTTGTAAGTTTTTAATACTTTTAATACTTTTAATATTTTAGGCCCTCTGGAACCAGCTTCAATTGCATCTCTAGGTGTGCCAACTCAGACATATTTAATGCTAACTCAGACATATTTAATGTCAACTCAGACATATTTAATGTCAACTCAGACATATTTAATGTCAACTCAGACATATTTAATGTCAACTCAGACATATTTATAATTTGTCTGAGTTTTCTGCTGGCTATTTTCTCAGACATGATTTAAAATTGTCTGTCTAGCTTTTTTTTGAGAGGTCTTTTATGAAATATCAAATGGTTCGTAAAGCCAATTCTTTGATAGAGGCAACTTATAAGTTGTCCGCCATTGAACAAAAGATAGTTCTTTACCTGGTCTCAACCATAACCCCTTCTGATGATGATTTTAAGCCTTATCAATTCAAGATTAAGCAGTTTTTTGAATTCATTGGCCAGACAGAAACAAACTATACCTGGCTGGAAGAAAACCTCCTGTCTTTAAAAAACAGAAACTTGCGGATTGTTTATGAAAATGAAGTCGGCAAGAAGGTTATTCTGAATGTTAACTGGCTTTCATCATCTAAGCATGTTGAGGGTAGTGGTTGTGTGGAACTTCGGTTTGACCCGAATATGAGACCTTTTCTGCTCCAGCTCAAGAGCCGGTTTACCAATTACCACCTGTCTAACGTGGTTCAGCTGAAAAGTCAGTTTTCAATCCGGATCTATGAACTGCTGAAGCAATATGAAAAGATTGGGAAACGTGCCTTTGGTCTTTATGATCTGCGTTCCATATTGGGCATCGAGGAAGATCAGTATCAGCAATATACCGACTTCAGAAAAAGAGTTATTCTGGTTGCCCAGGCAGAATTGGAAGAAAAGACCGATATTTGTTTTACTTTCAAGGAAACCAGAGTTTCCAGGAAGGTCGATGTGATTACCTTCTTGATCAAGGCCAACATATTAAAACCGCAACTTATGTTCGATGAAGCCGAGATCCTAATGTCTGAATCAGACATTGAATCTGAATTGACTTCCTTGATTGATTTGCTCCCAGGTGCTTATAAAAGCAGAAAATCCATAAATAAAATTCTGGAAGACTCAATCATAAAGCATGGTTTTGAATATGTAATGCGCAACATCATTTATACAAACGAGAAATCTAATGCGGTTAAACTGGATCCAACCGGAAAGCGCGGCAACTACAGAGCTTATCTCAATAAAGCCTTGAACAACGATTATGGTTTAGCCTATATGGAAGATATGCAGGCCAGAAAAGAAGCCGATGAAATCAGGCAGAAAACCTTTGATGAGGTAGAAAAAGAAAAGCAGAGAGATTTGCACCAGATAGACCGGGAACGCGAAAACCGGTCAAAAGCCCGAGTTTTCATCTCATCATATACTTCAGAAACCTTGCAGCAGTTCGAGGAAGAGGCCAAAAAGCGCATGTCTCCAGAATCTCTGGAGCGTTACCTCCGAAAAGACGTTATCGGCAATTTTGAATTTAAACGTCGCCTGGAAGATGTTGTCATGGAACACACCGGCATCTGCAAACCCCGACCGGAAGCCTCATCTGAAGTGTCTGAAAACAAGCCAACAGACAAGGAAATAGAAGCCGCTGCCGAATAGAACGGCAGATCCGCGCGCGACCCTCGCCCTGTTGGCCAGGCTAACGCTTCGCTTTTAGCCTGGCCTCGGAAAGCCCTTCGGGCTTCCGCAGGTGCGTGCAATGTCCTCCCTACCGGTGCCGAGTTTGTGCGATGTCATTTGTTGTCATCGGGCCGGCTTTTTTCTGTCGGCCTTGCCGCCAGTCGCCCCGGCAGTCCGGACATTGGGTCCGCGCGCGGAGCGGAAGTTTGCGGTGACCCGAAACCAGGAAGAAAACAGACCGCACCCGGAGCCGCTTGCTGGAAGAAAGATCGGCGACCAGATAGAGCCCTGGCCGCCTCCAATATGTGGCGTGCCCCAGCTGCAGAGACTGCCCCTGTGTGCACGCCTCTAAGAATTGGATGGCTGGTTGCCTCCGCCACCGCCCGCAAGCTCCGGCGAAGAGGCTGAAAACCGCAGGGTAACCGCGGCGCAAAAACCGCGCCAGGCGGGCCCCTCCCCGGCCCTCCCGCCTGTCACGCTTTTTGCTATTGCCGCTTGCCGCCTAATAGGGCCCATTAGGCGGACATTACCCTGCCAGCCTCTTCGCCTCCGGCACTCCCTCGCATCCCGAGCCGTAAACGGTCGGGCGCTCACTCGGCTTCCGCATAACAAGTTCATGCGGAAACTTGCGGGCTAGTCTGTGCTTCTTCGCAACTTTCTGCGCTATTTGAAGAATATCTTGGCAGCACAGGCAATACTTATGATTATTGCACACATTTCAAGAACGCTTATTTCTGTTGGCATATTGAAGCCTCCTTAAATTTCTTTAGAAAGTAAAAAGTACTTTCTACTTAAGGGGTTTTTAGTTGCAACCGCTTCCATTCCTAAATTACTTTGTCTGTGTATAACAGGGTTTTCTTTTCGATGACAATAAATGACAAACAAATCATCACATAATCGTTGACCTTCAAAACAGTTATTTCCCCTTATCAACCAGCTTTCGTTACGGCACACGACCAGCGTCCTGTCGAGCTGGCCAGGGCTCCGGCAGCTCCGCCGCCTCGCACCTGCCCAGCTCCCGGAAAGCCCTTGCGGGCTTTCCGCAGGTCGCAACAATGCCCGTCTGCCCGGCCGAGTTCTCATTTCCTGTCATCCGCCAGCCTTGCCATGTCACTGCGCCCCTGGTCACCTGTCGCCGCGCAGTCCGGACATTGGGTCGCATGCCGAAGCGTTTTTAAACAAGTTGGTTCTGATCCAGAATGGCGCAATCCCACCCGGCGGCCCCCAGGGGCCTCCTGAAAAAAGCCCAGAAAACAAATTTGTCACGAATGGCCAGCAGTGCTATGATGTTCAGGTAATAAATTAAAGAGGATAAGAGAATGAAGTCATCAAACTTGAGAGCCCATGCTGTTTTTCTGGCCATTCTACTGGTGTTTTGTTATTTTGTCGGACAATCGGCAACAGCTGACACAAACAGTCTCCCTGAGTCTGTTATTGAGCTGTTATCCGGCAAAACCACAGATGTTACCGGCGTTGCAAACCAAATCCCAGAACATCAGCTCCCAACTGCCCTTGCTGCCGCAAAACTACTCAAATTCCGCGCGCTGCACGGCGAAACCAGTCTCAGCAGTAACGAAGCCGACGCTTTTGAAAAGATTCTTCTCGATCGAATGTCGGCAGCCCGGCAGGTTGCTTTCTCTCAAAACGAAACCTGCCGCAAAAAGATCGAACAGCACGAAATCATGTTTGATGGCCAAAAGCTGCTTGTGCCAACACATTTTGTTGCTGACACTAACCTCTCTGTCATCAGTTACCAGCCGAAAGGCGAAGCTGGCAGCCTGTTTCCAGATTTCAATATCGAGGTTTTCTCTCAAAGCCCGATAACAGAAATAACACTGACCATAAATGGCCAAGCGGTTAACACCAAAAACATTCTGATAAAGCAGAGTGAAAATGCTTTTGAACTCTCTTATCGAACACCCGCCACACCCGACAGTCTCCTGGCGATCGGCACCCATACCGCTGAGATAACTATCAACAACCAGTCTGGCGAGACAACGAAACAAGAGTGGCTTTTTACCGTTGGCGTGCATGACACCTCAACCCTGCCATTAACTGCTGACGCGGTAATAATATCAGAGATAGATTTACCGCTTGAAAAAATTCTACCCGGCGTAAAAGCCTTTGGCCAACTAACTGTGGTGGTTTATCAGAATGCTGCTGGCACAAAATTTACCGAATACAGGTTCACAACGGCAACTGGCCAGACCATAACCAGCCAGAACCTGGCATTTATTGCCAGAAAAATAACGGCTGGTCGCGATAATGCTGATGAGTTAAGTCTTTCACCAAAAACTCGCTATGCTTTTGCAGGAAACCTGTTGAATTTTTCATATACTTACTCTGGATCTGGCAATGTAGTCTCTGAAGAATGGTGGATCAGCTCCGGTGGGCATCCTACAGTTGAACCTGTTATCACAATGAATGGTGGCGCCGTTGCTGTATGTACCATCACGATTGAAAAGCAATATACTAACAGCGATGGCGAAGAGGTTGTATACCAATATAAAACCTCTGCCAGCACTTCCATCAGACAGGTGGAAATTAAGAAGACAAGCATTTTCTACGCCGGTTCGGCCCTCCAATTCGCAGCTTCATGCTCATTTGACATCAACAATACCGTGATAAGCAATGTCAGCGATGTTGCTCTTGTCGAAGGTGGACAATATTCCGATCGTCTTGACCAAACAGAAGGCAGTAGTAACGCGGGAACATTGACGGTAGATAAACTGAGTTGGCATATTCATGCTTCTGAAGGCTCTTTTAAAATCGAAAATCCGAGCGCCACATCTACACGTCTTATTTCCAATGCGCCAGGGTATGCAGAGCTGGTACTGAATATTAAGCTGACATGGCAAGAAGCCGGTGAAACATACACTTCAACATTCAAGCCATCTGTCTCTGCCCTGTTTGCCAATTATCCTGTTACAGCTAAAGCAGAATTCAGCAAGTATCCCCCGGGGATTATATATCTGACCAGCCGACATATCGAACTGAAGTCTTTTGAGTTCAGCATTAAAAAACAGAATAGACTCATTTCCAATCCCGGGGATTGCGAGCTCGCAATCCCGATATTGATCTGCCAATCGGATCTCTGGCCAGCATCCGCACCTATTATAATCAACAAAGTGCTGCCTATGCTGAACCATGGGAATAAAAAAGAGTGGCTTGAAGAGGTTTCGCCCTTTACTTTCCAGACGCCAGTAGAAGTCGATGAAAACATAAACGAACTCCCTCTATATCTGGGCGCTAATTTTCATGCCGCTGGCTATCCCACAGATAAACTGATCATCTCCAAACTGCCTTCTGTGGCAATATTCAGCTGGGATGACGATCTTTTAATCTTGAATTTAGATCCAGTCGGCCCGATAACTGCCTATGAAGGCGCAGAAACCAAATTCTCTGCTGAGGTTCAACCGGCACCAGGAATGGGCAGTGGAATCCTTTCTGAAACAGACAAAACTCTTGATCTGCTTGATGGTTACAAAGTTGCAGCCGTTGAAGGCATTGTCTGGTTTGAGGCCCCAATTGACTTCGATGACAACTGGAAAAACAAAGCGGCAGCCGGGCAGGATTACTCACATATTTTCAATCCAGACTTCGGACCGGGCAGTTATACAATGAACTGTTCCGCAGTAATGAAAATGCAGGAATCAGACACGGGTGACAGTTTTATAATTTCGGCGGAAAACAATACGCCTGTCGATTTTTTACCTGGTTTGCGGATATTCTCGCCGATTAACGAGTTGGCTTATCCTGTTAATGTCTCTTTGAAAGTTAAAACAAGTTTTGATAAAGAGACAGAAGTCTGGAAAAAGATCAAATGGCGCTTGAATGGCAAAGAATACCATCATGGCTTAGACGAAGCTCCATTTTTCATAGACCTGAACCGCACCGGAAAGTGGTCTTTACAGGCTGAACTCACGATCAAGAACCCGGAAACAGACGAAGATATGCTTCTCAAAGACCATGTTGATTTTGTTGTGAATCCGGTTGAAATCAATCTTACCCCGACCAGAAAAGTGCTTGATTTCAGTTTGCAGCCATCTCAGGAACTATCTCTCAACATAACCCTTAACGGCAAACAGGTCGAAAAACCCGGCAAGCCAGTCGAATGGAACGATGATGGGCTTAAGGCCGTAGTAGACCCGATAGAATGGTTTTTTGCTCAGAAACCAAATAATTGCGCAGCTGCCAACCATGACGAAAACAATCTCACAGCCAATGTTAATTTTACCAACACAGGTGCAGCAACATTGTTAGCAACAGTCACGGTTCGCCTGACTGATGGTGAAGAATATTTCCGACGCCGCCATAAAGGCTTCGAAGATGAATTCGAAGAACCGGTCTTTTCTTTCCCTTTCGTTAGAGCCGATCTATGGGCGGTAGAAACACCTGTTTGGTTGAGCACCACCGGGAAAACTGCCACTAGAGCTATACAGGAAACAAGCAGATTATTTTCTATTGTCTCAGGAAAAATCAAATTCGACGGTAAAGAATACGATTGGAATAGCGATTCAGCGTTTGCTGACAAAATAAAAATTCCGGCCGCGATTCCGACTGTCTCTCCCTTAACGTCAGTTGACGTGAAAATACGATGGGAAGGCCCCGAAGATCAGTCGTCAGAGGAGTCGGAGTTTAAACCAAAGTTTGCCAAGCTGGATAAACAGCAGATAGTAATGAATTCAGCCATTGAGTTTGGTTCAAATGGCAGAATTGAATTCTCCGGGATTAAAACAGATGTTTATGTAAAACCTCTGGCGAAGGTTATTTATACAAAAGCAACCGCCGACCCATCTGCTGTTGCCGTAAATAAACCGGTACAGGTCAGTTTCAGATTTGGTGAAATTAACCCTGTGACTGAAAGCCAGACACAACTTAAAGTGTGGAACGGTGAATACGATATAGTTCTTGATTCAGTTGACTGGTCTTCTTCAGGTGGTGTTGTCTCTTCTAACGAGCCAAATATAGAATTTTCCGGCAGCAACGCCGGACAGTATATCATTACGGGCAAACCGCATTTTTCCGTAAAACCACAGGACTGCAACCCTGTAGAAATGACGTTAGATCCAAGCGAAGCTTTGGTAAAAGTCTTTGGCTCTCTGATAAATATAAAAGTTGATAAATATAGACCAGATCATTTGGATAGAATAAGAAACGCAAATGAATTTGGCACAGATATTTACACATTGTCAGATCACGAAGTTTGGTCAAAAAACGATTTTTTTCCATTGGTTGTTGGCTGTGACTCTGAAGTTGTATTAATTCCAGAGTTTTCAACACCAAATAAAAATAAAGATATTAAAGTTCGCTATCAATGGCTTTATGAGTTTAATGGTAATGTTGCAACCGAAGGCTCTGTTGATTTAAATGAAAAAATAACTATTCCAACACCTGTTTATATTGCTAAATATCAACTTCAGATTCAAATAATTGAGCTTTCAGAGGTGGCGATTATACCAGAAGTATATGTGGTAAAAAAAATCGCAGAAGACGCAGCCTTTTCTAAACCTTTTTATATAAGAGGGGTTGATGATTCTGTTTTAGCTCTTACAGGCAACAATCTTTCAACCAGTGATGATGATTTAGTTGAAAAATTCTACGAGTGGTGGTGGAGTGATCATAATGAATTGAAATATTATGAAAATGCCCATTCTGCTATTGAAGTTATACAAAAAGGTGGCGGGATGTGTGCCGGTTTAGCAGATTATTTTGCCATGTGTTTGCAATGTCAAAGTATCGCAGGAGTTGATCGCTTTTCTGTGTTATTACACGACACTCCAATTCCGAATAATTATCCAGAACTCGATGACTACAAATTACAAAATAGGCAAAAATCAAATTTTCCGCAAACCACTGAGTATTGGGGCGCTGTTGTTTATAAAGATCATGGGTTGCATTGTGCAACTGCATATAAATCTTTACCTTGGCAGGTTAATAATAGTTATTATTTTTCAAAAGTAAAAATGTATAGTGACCACGCACGTCCAATTCCAAATTCAGGTGGCACAAACACTATGATTGTGTGCGATGGTGAATATTCCCAATTAGATAAGGGCTTTGTATGTCCAGATGTTTATGTCTTTTTGGCTCCCTATGATGGTCATGTCATAGTGAGATTTAAAACCAAATACAAAACATACATGTATGATCCTTCTTTTGGTAAAGGTTTGTTAAGTGGGGAATTGGATGACTTCCCTAACAGCCAATCAGAGCGGACTATTGTAAAACATTTTAACAATACAGAAGCCAATAAACCTAAAATGTGGGAATACTTTCAAAAATCTGTGGGCTGGGTTAGGGGTAGCGTTCCTTTTACTTCAGCAGAATTTCAATATGGCATATCTGTTTTTGATATCCCTACGGCAAGTGTTAATTTTTTAGAAGTTCGCACTTCGCATCATGAAAATTTGTATGAAACTTATAAATAAAAAAGGAGTGTGATTATGAATAACGGCAAGATTTTATCAATCTTTGTTTTAATAATAATTTTCTTGGGTCTATCGTTTCCTTCTCATGGAGATGATGATATCCTCGTTTATTGGTTTGAAAAAGTGGCCAGCGGTGTATATGATGTCAATGAGCCTATTTTGCCAATTACTCCATTATTAGAAAATGAAGTTTGCCAATATGCGCATGAGATTAATAAAAAACAAACCCCTCTAGGTTTCGCCAATTTTATTAGTGCAAGCTCAATACTTGAGCATAAATATGACAATTATCAAAGTAAGTCTGAAAAAAGACTGCCTGAAAAAATGGTCAAAGCGATACTTAACCGAAGACTACCAATCATAAACAATTACCCATATGATAAAACAAAATATAAGAATACTGGTTCATTAAATCCAAAGTATCATTGTTTTGCGACTTTAAATAGTCAATGGGATTATTTAGGTATGGTTCAGCTGACTTTAATGTATTACATTATTTATGAAAACGATTTAAGATTTGAAAAAGAAGCAATTGATTTTTTAAACTATTTTTATGCTCCGATTCCAGATTGTCTCGACAAAACAAAGATGAAAGATAAAGATGCTCGATTATGTTATTCCCTTGTCCAAGGGCCAGCATTTCGATTACCACCTATTATGGGAAAATATATAAATCTATGTAGAGCGACTAGAAATGAGTCTCTGATAGATCCCCAGAAAAGCTTAAAGGAATACTTCGGTGAAGATTGTCGTTACTATGACGTTGAAAACTGGCGAGATTATGTAAAAAAAAGCCAAACTGAGGCTGATAGAAAAAGAATGTTTGATGCATGTGAAAAATCACGTAAAAAGAGTAAGGAAAGATATCGTAAAAACGCAGAGGTTATACGCTTAAGATTCCTAAATAGTATACGCGAAACAAAATAATTTGTAACTGTTTGTAATGCCCTCGTTTGCATCTCATGGTTTTCAGGTAGGCAAGATTGCGATCTTTTCTGCCTGGCCAGGGTTCCGGCAGCTTCGCCGCCTCGCACCTGCCCAGCTCCCGGAAAGCCCTTGCGGGCTTTCCGCAGTCGCAACAATGCCCGACTGCTGCGGCCGAGTTGTCATTTACTGTCATCCGCCAGCCTTATCTGATCACCAGCACCAACCAGCCAGATCATCGCCGCGCAGTCCGGACATTGGGTCGCATGCCGAAAACGTTTCTAAACAAGTTGGTTCTGACCAGAATGGCGCAATCCCTCCCGAAGCCCAGGAGGGCAAGTGTCGAAAATGCTACGGATGGCAAATTTTCGACCACCGGCCCCCAGGGGGCCTCCTGTAAATGAAACAGGCTTTAACACGCCTTCTGATGCTTGGTGTTAAAGACGTTATATTTTTTCAGTTATCAGATCTGAAATTCCAAATTACTGGAAAGTATTTATTAGATATTAAAAAAAGGAGAACTTATATGACCTGTATGAAAATTTTCTATGAACGGTTGGCAGCGGATTTCGCTACAGATTCAGATCTGATAGCCCTTATAGTCATTATTTGTGCTTGGCACGTTCTGATCAGGCTTCTAATGATGTAATCACGTAAAATACAGGTATTGCCAGGTTACAACCAGGCAATACCCGTATCAGTCCTCTATCAGCTTCGCCGTAACCAGTATGATGATCTCGCTGTTGCTGTTCTCCCGATTTTTCCCGCGCGCCATCCCGCCAAACAACGGTATATTGCCAATTACCGGTATCTTTGTTCTGGTTTCGCGTTCTTCCCGGTTGATCAACCCGCCCATAATAATCGAATCACCATTTTGAACACGCAGCGTGCTTTCGGCTTCGCGAGTGCGAATCTGCGGGTAACCCTGCTTCGTCTGAGATATGACGGAACTGACTTCACCCTTGATCTTCATGCTGATGCCGTTTTTAACTCCGACTTTGACATCATTTACGGTCATCTTGATACCGACATCGACCCATTGCAGCTGCGTGTTCAGCTTTAACACCGAACCAGAATCCGTTGTGGCAGTAGCTTCAACCTCAAGAGGTATTCTGTCGCCGATCGTTACTACTGCCTGCTCCCCTTCAATGACCCGCAGATTTGGTTCTGCCAGGATTTTTGCATCTTTTCCTTCGTTTAAGACTCTCAGTAGCAGCGGCAGGCTGTCTTTATCATGAAACTGCTTGATTTCATCATAACTGTATGCCGCTTTATCAAGATCGATACCGAGAGTTTTCAGTCTGTTTCTCGATATTTCAGCCAGCTTGAAGCTGATGAGCACCTGCTTGCGCTTTTTGCCGAGAGATTTGAGAATAGCTTCCGCCTGCTCGATCTGTGATTCTATGCCGATCAGCACAAGATTTCTTTCGCCGGCTACTTTCAGTTGCGGCAACACCGCCGTTATCGCCGCATGCGCTTCTTTTACATCTATGTCGCCGAGCTTGATCTCTTTATGAATGATTTTGCCGCGTCCGTCCAGCTGGGCAAGCACCTGTTTCAAGCGCTCGCGATCCAGAACCGGCCCTTCCAGCAGGCAGGCGCCGGTGTTGCCAAGATCTGATATCGCAGCCCGGGTCTGCAGAGAGGTCGCAATTTGCGCGATCTGCTTGAAATCAAGATTTTCCGGGCAGAACACCTCATTGCCCCACACCGTCCGATTTTGCCAGTCAGCTATTTTCTTCTGTATTTTCCCGGTGTCGTCCGACAGCATCAGTCCGTTCGCCGTAGCCTCTACGTCTGTAAGACTCAGTTCTTTGATGGCCAGCTGCGCCTCAGCAGCGCCCATTTCCATGGTTTTCTGCTTCTTTCCGGTTTCCGGTAGTTGTAACGCCATTTTCCGGGCATCATCAACCTGTGTTTCCGGCCCCATGATCACCAGTTTGTCAGTCTGGCCCGGCAGCATAGAAGTTTTCAGCCCCGGCATCGCGCTTTTCAGCAGATTGCCGAGCCAGTCAGCATTAAACCCGTCAGGCACCGGCAAGATTACAGGCATGTTGCCACTCTGATATCTGGCTGCTTTTTCCGGCGGGTAAACAACTATGGTTCCATCGCCGATGGTGCAGGTTTCAAGGCTTATGGTCTTCAGCACAACTTTGAAGGCTTCTTCCAGTCCAAGCCCGTTCAGATGCACAGTTATCTTGCGCTGGCTTTGTACGGATTCATCGAGAAATATGTTCTTACCGCTTTCCTGAGCGTAAAGCTCAATCAGCTGATTTAGCGGCGCGTCAGTGAGTTTGAGAACCGCGCCGGCGGTCGAAGACGTAACGGTCAGCGCCAGTAGCGTTGTCGCTAACAGCTGTTTGATGCCAGAGTTTTTCATTTTTTCTCCATTTTTACCGTCCAGGTTGTTTCTTTACCGTCACGATCTTTGCCGACCAGTTGTAATTCCTCTACGTTGGCCGCTTTGACAGTTGTGCCACCGGGCGTGGTGTCGCCGCACTTCAAAACGGCAAATCTGCCACCGGTTTCTATGATTACCACCGGCGTCTCATTCCCTGAAAAATAGCCGATGTAATGAATCTGTTCCTTTGCCACGGGTGCCGATCTCGTTACAATCGTCTGAACCGCAAACGGCCGGCTGCTGTTGAGGGTTGTCATATTATCAGATGTGTTTTCCGGCACCGGTTGTTTTTCCTGTGTTGGCAGGTATTCCCACGGCCCGGTTCGGACCGCCACCGTCACTTCAAAATCCCAGCCGTTGCCGTTCTTTTCAAGAGTGAGGCGTTTGATCATGGCTGCTTTTTCAGAAGCCATGTTGTTAAAAACCGTCGAAATGGCATTAAACTCCCCATTTCCAGCCAGTTTTATTTCCGAAATCCTGCCGGCAATTTGCGCAGCTTCACCAACTTCGAGCCCCAGCCTTGTCGCCATCTGGTTCCAGCGACCAAGCAGCTGTCCTGAATCTGCTGCCGGCGGCGCTTCAATGCTTGCTTTCGCGGCAGTTGCCCATTCGTGCAATTCCTTCAGTTGTGGCAGTTTCGTCTCGAGTTTCTGGCACTCCTGTCGTATTGCAGCAATGTTGCCGCTGAACCGAAAATGCCCGGCAGCATAAAACACTGCCAGGTTGGCTATGATGAGCGTTACTACATAGTAATTCAACCGGACCATAAGAATTGCAATACCAGCAGGTTGCCTTCGCGGCCCACCACACTGAAGTTTCCAAGGTTCCCAAAATGGCTGTTCAGCCAGCCGGAAACAGAATTCAGATCAGGCGCAGTCAGAATGATTTTGCCACCGCTCAGATCGGCGCCATAAGACACAAAGCTGACATTGTTCGGGCAGTCTTTCTGCAGTTTTGCCAGTCTGGCCAGAGGGCTGTTTCTTCGGTCGAGCAGCCAGTTGTTTCTGGCGACAACTTTCCCGGCCAGTGTTTGCAGATCATCGTTAATAGCAAGCTTTTCTGCCTCAGCCTTAAGAGCTATAAGACTTTGCGCGGCAACATTGTGCATTTTTTGCTGTTGTCTTGTTTCGCGGTATCGCAATCCCAAAGCCAGCAATTGAATCGCCAAAATCATCAGAAGAGCAGGCGCAAGCCATTGCCTGGCCTGATAACCACCTTGGAACTCTCTTTTGATCAGGTTTGCTCTTATCATTTGCTGCGACTATCGGCAGAATTAAAATTAACATTGACTAATCAGGTAGTATTTTAATAAACTCGATTTACAGAGAAAACAGGTTGAGAGAAATAAGAGACAATCCGGCGAATTCTCTCTACTTGAAGAGCGTTTAGCTGTTGTTTTATTAAGCGGTTGGAGGAGGATTATTTTGTATTTCAAAGCCAGATGGACATTGCTAATTTCCTGTTTGTGTTTCTGTATTATGATTTCTTCTACTGCTTTTTCGTTTGAAGAATATATTCCTTCTGGCTACATTTTGCTTGATAACATTCAGAAAGACAGCATCACAAGCGGGAAGTGGCAATTTAAGATTATCAGTATACCTGTGTCCCAATATTACTATGGTTATGGCACTGACGACTGGGATCTTTGTTGGTCTTTCCCAACCGCATATGGGGACGATGGCGAAGTATGGGTTCTTTACAACTGGGTTAAATCCAATTATTGGGTTTCTGGGCACACAAGTCTTTCCAGAGTTTTCGATCTAGGCAAAGATTACGATAATTCTACCAAAATCGGTATGTTCGTAGGGGTGGCACGCAATCTCCATCTTCAACATTCTGGTGCACGAGTTGTAGTAACCGCGCTGAAAAACGGCAGAGAGGTAGGAAGTTGCTCTGCAGGCTTTTTAACTGGTATTTTGGGTGAGCCTCCGCTTGATGTTGTTTTACCCTGCTATTCCTACATTCCTTATCCAACCCCCTTTGTTGAGTTCTCTTTAAGTTCTGTCAAGGAACCTTTTAATCAGTTAAAAGTGGATTTGCGCTGCCGGGCTTACACAAATTCACCAGTAGAGGTCACAATAGCAGTAGATCATATTATGATCTCTGGAGTTGATGAATCTGTTGAGGTTCTTAATGTTATGTCTATACCAAACATTCTTTGGTTAGACCAAAATAGTCATGGTTCAGGGTTGGTTTTCAGGGCTGAGACCTCAGAGCCAACCGAAGTCGCTTTCAGTGTTCAAACTCCAGATGGGGTGATAATTCCGATCGGCTCAAAAAGTACGATTCAGCAAGACTCCGAACACATTGCTAAACTCTCCTGGTGGGGCCAGGCTGGCTTGCCGGAAGGTGTTTACACCATTACTGCTGAAGCCGGCACTAGCAGTAAATCAGCCACATTTAACGTAAAGCATGTTGCCGTAAGCCTTGTCGGCCTTGGCAAATGGATGAAAGAAAGCAAAGACCCCTCAGCGGTACTACCGCCATTTGCTGCAGCCGATGACTGCCCGCCGAACCCCTGGGATGAGATGATTCCGGGCACTAACGGTTTTTTTGCGACAGCCATAACGATTAGCGACCCGGTCAACATTTCGACCGGCAACTTCGTTCTTCCACAGGTTGATCTTACTTTAAAATCTCGTTACAACCTGACACTGGCCAGAATCTACAACTCGCTCGACCCCAAAGTAGGCCCTTTCGGTCGCGGCTGGTCATCGCCTTTGCTTGTTAATCTCCAAATCACCGAAGGTGCCATAGTTTTCACCAACTCCGATGGCACCAAACTCCTCTTCGCCCGCGATGGCAACACCTTTACACCAGCCTCGCCAAGCGATCTTAAGCTTGCCTACAACTCAGACACAGATTTTTATACGCTTACACATCCGCATGGCAGCAGCTGGGTATTCGACAGCCAGGGTCGAATATTGCAGATGTCAAAAGCTTGTTGCGGTCAGGGCGCTAATGACGCAATAGTTTTTGCTTACGACACAAACGGCAGACTTGTAACAGTCAATGCCCCGTCCGGTAAATCACTGTCAATCGGTTACAACGCATCTAATCTGATTGCCACTGTAACCGATTCCTCAAACAGAACGCTTCTCTATTCCTATGATACCGACAACAACCTGGTTTCTTTCAAGGATCCGTTAAATAGAGAAACAACCTACGCTTACAATGAAGACAGCTTTTTAACCAGCTATACGAAATCTGGGAACCTTAAAAGCGAAATCGAATACTTCGAAAACAGAGTAGTATCTGTTAAAGACCCGATGGGCGCTCAAAGTCTGTTTAGCTGGAACTTCGAGAATCAGACCCTTTCTATGACCGATATTTCCGGCGTTGTTCACTCATACGGTTTTGACGAAGACTGGCGCGTAACTTCTTATTCTGTTCCTTCTGTTGGCCTGACCAAACAATTCACCGCCACAGACGACCGTTTAACCGCATCAAAAGACAGTCTTAATCATTCTGATACTTATGCTTACGACTCAAACGGTTTCTACAAAACTCACACTGACAAACTGGGCAACGTAACCACTTTCGGCTGGCACCCCCTGCTTCATAAGCTCACCAGCAAAACCGATGCTCTTGGCCGCACCTGGTCTTACGAATGGTGCGCGCGGGGCAATCTGATCAGCAAAACTGATCCAGCAGGTAAAATTACCAGCTATACCTACGATAGCCACAACAACCGCACTTCGGTTACCGACCCGCTTGGTCGCATAACCCGATATGTTTACGATTCTACCGGAAACTACCTGCTGCAGACCATCGACGCAATGGGAGGCATTGCCAGTTTCACCTATGACACGCGTGGCAACCTCACTTCATCAGCGGATGCGTTGGGTAGAACAACATCTTATGCATACGATCTGCTCGACCGCCTTACCAGATCAAGTTATTCAGACGGTAGGTTTACGCAGATTTCATATGACGAAGCCGGAAACGTTGCTTCACGTAATGATAACCTTGGCCGTGTAACTGCCTATGCCTACGACGCTAATGGCAAACTGCTGATTACAACCAGACCAGACGGCACAGTTTTAAGTCATGCTTACGACATGTCCGGCAGAAAAACCAGCTTGACCGACGCTCTGGGCCGGGTCACCGGCTATGAATATGATGCGCTCGACAACCTGGTCAAGGTCACATATCCTGATCAGAGCTATCAGACCTACGCTTACGACACGGAGAAGCGCTTGATTTCAAGCTCTGATGAGCTTGGCAATGTTACTGCCTATGAATATGACCCGATGGGCAGAATGCTCGCTACCATCGATCCGGCTGGTTCCCGCTGGGAAAACCAGTATGACGCAGCCGGAAGAAAGACTGTGGCTAAAGACCCGCTGGGACGCATTACAGCCTATGAATATGACGTTTTAGACAGGGTTGCAAAAACCGTTGCTCCCGATGCAACCTTCAATAACGCAAGCTATGACGCTGTCGGCAATCTGCTGGTTTCAACCAATGCCCTGAATCAACAGACGGCTTATGAATACGATGCCCTGAACCGTCAGGTTAAAACCACCCGACCGAATGGTGCACAGTTCACAACTTCGTATGACGCAGTTGGTCAGGTGATCAGCGAAACAGACGCGCTTGACAATTCAACCGTTTATTCTTACGACCTTGCAGGCAGAAGAGTTTCTACCACCAAGGCCCTGAATCATGTCTGGCGGTATGTTTATGACAGTGCCGGCAGACTGGTTCACACCGTTGATCCAATGGGCGGTGTCGCAACCATGACCTATGATCTCATGGACAGAGTTGTCATTGAAAGCGACGCTCTCGGTCGATCAACCGCCTATGAATATGACGTTGCCGGGAAACGCATCGCCAGAACCGATGCGATGGGCAGAAGAAGTGTTTTTGCTTATGATCTGCGTGACCGGCTTACTACCGAAGTTGACGGCGAAGGCAGAATAGTTTCTTACGGCTATGACAGCGCCGGGAGAAAGACGCGACTGACCGATGGTGCAGGCAGAGTATGGCGCTGGGTTTATGACAGCCTCGGCAGAGTTGTTGCTGAAATTGATCCACTGGGAAATGAAATAAAAAGCTCTTTTGATGCCGTCGGCAACCTGATTTTGAAGACCAATGCCAGGGCTCAGGCAACCGCTTACGAATACGACCTGATAAACCGTCTGGTTAAGATCGATTACCCTGATTCGACGGTTGCCACTTTCGCTTACGATGTCCTCGATCGCGAACTGATCAGAAGTGGTTTGGCCGGTGCAGTCGAAAAAACTTACGATATGGTCGGTAATCTGCTTTCAGAAACCTTTATTGATCAGGGTAAGGGCTGGCAGTATGCTTATGATCTTATGGGCAACAGAGTTCAGGCAATTTCACCTGAGAGTGAAACCTTCAAATACAAATACGACAACCTTTACCAACTAGTAGAACTGGAATCTGGCAAAGCCTCAGAAAAGATCAGCTATTTTTACGATGCTCTCGGCAGAAATATTGAAGAAAAGCGCGTTGATTCAACAACTGCCAACACATTCGATTCAGCCGGCCAGCTGCTAGAAATGAAACATTACAAACTTGTTCTTGATAAGGACAAAGATTGCGATAAGAACAAAAAAGGCAAAAAAAACGAGCTTGTTTACAAAGAAGAAATTCTGGCTCTCAGGCAATACACCTACGATCTTGCTGGCAATAGAATCAGCATGACCGATGAAGCCGCTAAAGTGACTTCTTATCGCTATGACAACAGCAGCTGGCTGACTCAGGTTGTTTACCCGAACAATGATGTTGTTGCCTATGCTTACAACGGTGCTGGCGACAGAATCAACGAAAAACTAAACGACGAGCAGGCCGTTGCTTACAACTATGATGCCGCAGGCAGGTTGTCGGAAAAGGGAAATGAGGCTTTCAGCTATGATGCAGACGGCAACATGCTTGAAGATGCCGAAGCTGCATATACCTGGGACTCAGATAATCGACTGGTAAGAGTCGAAAAATCTGTTGATGGCTGCAAACATGACAAAGATCGCAAAGGTCATGGATTCGGTCATCTGAAACATGGCAAAGAAGCAGCAATTTACGAAGAATACACCTATCTGCCGCAGGATTGGCGAAGAGTAAGCCGAAAAGCCGGCAAATACAGTATCAAGACAGATCGTAAAGGCAACCTGAAAAAGAATGACGAAGTCGAGAAGGTTTTCGTCTCTATCTACGATGGCAACGATGAATCTCATGAATATCTGCTGACTGAAGCGAAATTCAAGCTTCGCGGCAAATGCGGACACGGTGTGGAAAATCTGAAGCTTTTCAGAGAATTTGTCGGTGGTCCGGCTGCTGACGATATCGCACACACCAGATACGGCAAACTGTCTTTTGCTATGCTAAAAGACGGTCTCGGTTCGACAATTGCCCTCACTGGTCGCGACGGCAAAGCCATTGCTCACATCGGCTATGATGCCTGGGGCAACTTCCGCTACTCAGACAAGTTCGACAAAGCTCCCTGCAAAGATGACGACTTTGACGATTACCTCGACAGACTGGAAGGCACCAGGGGCTTCGGTCAGGCTGCGCATAACAGTCATGCTTTCGGCAAGCACTTTGGAAGCAAGCTGACTCCATATCTGTACACAGGTCGCCGCTTTTCTTCATTTACCGGCCAGTATTTTAATCGCAATCGTTTCTATTCCCCGGCTCTTGGCAGATTCGTTTCTAAGGATCCAATCAACTTCAACGGAGGATACAACCTTTACAGATACGCAGATGGCAACCCTGTAACCTATACTGATCCTTTTGGCCTTTCTGCTTGTTATAAAGATTTGGTAGTAAGGGTTATCAACCATTACGATAAAGATCCTTTCAGTTACGCTAAGGCAACTTTAAACACCGCTTTCAGTTTCTTCCGTACTATCACCGATGGTCCCCAAATTAGAGTTCAAGATTTCCTGCAGTCAGGGAATACAGGCAAACTGGGTACTAAAATGTTATCTAAAATTTGGAACGACACAACGCTCCACGTTTTGGATTCAACAATGTATACAGTTGCAGACGATCACAATTCAAAGGTTGCAAATATCGTGATAGCAAATACAAACTGGCAGCCAAATGGTATTGCTGGTTTAACCGATCAGCAAGTTGGCCAACCAGGCAAAAACCGAGCACTGGTATCTGGCAATTATACAGCTCATTCAGATCCCTATAAGCTCGGCTGGACAGTTGCTCACGAAACAGGGCATATTTTACGAGGATTAAGGGAAGGGCAAGGGGGTGTAATGCGCGCTGGTTCTTGGTATGAGACGGAATTTTTATACGAGGATCAGCAAGACATACTTAAAGCGCTAACAAAAAACTAGGTCTAGTCATATGTGGCCTAGATTTATCAACACATTGTTTATCATGCTTTTTTTATACAGTTTATCTTTTGGCCCTTATATGCTTCTTAGGAGCTTTTTTCAGTCCCATCTGCCACAATCTGTTAGCCGCATATCTGAATTGGTTCTTTTCCCGCACCTGCTAATAGCTTACTACAGCAAGGCCTATTGGTCTTATGGCGAGTGGTGCTTTAGGCTTGGTTCACGCAATAGGGAATGTGATTATTGGGGGTTCAGACAATACATGCAAAGTGAATACTTAGAGAAAATGGGATTTGAATTTAACTATAACGAAAAGGCACCCTAGATGGTGGACCACCGCTGTTTGCTAAGCTGATTATCATTTGATATCATCGCTGCTGAATAATACAAAGACCCACCCCCGCCGGGAGCCCGGCGGCCCCGGTGTCGCGGCACCTCCGTTGTTAAACCTCGGGGCGGCAGCGGACTCGCCAGACCTCGGGCACTGGGGTGCCCCATGCCTTTACATAATATGCCGATATTATGCAAACCGCCCTCATGCCGGGAGGGATTAACAGGCTTGTTTGCTTAGAACCATCTCAATATAAGGGGTTGGGAAGTCCTTGTTGTGCATAAGTTCCGGCTGGTTTGGCTATTAATCAGACCGCTGCTATTTCTTTGGTTTTGGTCGCGGGGGCGATTTTCTTTTGTTATCTGCTTGAAAATTGGCGAATGAAATGGATGGCAATAGATATGGCTGATGAGGGCATCTGCCAGTCAAGGTTAAAATTGTTTCTCTGGCCGCAGAATATAGCATAGACGGGCAGTTCGTATTCAAAAGAACTTCAAGTTCTTCTGGCTTTTTCCTGGCTGCAAACCCTTCATCAATTCGAAATATGCCTATCATGCCAATTTTGAGCTCGTAAGGCAGCTCTGGCTTTCTCTTTTGCTCGATTTTAAGAATGAATCTTCGCAGTAGGGGGTCGTTTTTGTTCTCGCCTGATTCGAATGTAACGTTAAAACCTTTCAGAACGCCATCAATATTTTCGTTGTAATCAGGGTTTGCCTTTACGGATACTTCTTCAAAGAAGTAGTTTAAAAGTTGTAAGGGTGATAATCCCATTGTTAATTACCTTTCCGGTTTTATACTGTTAGCGCGGCGTTTTCGCTATATTTTACAGACGTGTCCATGTCAAAAATTCTTGCCGCTGTCCAGTCCTTGTATGGGCTTATTTCTTCTCTCGGTTTGTCTTCGAGCTTTATTGTCCAGGCAGCTTCAAGTTCTTTGCCAATTTTTGCAATGGTTTCTATGGTCAGATTGATGTTGCCCTTTAAGACTTTGGAAATATAGGACTTGTCCAGGCCGAGCTTTTCCGCTAATTGCGCTCGGTTCAAGTTCTTTCTTTCCATTGCACAGAAAATCTGTTCAGCAATTTCGATTTTCAATATTTCGGCGTGAAATTTACTGTCTTTTTCGGCCTCTTCAAACAAACGACCGAAGAAATTATTCTCTACCTTGCTTTCTTTGCTTTTCATCTCCATACCTCGCTTTTACGCTGTTGGCGTATTCAATTTCCTTTTTTGGGGTCTTGTCTGTTTTTTTGATGATTCCATGTGTGCAGATAATATTATTTCCATCGTAGAACCAGAAAATTCTGATACTGTTTGCCCTGAACTCGAAGATTCCATCAATGTGCTTTCCCTGTAGTTTCTTAACCAGGTCACTGTTCTTGGGTAGTTCGCCATTCGCTGCCAACTTTAACAGACTCAAAGCTTTTAACAAGTCTTTATGGCCGCTCTTTTTTAAAGTCTTAAAGAAAGCCTCTAAAGTAATCCTCTTTTCGTCGGTACCCCATGCAAGCACGACAAACGATGATCCAGAAATGATTTCCTTTACGGGCACTACTAATTAGCTCCAGTTTTTTGACAATAAAAGAAAAATGCGTTAGAATAGGTTGGTTCAAGATAGTGGTATTATATTACCATGATTAGTGATAATATATTGCTATCGCATGTTTTGTCAAATCTTTTAAGAAAGGAGCATAAAAAAAAGAATCAGGTAGTGCGCCAACACTCCTGATTCTAGTTTAACTAAGTCGTTTCCGCGCGGATTTTCCGCATAATCAAGCGCTTGTCGTGCTTGATGGGTCTATTCTATGCAAAGGATACTATCATGGTATTACAACTGAGTCAATTCGAAAAGGCAGAACTCTTCAAACAAAATCCGGCAACAATGTCTGATGGCGGCTGGCAATCCCTATTGATAAAACTACAGACACAAACAAACAGGCACACCGGCCGCATTTATCTAACGTTGAAAGACCTGGAGCGTATAAGACGCTATGCGTTCGGTTATGGCAATGGCGGTTGGGAAAATCGTTTGACGGCTATTTTTGCGCGCAGTCTTGGGCAGAATCTTTCTGGTCAGAACATCAACTCAACTACACGTATTCTAGTCGACGCTTAAGGAGAAAACTCATGGCCGGTATATATGCTCATTTTGTTGTTGCCAACTTCGCCGCTGGGGAATGTCCGGTTCCTGAATTCAAGCTTTTGCTGCTTGAAAATTTGAACTTTCTTTTGCTCGGCGCAAATAGCCCCGATCTCCCCTATACGTTTAAAGACAATGCTTGGGGTGATCGAATGCATCATGAAAGATCTGGCTTATTCATCAAAAATGCTCTGAAGATATTGCAGACCCTGTCTGGCCTAAAAAGGGATAAATGTCTGGCATGGCTGTTGGGATATGTTTCTCACCTGGCGTCAGACACCGTTGTTCACCCGGTTGTTAATAAAATGGTTCCTCCATACAACATAGATCCCGTTCCTCACCAGTTTTGTGAAAAACACCAGGATGCCTATGCCTTTAAAAGGCTAAACTTGGGGGAAACTACATCCGCAGAGTATATCTCAGCAACGATCGCAAATTGCGGAAGCGTTTTGAGAGGTCTTGATCGTGATATTGAATGGTTCTGGTCTGAAATTCTCACCCGAACCTTCCCTGACAATGGGATTCCAAATATTTCCAGGTGGTTCCGAAGTTATACCCAGCTGGCCGATAAATGTGGTGAAGAAGGTGGCTGGCCACATATCAGGGCCATAGCAGAGTTGAGTGGCTCAGCGCAGCTTCTTCAAATCCCTTATGATCAGGTGTTAAGAAAATTTATTGATAACATACCTTCTCCGGAAGGTCCTGTTTCTTATGATCTGGTCCTGAATCGAGCCATTTCAAACACTGTTGCAGCCTGGGTGGCTCTTAATGACACAATGTGTGATAAGCAAACAGATTACCCAATTTGCGAAAACTGGAACCTGGATATAGGCAAAAATGAAGCTGGCAAACTTCTTTTCTGGCGAGACAGAGAAACAGCTTCTAAGAAAGGGTCCGCAAGAACTGTAGCCGTATTTATTCTTGCCATACTGGTTATCTTCTCCCTGTCCCTGTTTTATGTAAGCAAACACGATGGTTCAATGCTACATTCAAGCGCTTATTCGCAGCTTCCATCTATGGCGCCGAAAGTACAGGGTATCTCTGCCCTTTTAAATGCAAGGAAATTGCGCGATGATTCCAGCAAAATGGGCAATGACGAACTTCAACTCTTTATCAAAGATAAGAAACCGGAATTTGCAGGTGATTTCGCTCCCTTTGATCTCTATTTTGATGGCGAAATCTTTTATATTCGGAATTCCAAAGATCACAATGAGCTTTACTTCAAGGATGATGTAAAAACGATTCCTCTGGAAGAACGAACCTGGGAACTGAAGGGGGCAACGCCATGAATCTGATGAAAGAACTTCGAGATCAGCTCGCAAATAAATTGGCCGATACCGCTGCTGATATTGCTGAGAGCTCTGTTGACCACTGCAACCCTCAAGGCAAAGAAGCAATAAGGCAACTGGTAAAACATCGAACAGATCAGCTGCTGAATCCTGCCGACCAAAAACATGTGATTCCGTCAGATCCCAACGAGCCGCTTGTTTTTCGCTCCAGTCATGATGATAAACCCTTCAAGGTTGAAGTCAAAAATCTTGGCTCAGTCTGGAATGAGATTCAAAAGCGGAAAAAACTCGATGACGACATCATAAACAAAGCCGAAGTTCGAGTTGAATGGAGCTTAAAGTTCTGATTAGTTGGCTGTTTGAGGTCTATACCGATCTCAAACAGCCATTTCCACCTGGCAAGTTCTTCTGATTATGCTTTTTCGGCGCTTATCAGTATCAATAAAATTAATATTGACTATGCCTGCGATGCCTTAATAAAATAACTGCAGAGGAAATAAGTTGAGAGGAATGGGAAGGCAACCACCAGGTGAACTCTCCGCTTGCAGTATTCCTGCTTAGTTAGACATTTGTAACAAAATAGGAGAGGCACGTGCGAAGCTTTAAACCATCTTTTTACCTTGTTGTTGTTTTAACCGTCCTGTTTACCAGCACTTTTACATCTGTTTTTGCACAAACAGATACTACGTCGCAGTTTTCCAGTGACACATCTTTTTTGAACATTGCTTCCGACTCATTAACTCCTGAAATTGTAGCCAGATTGCATGATGAAGCGGAAGCCGCTCGGCTTGCTGAAGAGTCACCCATAATGCCGCTTGGCGCTATTCCGATGCGAACAATGGCTGCAAATCTTCCTATGTCCAGTGGTTATCAGCTATTGGACGACATATCGGGATTTGATTCCTGGCAGGATTCTACTCCCAGCGGCAATCCTGTTCTAACGCGGCAACTCGTCTCTTCACCTTTCGGAGCGCCAGCCGGTGGCACCGCTTTTTATCAGGGTGTGGTTGGTAACACTTATTCCTGGTGCAATATCTATTTTTTATATCGGGAGTTCGATCTTGGTAGAAGCTGCCAACCAGGCTCTCAGATCAGTCTTTTTTTGAAATGCATAACACGTTGCTCTTCCTGTTATTACAGTTTTGCCGGAGTTGTAATCTACGCTATCCCAGCAGGTGAACCTTCTTTCAGTATTAATCAATGGAACCCGGCTCGCGCACACTGGTATGGGATAGATGGTGGCTATATTCGCCGATACAACGCGACTACAATATTGCCAAACGGCTTTTCAGGTCAACTTGAGATACCCATAGATTGGGTATCTCAGCCTTTTGACCGTGTTGTTGTTTTGATGGTCAATTATTGCTGCTATGGCAACAACTTTTCTTACCTTGATCACATCATGTTCAATGGTATAAGTTCCTTTGAAGTTCGCTCTTTGAGCTCCGTTCCAGGCGCCTTGTGGCTCGATAGTAATGGTGCTGGTTCAGGCGTGTCTTTCAAGGCTTCAACAACGGATGCCGGCTCTGTTGATTTCAAAGTGCAAACCCCTTCCGGCGCAATCATTCCTATTGGTTCCAAACCTGCTGTTCAGCAGGGATCTGAATATGTTGCAGAGCTTTCCTGGTGGGGTCAGCCGGGGTTGGAAGAAGGCGTTTACACTATTATCGCCGAATCTGGTTCGAGCAGCAAAACTTCTACTTTTGAAGTTAAGCACACTGCAGTAAGCCCCCTTGGTATCGACAAACTGGCAGAGGGAGGCAATGATCCTGCTGAAATTTTGCAACCTTCTGAAGATGTCGAGACTTACCCGATCGACTTCTGGATAGAAATGCTTTCTCTTCCGAATGGTGAAATGCCGTCTGTAGGGATTGCTGATCCTGTAAACACGTCTTCCGGTAATTTTAGTCTCTCGAAAGTCGACTTTACCATCAAAGACCGGCGTTCGTTTGCTTTGGCCAGAATTTATAATTCTCTTGATCCAAAGATCAGTTCTTTTGGACGAGGTTGGTCATCTCCATTGCTTGTTAATCTAGAAGTGAACAATGACTACGTGATCTTTACCAACTCCAACGGCTCCAAACTGCTTTTCGATAAAACCGGTGATTCTTTTTCACCAGCGGTGTCAACTGACCTGACGCTTGAATATAGTGCTGAGACCGGATTTTACACGCTTTCTCATCCCACCGGGCAGGCCTGGGTATTCAACAACAATGGGCAGATTGTGCAGATGCTTCGCTCCTGCTGCGACCAGGACGCCTCAGACGCTATTGTTTTTTCTTATAATGCCTCCGGCAAGTTGGCTCAAGTCAGCACGCCATCCGGCAAAAACATTACTTTCTCATTTGACGCCAATGACCTGATAGCAGCCATAACCGATTCAACTGGTAGAACATACACCTATACCTATGATGATGACAAAAATCTCATTTCTGTGGCAGATCCGTTAAACAGAGTAACAACCTATTCTTACGATGAATCCGGCTTTATGACCAGCTATACAAAGCCCGGCAACAAAACCACTGAAATTACCTATTTCGAAAACAGAGTAACTGGCTTAAAAGATCCAACTGGTGCCCAAAGCACTTTTGCCTGGGATCTCGACAATAGAAAGCTCACTTTAACAAATTCCGCCGGCGTTGTTCATGAATATGCTTTTGACGAAGAGTGTAGAATGAGTTCGTATTCTGTCCCTTCTGCAAATCTCAAAAAGGAATTCAGTGCCGCCAACGGACGCATTGCCGAAATTAAAGACAGCCTCAACCATTCCGATCATTACAGTTACGATGAAAACGGCCTTTATCAGTCTCATACTGATAAACTCGGAAATATCACTGCCTTCACCTGGCACCCGACTTTCAAAAAGCTCACTAGCAAAACCGATTCACTCGGTCGCACCTGGTCTTATGAATGGTGTTCACGCGGAAACCTCATCAAACAAACCGACCCGGCCGGGCACGAAATTGCCTATACCTACGACAGCCATAATAATCGCACCTCAAAGACCGATGCTCTGGGTCATATCACCAGATATGTTTATGACGCAACCGGCAACTATCTGATTCAGACCATAGATGCCATGGATGGGATATCGAGCTTTACTTATGATACCCGCGGAAACTTGACTGCATCTACTGATCAGCTTGGTCGAACGACTTCGTATGAATACGATATGATCGATCGCCTTATCAAATCTACTTACTCAGACGGCAGATTCATACAGATTTCTTATGATGACGCCGGAAACATCGTTTCCCGCATCGATAACATGGGCCGTGTTAATGCCTATACCTATGATGCCAATGGCAAACTGCTTACCACTACAAGACCTGATAACACGGTTCTGGCACATGCTTACGACACTGCCGGCAGAAGAATCAGTTCAACTGACGCTTTAAATCGCGTAACTTCTTATGAATATGATGCTCTCGATAACATGGTTAAGGTTACATATCCTGATCAGACGTATCAAACCTATGTGTACAACACCGAAAAACGCCTGATTTCTAGCACTGACGAGCTTGGCAACCAGACTGCCTATGAATACGATCCGATGGGTCGCATGCTTGCCACTATCGATCCGGCTGGCTCACGCTGGGAAAGTCATTATGACGTCGCTGGCAGAAAGGTTGCCGCTAAAGATCCGTTAGGCAGAACTACTGCTTACGAGTATGACGTTCTCGACAGGGTTGTTAAAACCACTGCTCCGGATTCAACTACCAACACCAGCGGTTATGATGCTGTTGGCAACCTGCTTGTTGCTACTAATGCGCTGAATCAGCAGACTGTTTACGAATACGATGCTCTGAACCGCCAGGTTAAGACCACTCAACCAAGCGGTGCACAATTCACCACCGTCTATGACGCAGCTGGTCAGGTGATCAGTGAAACCGATGCTCTGGGTAATTCGACGATCAATGCTTATGATAATGCCGGTAGAAGAGTATCAACTACCAATGCCTTGAATCATGTCTGGCAGTATGTTTATGACAATGCCGGCAGGCTGATTCGCACTGTTGACCCGATGGGCGGCGTTGCCACCATGACCTATGATGTCATGGACAGAGTAATTACCGAAAGCAATGCTCTCAGCCGGGTAACTGCTTATGAATATGACGCTGCCGGCAAGCGCATTGCCAAAACTGATGCAATGGGTCGCAGAAGCCTTTATGGCTATGACACCAGAGATCGTCTTACTAACGAAGTTGATGCTGAAGGCCGCATAGTGTTGTATGGTTATGATGTTGCAGGCAGAAAGACTTCTCTTACCGACGGTGCCGGCAGAATCTGGCGCTGGGTTTATGACAGCCTCGGCAGAGTAACTGCCGAAATAGATCCGCTTGGCAGCGAAGTAAAAAGTTCTTACGATGCCGTCGGCAACCTCATCCTCAAGACTAATGCCCGCGCCCAGGCAACTGGTTATGAATACGACCTGATGAACCGGCTGGCCAAGATCAATTACCCCGATTCAACAGAAGCTACGTTTAACTATGATGCTCTTGGCCGTGAACTGGTCAGGAGCGGCGTGGCCGGAACCGTTGCAAAGTCTTATGATCTGGCTGGCAACCTGCTGTCTGAAACCTTTGTAAATCAGAACAAAGGCTGGTCATACAGTTATGACCTGATGGGCAACAGAATTCAGGCAGTATCGCCTGAAAGCGAAACCTTCAAATACAAGTATGATAATCTTTACAGGCTTACAGAGCTTGAAGCTGGCAAAGCTTCTGAAAAGATCGTCTACTCCTATGATGCTCTTGGCAGAAACATCGAGGAAAAGCGTGTTGATGCAACAACCGCCAATACTTTCGATGCAGCTGGCCAGCTGCTTGCAATGAAGCATTTCAAGCTTGTTCTTGATAATGACAAGGGCTGCGATAAGAGCAAAAAGGGTAAGAAAAACGAACCGACTTACAAAGAAGAAATCCTGGCTCTCCGCCAATATGCCTATGACCTTGCCGGTAACCGCATCAACATGACTGATGAAAACGGCAAAGTTACAGCTTACACTTATGACAACAGCAACTGGCTGACTCAGGTGGTTTATCCGAATGCAGATGTTGTTACCTATGCTTACAACGATGCCGGTGACAGAATCAGCGAACAGCTTAATGACAAGCCTGCAGTGGCATACGAATATGACGCCGCAGGCAGAATGATCAGTAAAGATGCTGAAATGTTCGCATATGACGCTGATGGAAACATGCTTTCTGATTCAGAAGCTTCTTACACCTGGAATTCAGACAACAGACTCGTAAGAGTTGAAAAGGCTGTTGGTGGCTGCAAACACGACAAGAAGAGAGGGGGCTTTGCCCCTGGTCATCTGAAACATGGCAAAGAAGCTGTTGTTTATGAAGAATACACTTATCTGCCACAGGATTGGCGAAGAGTAACCCGCAAAGCGGGTAAATACAGTGTTAAATCCGATCACAAAGGCAATACGAAAAAGGATGACGAAGAAGAGCAGGAATTCATCTCCATTTACGATGGTAATGATGAATCTCATGAATATCTGCTGATTGAAGCAAAATCTAAGTTGCTTGGCAAACGCTCCTCTCGCTGCCCCAGCTTGAAGCTGTTCAGAGAATTCGTCGGTGGTCCGGCTGCTGATGATATTGAACACACCAGATATGGCAAACTGTCTTTTGCAATGCTTAAAGACGGTCTCGGCTCGACTGTCGCTCTTACCGGTCGTGATGGTAAGGTTATAGCCAACATCGGTTACGATGCCTGGGGTAACTTCCGTTATTCCGACAAATTCGACAAAGCTCCCTGCAAAGAAGATGACTTTGACAATTATCTCGACAGACTGGAAGGTACCAGAGGCTTCGGTCAGGCTGCACATAACAGCCATGCCTTCGCCCAGCACTTTGCCACCAGGCTGACTCCGTATCTCTACACAGGCCGCCGCTATTCAGAGCTTACAAGCCAGTATTTAAACAGAAATCGTTATTACTCACCTGCTCTCGGCAGATTCGTGAGCAAAGACCCAATAGGCTTCGCAGGCGGCGGCAATCTCTGGAGATATGCTGATAACAACCCTGTTCGCTGGCTTGATCCGTATGGATTCTGCACTGAACAATTGTCATATGAGGGTCTAGATGCCTTTGACTATTTGGCCGGTGGTGCGAAAATAGGTGGTAACGTTCTTCTTATTAGTGCGGGCGTAGCAGTAGTTGCACTTACTGCACCAGAAGCCGGTTTAATTGCTGCCGGCGCAAGAGGTCTCGCTGGGTTAACTGCGGAGTTAATGTTACTTAGAGGGTTGCCAGCTGAGTCTTCGTCGGAAATCGCACTTAATGCACTACCTAAGATAGGACAAAGTGGAAACTTTGTTGGGAAGGTTTTTGGAAAATTAGGGCAAGTTGTAAACAATCCTGGGTTAAAAGTTGGTGAAATGACATCCCATGCAATAACTCGCGCAGCTTCTAGAGGTGTTTCAGAGGAACTTCTCAAATTAACCGTTGAAAAGCCTTTGGTAGTTTTGAAACAGTCTGCTGGTCAGTTCCTTTGCATAACAAAAAATGCTGCTGTGGCTGTTACTCAAGAAGGAAAAATACTTACTGCCTATTCGCGTGCTTTTTTTGATGAAGCCATTTTGGGTATCCTTAAAGCCAGTGGATTCTGATTTATGAATCAAACTCCAAATAGAAAGCAACTCATCTACTTGATTAGAAAAGTTCTCCTTTCGGAATGGGACCCTCTTTTTGTTGGTTCTAATCCGAAACTTGCAGATGAGTATGATGATTATATTGATCAGATTCTTCAAGTTTTTGAGGGACCAAGAAGCCCTGATTTAGACAAGATTGTTGAATGTTTTCAGCGGATTGAAGAAGAGCTAGGCGTCCATTCAGAGAAAAACACACTTGAAAGAGTAGCAAAAAAATTGAAGAATCTTTTTTCCCTGGGAACCCCCGCCACGTGAGTGGTAGGGGGCTTTTTACTAGGCCGACCAATTCACGAACCACCGCAAACCAGCCCGGCGGTTCCGCTGTAAGCGCTCAGTAAACCGCATCTTTTAATCGGAATTGAAATGTGTAATCCTTCTGTCATCATTTTCATCAGGAGAATTACGATTATGACGAAGGTTATTTCAGCCCCTTTCTCATCTCTAAAACTTTCATGTCCCAGGGAAGGGGCTAACGCGCCTTTTCAGCCCGTTCGCGTCTCCCTGAGCCATTTCAGCTTTTCTGCCATGCGCCCAAAATC